>JACSEK010000044.1_pt1 | contig 14838 bp, 15 predicted proteins | sample 8225431 | NCBI WGS metagenome assembly JACSEK01 (sample SAMN15704673, study PRJNA253121) | viral metagenome | isolation source: viral DNA from sea star tissue collected in USA, Olympic National Park... | host: Pisaster ochraceus | collected 2013 | reverse complement strand
GTTTTGATCAAAGATACTTGTTTTTCATAAAATGGGCTGAAAAAATAAGCATCTTTGATCAAAACAAAGTTAACCCCCGTGAAAAAAACGTCGAAAAAAACCACAAAAAAAGGGAAACGGATAAAACCACCGGCCCCCAAAACCGGCAAAACGACTGTTGTTAAGTTCGACCCTAACAATACAGTAAAAAGAAAAAAAATAAGGGCTAAAATAAAGTCCAAGGACTTTGAAGTGCGTCAATTAAAACAAAACAATTGGTCCCCAGCTGCGGTAGAAAAGCTTTTTATTGAAGCAAAACAAGTCGTTGAAGAAAATGAATACCTTAGTTTAACCAAGCTTTGGGTGGACTTAGGCCTTAGCTCGCAAATCATTAAAGACCTCTTAGAAAGGTTTCCTGAACATGCTCACATATACAAGTTCATTAAAACCGCAGTGGAGTCCTATATATGGGAGGCCGCCGCCGCAGGCACCATGCATTCCAACTTAGCCTTATTTACACTAAGGGTTAATTATGGGTGGGTTGATCCTAAAACAGAGGCGGAAAAAGAGTGCCCCAAAGTTACTCTTAATATTTCCGACAAGCTACAAAAACTGCTAGAATAGAATGCAACCCCCCCCGGCGCCCGGTACCCAAATCGCAGCCACAACGGCCTTCATAAAAATATGCAAAATGCGGGACCGTGTGAAAATAATACAGGGTTCTATGGGTGCCGGCAAAACGTACTCGATACTTATGCGGTGGGTATTGATGGCGTTGAAATCAAAAGACAGGCAGGACTGCCTAATAGTGTCGGGGACGGTGCCGCAATTGAAGGCTGGCGCTGTCCGGGATTTCCAGGCGATTTGCCAAAACATGGGGCTCCCCGTCCGGATGCTAAAAAACCCTTACCGGTGCGTCATAAACCTTTGGCAATTTGAGTTCAAATCGGTAAAGAACGAGCTAGATGTCGTCGGTGGCCGCCGGGACCGTTTGTTCATGAACGAGGCGATACGTATCGGTTGGAAGACCGCGCGCCAATTGATAGGCCGTACCCACGGGGAGGTTTTGATGGATTTTAACGCCTCCCGTCGTTTTTGGGCACATGATAACTACAAGGACATAGGGCGCGGCGAGTTCGTCCAATTGACTTTTAACGACAATGAATACCTGCCGGAGACGGAGCGGGATGCCATATTGGCACATGCCCCGGACGGCCCATTGCCGGACAAGAATTTTTGGGAGGTTTACGGTCTGGGCAATATTGGGCTCGTCGAGGGCAAGATACTGGATCACAAAATATACAAAGACCTCCCGGAGGGCGAGTACCAGGAGGCGATCGGGGTTGATTTTGGGAGCACGGACCCGATGGCGGTGGTGAAAGTATATGTCGACCACGGGCGCAAAACATTGTATTGGGAGGAGTTGTTCTACGCATCGAAAGTTCGTATAACCGACGTGGCGGAAGCAATAAGGTCCTCCCCCAGTTACAAAGGGGACGACCTGATATGCGATCACTCGCCGATGCTTATCCGGGACCTGAACGATATGGGCTTCAATGCATTCCGGGCAAACAAGAAGGGAGGGCTAAAATCGGATATAATGTTCTTGAAACAGTACTCGATATACATACACGAGGGCTCGCAAAACCTTATAAAAGAGGCCGACCATTGGAAATACCAAAACAAGACCATCGGGGGGCAGGACGTGCTGGTTGAATACCCGGATCAGGAATGTGCCGACCATCTTTTGGATGCCGCCCGTTATGGCACTAAATTTGCATGCTTAACATAAAAAAACGATGGTCAAAGTAAACATAAAAAACAAAGACTACCTGATACCGCCGTTGTCTGCCTTGTCATTTACCGACTTCCACAACATAATAGTACGGGGGAAGGCTTACGATATACCGTCCTATATATCGATATACACAGACATCCCATTAAATGAGCTCAAGCGGGCAAAACTGGTCAGTAACGGGTCATTGGTGGGGCTTCACCGTATGATATTTGATCTGAACTTCCACGACGAGATAAGATCAAAAAAGGAAATGGTCATATTTCGGGGGGAATACATATCGGTAGTCGCTATAGGTATCGATTACTTTTACCAAAGTTACTTTTTTGACATGTATTTGCAGAAATACGGGGAAAAAAAGATAGATTTTCCACAGTTGGCGCTATATTCGCTAGCGATAGGCCTCTTGCCTGAAGGGTGTACCGATATTGCCGCCGTCGAGGAGCTATATGTGGGCCTTTCCGCCGCAAAATGGGTAGACGTTTTGCCACAGGCTTTTTTTTTTGTACAACATACGAAAAAAAAGAGTCTGATTTTAACACTACAGTCAAAAGCCTATATGTGGGGGTTAAGGAAAGCCCAGTGCCAGACCCGCATCTGTCGGCAGTCATTAGGAAGACGGGAAAGGAAGCAACTATTCAGAAGCTTTGTGAGTTGCTTAACGCAAAAATGGACACGGTCTTAACGATGGACTTGACAACCGCCCGCCGCCACCTGCTGGCATACCATTCCCGTCTGGCATTTGAAACAAAAGAACGGCAACGGGCCGCCGATGCCATGAAGCAAAAGAAATGAGTGCCAAAAAACTGGATAGCCGGGGCATACTAGACCGTCGGGGCAAAAAGCTGGTGTCCGCCATTAAGCAGGACATGGTGGACAAGGGGCTTGTCGACACTGGAGCGGCCTTGCGTGGGGTGAAATACAAAACCGATGGCAAAAGCCTCACGGTGTCGTGGCTTGCCCGCACCAAGTACCTTGTTTTGGGGCGTGGGCCGGGGGGTCGCCCCCCCTTTGATCTAATACGGGATTGGGTTGTCCGCAAACTGGATCCGCCGGCGGACAAGGTCTGGCCGGTCGCCACAGCGATATGCAAAAAGATTGAAACCGAGGGGACTGCCATATACCGAGGCAAGAAAAAGGGGCTTTCAATAGAAATAATACGGGACGGTGCCGTGAAGGCCATAACGTCCGGTATTACGACCGATTACAAACAACGAATAAGCAAAAAGATCAAGAAGTCATGGCGTTGAATTTTGAAGGGTCGTCGATCGATACAATCTACGTGGCCGGGGGAATCCACCCGTCCCAACGCCCCTTATTGGTAACGGGCAAAAGAGAGGACGGGTATATTAGTGAGATTGAACCTTCACCTGGCAATGTGTCACGGTTAAATCTTATTTTGTCGGGCGATCCCGCCCCGACTAGGAAAGACGTTACTCCAATATCCGTAAGCCATTTAAATACGGGCGATTTTTTATATGTTAATATCACCGGGAAGCCCCCCATGCGAGGGACTTTTATTAGATCGCATGCAGTGGGAGATCTTACAGCAATTGAAGTAGATATATCACCGGCATCCCACATTGTAGACGCAACCCAAACGGGTTTTATTAATTTCCTCCAAAACTATTATGTGGAAGTTAGGTACTTAGATAAAAATGACAACCCTATTATAAACTACCCCGACCGTTTTTATGCGGGTCTTGATGGAAATGTAATAATGGATATATCCACACCCTCAAGTCTTATAACCCCGTCATTAGAAGGCAAAGGGGCGTACTTATCAATATTATATAAAGCGGAGTACAGAGAGTCCTATGATAGAAACAGGGACGGGGACTGGCAGTCGCTGCCTTTTTGGCATAATTTTGAATTAGCACACGGGTCTGATGAACAAATAAAAACGGGGTTTACGGACATTCATATCCCAAAGCGTTTTGTGTACGGTTACCCATTGATATATTCGTATATAGTCAACCCATACACTGCAAAGAGCTTTCGGGAAGTCGACATTGAATATACAGAATTAACGCTACAACAAACCAACCCCTACCCAGCCACCGTTGCTAATAAAAAAACGGTATTGAGTGTGGATTTTACCGAAACCGGACAACGGGTTTTTGTTTTTGAAATTTCAGGCATACATAAGGACACGGTTTTCATAAAATTTAGCGAGAGTTTTTCCTGATAAAAAAGGGGTGAAACCCTTGCATTTACTGAAAACTTTTATATTTTTGTTTTTTTTGAAAGCGGCGAGACCGCAGACACATGGCAAACCTTGCTTTAAACCAGTCTATATTTTGTCTTTTTGGTGGAAAAGACGACCTGCTAAGCCAGATAAAAGCCGTCCCCGATGGAGAGCCGTTGGAGTTGCAGGTTAATTCCGGCGGTGGTCTTTGTTCCGAGGGGCGTGTCCTATACCAAGCCATCAAAGAACACAACGGGGAGACGACATTTAAGGGTGTAGGTATAGTAGCTTCAATGGCTGCGGTTCTGATGGGCGCATTTGACAAGGTAAAACTCGAGTCCGCATGCGATATAATGTTCCATAAGGGGCGGCCTATGTGGTGGGAGATGGAGGAGGGACTTTCCGATGACGAGCAGTACCTGATAGACCGTTTTAACACCCTTGCCTACAATGACCTGAAAGAGAAAGGTGTCGATGAGGAGTTTTTGTCAATGGTATATATGTCCGCCGATATGCGGGATCACTGGATAACGGCACAACGGGCAGAGGAGCTCAATATCGGGTCCGTGTTCAAGACAGTGCGCAAAGATGGCACACCCATAGAGGTCATAGACAGTTTTGATGGGAAGACCTCCCCCGAAAAAATAGATGCTTATTACGGGCATCAAATGGAAACACACAGCGGGATGTTAGTTGCATCTGCAAACAAGGCAAAACAATTTAAATTAAAAAATATGTTCAACAACAAAAGAGTGATGCGTTCAGTAAAGCTCGCAAACGGGACAGAGGCTTGCTTTTTGAGCAAAAGCAAAACCCCGGCCGTCGGCGATATGCTGACCCCCATCGGCAGTGATAAGCCGCTTAGGGGGGATGTGCAATTAGACGACGGGAAAACCTTAACTTTGTCGAACGGTGAAGTAACGGGGATAGCCAATGCTGACGACCCCCCGGAGTCGGGCGATATGGTATCGAAGGCGGATTTTGACGCTTTGGAAGTGCGTGTAAAAGCACTGGAAGACAAAGGCACTGAGGCGGATACGGAGGACACGGGGGACACGTCGGATACGGCGGACACGGCGGACACCACCGCTGCTGTAACCACCGCAATATCCGATATGCAGGGCGACATGAAAAACATGGCAACTGTGATCGAAAACTTATGTAAAGTAACGGGGAGCAGTTACGAGCCCCCCAAAAAAACCGAAAGCAAAAGCGAAGGCGAAGGCAGCCCGGCAACGGGAAAGAACGCTTTTCTGGAGGGATTGGCGGCCGCAAAACATGCGGCTTTAGGAAATAGTGTAGACTAGATAAAAAAATGGCTGACGTAATAAAAGACAACCCTTACGGGGGCAGTGTAGCAGAAAACGTAATTTATGAAATTACAAAGGGCGTAGGTTTCCAGTGGGGTCCCTATGTGAACACGTTAATAAACGTGGACGGCAAGGCCTTTACCTTGCCCAGTGCGTCCCACGCCGCCAACCCTTTGGTGAAAAACATACCCAACCCGGTCGCCTCTGATTATGACGGCGGCCCGGAGGTAAGTTTTGGCGGGAGGACGTTGAGTGTGGTGGAGTTGATGTACAAAAACACCATTAAGACAGAGCAGTGGTTGAATTACTTCCCTGCTTTCCAACCCACCGGCAACTCGATAGACTTAAAAGCCAACCCCAAGGTGCAAAAAGCCTTTGTGAATTTGGCGATGGATTCTATAAAAGCCCAAGTAAACACTTTGCATTCCGAGGGGGAGAAGGGTGCTGTGGGGGATAAGGCACATTTAGACTTTTACGACGGGTTTTCAACCCTGATCCATGCGGACGCAAAAGCAAAACTTGTCGGTACGCCGGAAGCATTGACGTCGGATAACATATTGAAAAAATTCGACGAGCTGAAGCATTCCATCCCGGCGAGGTTAAGGCACGACAGCAACCTTGTATCGTTTTGCTCCATCAAAGCATTCGACCTTTATTCCGAGGCACGGGCAAAAACGCAGAGTTACGTGGCGACCCCCGACCTGAAACCAACTACTACGTTGGTCCAGTCATTTGGCACGGGGATAAAGATCGTGCCGATGCACGGTTTGGCGGACGACTTTGTGTTTGCAACCATTGCGAGCACCAAGCCTTCTTCTAATTTGACACAGGGGGTCTGGATGGAAAACGATATTAACAACTTCAAGATATTCAAGCTAAACGAGGGCGAGCAGCACTATAGGGCTTTGATGAGGTTGTCGATGGGAGTCCAGTACAAGGCCGGCGAAGACATTGTGTACTTAAATTCAGAGGCAAAATAAGATGGGGATCTGCAAATTAACAGAGGATTATTCACTGACCGGATGCGAGGGCATAAGTTACGGGGGGACTACTGGGTTGCTTTACCTGATTGACTTTGCGGCGTGGCAACGGGCGACAATAGTACGCCACGGTGACCGTGCAAACACAACGATCCAAAGTATCCAATTAACAAAAACGGGGGATAAGGCGGTGGAGTACACACTGCCACTGAACAACATAACCCCGACGGCCGAGCCTGTACGTAATGCCAGCGGGCACAACGGTTACAAACACAACATAGTTTTTTTCCTGCCGGAAATAACCAACGAGAGGCGGTTGGAACTACATAGTTTGTACAATTACGGGAGGACGGTCGCTTTAGTTGTAACGGCCTCACAAGAGATATGCAACGTGTACGGTTCGGGTGCCGGCCTCGTGCTTTTATCCGACGTGGAAACCCCTGCCGACCCAAATATGGGGGGCGGTGCAACTATAACCCTAGGGACGGGCGAGACAGGCATTGAAGCGATGCCATGTGGGACCTTTCAGGTGCCCGGTGATACAAACGTAAGGGAAGACACACTGGCTGCGTTAATCGCATTAAAAACACCTAAAGCATAGCTATGAAACAAGACAAAAAAACAGTGGGTGCAAAAACGGTTGATCCAAAACTGGGCGGTTCGACCGTGGGTCCTTTGCAACCCCCGTTGGGTTATAAAGTAAAGGCGAAATTTTTTGACAATATGGCGGAATTTGTCGTATTCCTTAACGGCCATACAATCACCCTGAAAAAGGGGGTTGTCATATCCGAAGATGAATCAAAGCGTTTCGGTACAAAGGGCAAAGCTTTCTATTTAGAGAGGATCTAGCCCCGGCCCGGTGCTTTTTTGACGCCAACCCACCCCCCAAAAATGCGGACGGCAAAAGCTAGCCGCTTTTTTTTTGCAAAAAAAACAAAATATCGATATATGGAAGGCAGGAGAAAAAAAGAAACATCTTTTGATGCTAAGGCAATCATATACAAAAACCGGATAGACCGTGGGCCGGCCACTTTTACATCAGATGAAATAATAAGGTGGGGCAAAGACAACCTATACCCCAAGCGCGTAAAAGATTATATATCATTAAGCCCCACTGCGTCGGGGTGCAACCGTCGTTTTAGTGAATTTTGTTTTGGCGGCGGCATTGACGGGGTTTTGGGCGAGACTATTGTAAACCGTAACGGTGAGACCCTAAACGATATACTATTGTTTAGCATCAACAACGGGTATTCGCAGCTTTTTTGCTATGCCCTTCATTTCAATTTTAATTTACTGGGGGAGATAACGGAAATATTTGCGGTTGATCCGAGTATAATACGCAAGCGGACGGACGGCCTTACCTGCCAGTTAAAAGACTGGGACACAACGAGCACGGACTTCCTGATGCACGGGGGCGGCGGCGGTGAAATAGTAATCGATTTGTTCAAAAAGCAGGACCCGTTGACGGGCATGCGGCGCGACGGCCTGGAAAAGTACAAAGGGCAGGTATATATGTTTTCAATAGAAAACGACGAGGCCGGGTATCCCAACTCGCCGTTCCATTCGGTACTGAACCACCTAAATTATGAAAAAGAGTCGCAGATATACCAAAATGCCAATATAGTACAGGGTTTTTCGGGGCGGACCGTCATAAAAGTCCCGTTAAAAGGGAGCGGCGATCAGGCCAGTGCCGAGTTCAAAAAGATGGAAAGCGAAATCAACGAAATGCATGGGGCTGAAAACGCCGGCCGCTCCATAATAATCAAGACCCCATTGAACACGGACGGCGAGGTGCGGCCCTTTAATGTAGTCGAGCACCTTAGCCCGCCCAATGTTGACAAAAGTTTTGTTGAACAGAACAAAGCGTCCCGTGTGGCGATCACTTCCACGTGCAATATGCCGGACATATTAATTGGGGTACAAGAAAACGGCATGTTTAACCAAGCGTCCTTTGCTGACGCATACAATTTAAAGGCAACCGATACCAGACGGGACCGTGGGCTTTTGGCAAAATCTTTTGACAAGGTAATACAAGCCTCTGTATGGAAGGATTTGGGGAGCGTATCGATACAGGAACTTAAACTAGATAAAGATGGAGGTTGATAAGTTGATATTTACGTTCGAAGATGTCAAAAACGTCCGTAAGGTATCCAATAACATCACGGATTTTGAAGATTATGCTTTGGAAGTGCAGTCAATGTACATACAAAAGCTAATAGGCGACCCCTTGTACATTAAAATGACAGGGGATCCGGGGGCGGCTCGCTTTGCCGGATTGATTAACGGCGCCCGTTACAAACGGGGGGGGGTGGACGTTATATACAGGGGCTTAAAATATTATGCGTGTTACCTTTGGCTATACATTTATTCGCGCGAAAGCGGTGCGTCCATAACGCCCATCGGGGTGCAGACTTATGTGGACGACGACTCCGATCCATCGGTTGGCAAAACCGCTTACAAAAACGCAACGAACCATTATTTGGCGATGGCGGACGCACAAGAAGAGTGTATATTGGCATTTTTGGATGCTCACAGTTCACAATACCCGGAATTTTCACATAGCAAGCGTATCGAACCGGCAGAAGAAGACAATATAGTTTTTAATGGCAGCCCGAAACTATACAAACCCCCCTACTGATGGATATGCAGGTAGACACATTGTGGTTATTTGAAGCAAAGGTTGCCGACCCGTTTTTTTTGGGCAACAGGAAGGGCATTATCACGAGAATGGTTTCAGAACGGGTGATCGGCGACCTGCGCATATACGGGCCCATGATAAAAATAGGGACTTTTGCACAGGCCGCCCTGGAATACGGGCTCGCATACGGCGGCGAGGACACGGGGGCGACCGAGGGCTACGGCAAAACAACGGCGGCGTATTCATTGCATTTCAATGTTCCTTTGGGAAGCCCAGGGATAATAGAAAAGCTAAGCGGCCGTGCCTTTTCTGTGGTGGGGCTGCGTGCCGCCTCATATTTTGCGATATTTGCGCCGTTCATTGCAAAAAAAACAACGGTAGGCAACGATATAGTCCAACGGGTTGTTTTGGAAGCCCCGCCGTCCCCGTCCCGTATGTACAAAGTCGACACTTTCAGGCCTGATGAAGATGCTATCTTTTATGTAAGCGTCCCAGCCGGCGAGTGTCCCCCTGCCTCTGCCCCACCCCCTGCTGTAGCGCCTGGATTTGATTACGCTTTTGGGTTTATGTTAAATTGAAGCAAAAATGAGCACATTCAGAAAAATATCCCCCCCAAATGACAGTGCAAACGTCGGTTATATGATAGGATGGCTCTCCCCTGGCGGCGGTGTCCGCAGTTGGTTTTTTGCGTCCACAAAAAACACAAAAACCACCGCTTTTAAGTATTCACAGGTAACCTATGCAGAAGGCACGCGCAGTTTCCCCGTATCCAAAACGCTGGAGGTGAAGTTGTTCACTGAAAATCTGGACAGGGACACATTCCAATACGTGAGCAGCATAATGGAGTCGGATTATGTGTTCCTTATAGAAAAAACCACCGATTTGTACAAAAAAAAGAAATTGATAGCGGTGAAAAACGGAAGGGTAAAGGAAGGTGGCACTGGCGGCTTCCATGACTTTGCATTCACCATTGTAACCGACACCAATGCAATTTTGAACTCATGAACAATTTCCAGTTATATATCGAAGACGAGCTTGCCGATATAGGAGCTGCCACAAAAATATACTTGAACCGTACTTTTTTGGATATGAGTGATATGTCCGCGCGCGGCTTGTTGTTTTCCAACATTTTAACGTTACCGGCCTCGCACAGGAACGAACGTATATTTGGCTTCCCAACCCACGGCAAAGCGGGGGGGCAGTCTTTTGTTTTGTTGTTCAGCCATCAAGTGATCGGGTCCGGCGTGATTGATGTACTGTCTTTAAACAGACAAAATGGGATAAAAATACAATTGTTGTTGGACGGCGGTTTTTGGCGGGCGGCCGAGGATCTTATGTTAAATGATCTTGTACTTGACGATTACGATTTTAAGTTTTCTGATTTAAAAGATGTCGGTTTTTCTAACCGCATATTCGGCATGGGGGGGGTTTCCCAGTTGACAACCGGCGGCGGTTTTTCTAACCGCACATTCAGCAGGGGGGGGGTTTCCCAGTCGACAACCGAGACCTTTGAGAAATATTTTACCCCCCGCCCAACCTATGCCTTTAAGCCGTTAATTGACCTTATATCGGAGCGTTTAGGGTATTCAATTGATTACGGGTATACATTAGAAAAAACGGACATCCGACAAACAGGGTGCATATCTAATGCAAAGGATTTATTGGTATCTGATTATAAATTAAAGTTTTTGGACATTGAAATATCATCATTTGGTTATCTTAATTTTGAAGATGGTGAGGAAATGTACAAAGCAGGGGATACGGTGATATATGACGTAAGGCAGTACCTCACTACTACAATGTATAATAAGGGTTTTTTTAAATCATTAAAAATACCTAAAATCCCCGTGTATTTAATTATAAAGGGGTTCATAACCCCCCCTATTATAGGGGGGGAACTTGTGGTTAGGGGGGAGAATGCAGATCCCGAAAAGCCAGAGGGATATGATTTTGAAGATTTTTTAACAGTCGCTATATCAAAAAAACCCCGTTTTTATAATCTTATTAGTGTTGAAATCGACACGACTAAATGGGAATTTTTAAAAATCAAATTTCCTGAAGGCACAATTTTAAATGACGTAACCATATCAACTGCTTATAAAGAAAGTAGCATATTTAAATACCGGGAAACAATAAGCAAAAAAGAAGAAGCATATTTAAAGGTGAACCCGGAGGCAAACATTGACCCACCGGAAGAAGGTTATGCACTTAAAGGTTATTATACCGATATATCCGATTTTTATGTACTGTCTGATTACAATTTACCCAACCTAACATGTAAGGATTTTTTAAAGGAAATCATAAAAATGAATTTTTTATCTTTTGATATAAACGAAAATAAAAAAGAGATAAAAATAACCCCTTTGTCCAAAAATATAGATACAAATAATTCGGTTGATTTATCCAACCGTATTGAGGACCTGAAAACAACTTATGCAAAGCCGAAATACTTTGCTAGCAAAAACACACTTTCTTATAACAACGATAAAGACGTTAAGGAAATAGGAAACTACGATTTTTTAGGTGATAATATAAAAGGGGAGACAAAAGAGTTTTTGAAAGTTGAAAGTTTTTCTGCTTCAAAAAACTACAAAAGATACGCATCGTTTTTTATCTACGATATTAAAAACAACACCAGAAAAGAACTAACGGACAGGGTTGTGTATACAGAAGGTGTGGACGTATATTTTGAACCCCTATCAATGGAAAACATATATACCAAATATTACAAAAAACTAGTAGAAAACATGGGCATTGAATGCACATTGAACATAAACCTAGATTTTAATCATTTCAGGCAGCTAGCTGAAAGCCCATTGTTCTACGTAAGCTGGTTAGCACAGCATTTTTTGGTGCTGTCGATCGAGGGTTTTGATGGGGTTGGGTTATGTAAAGTAAAATGTATCAAATATGGCTAAGAACACAACAGAGGAGCTAATACTTATAAAAGTAGATGCTAAGCATGCGGAGAAGGAGCTCAAAAAGCTTACCAGTGCTATTGATGGCAATAAAAAGGCGGTTAAAAGCAACGAGGCGCAGGTAAAAACCCTTGCTAAAGAGAACAAGGTGCTTTCGAAAGCGGTACGGGGGGGTTCAGACAGTCAAAAAGCGGCGGCGGCGGCGGCCTCTGCCAATACTGCCAAGATGCAGAAGCTAAAGACCGCCACAAAGGGTCTTAAAGAGCAGACTAAAGCCCTTGCCAAGCAGCAAAAGAACAGTAAGGAAGCCACCGATGATCAATCTTTGGCAATGATTGGCATGGGAGGGGGTTTAGGCACAGTCAAAAACGCAGTGCAGGCGTTGGGTGGAGGTTTTAAGGCGTTGTTTACCGTAATGAAAACCAACCCCTTGCTATTATTGGCAGGAATACTTATATCCATTGTGGCGGCGTTCGGTAAAACAAAAACCGGATCCGAGTTTTTAAGAAAAGCCAGTGCCGCATTAGGGGCGGTAATGGGGACTCTGATAGACTATGTGGAAAGGGCGGTGAATGCGTTCATTGCTTTTACCCAAAAGGCGCTGGAAGACCCCCAAAAAGCCATGAGGGATTTTGCAAAGTCCCTATATGACAACATAGTAAAGTACTTCACCGAGGTGATCCCCAATGCGGTCAAAAAAGTGATGGGATCATTTGCGGTTATGTGGGACGCTATAACAAGCCTTAATTTTAACAAGTTCACAGAGGGAATAACCCAGTACGCCGATGGTATTACAGACCTTACACCCGTTACCTATTTGGCAAAAAAAGCACTTGCCGGGTTGGCAGGGGAGTTGGGGGAGGTTGCGTCCGCCGCCGAACTCGCAAGGCAAAAAGCTTATGAACTTGAAGATGAGTTAATGAAGCTAGAAATGGACGAGGCATTATATCGGGTTGACCTCGCCGGGCACAAGGTTGCAATGGACGCTTTAAAACAGATATACAACGACGTTACAAAAACCGACGAGGTGCGGTTGAAAGCTATGCAGAAAGCGGTGGATGCGGAGACAGCGATGGTGGAGAGGTCCCGGCAGATGGGGCAGGACCGTATTGATAACACGCAGGATTTATTGGACGTTACGGAATCAAAAGACGAGGAGACAATAAAGGGACTGGATTTGATCGCACAAAAAACCACCGAGCAATTTGGGGTGCAGAAAAAACTAACCGGTATTTTAGGGGTGCAGTCGGTTTTGCAGGAGTCAATAAACAAAAAAAACGAAAAAAGAGAGGAGGATAAGGCAAAAAGAGACGCAGAAAGGGAGGCAAAGGCACAGGCGGATTATGCCGACGGGATCAATGCAAAAATAGACGCTGATGAAGCATCCAACGCAAGGGGCGTAGCGTTGGCAAAGGAGAATATTGATACATTGGCGGAGCTAGAAAAAGAAGACCGGGACAGGAAGATCAATGATCTATTAGACGATGCCAACTACAATAAGACCACTTTAGAACAAAAGATAAAGGGGGTATCTGATTACTACAAGATAGCAGGGGGCGTGGCTTCTGATGCCCGTGATAAAGAAAAAGATGCACTTGCAAAGGAGCGTGAGGCTATTTTAGCAAACGATGCACTTACGCAGGTAGAAAAAGATGCTTTAATTGAACAAAACAGGTTGGCGGAGTTGGAAAGCCTAACAGCTTTTAAAGATGCTGAAAACGAAATAAAAATACAAAAAGATGCTGATTTAGAAGAGGTTGAAAACGAGGCACAGGAAAGGAAATTGGCAAAACTTGACGAATTTAACCAAGCCTTACAGGCAGGCGCTGATATAGGCAGGGCGGTTTTTGAAATCCAGAACAACCTTATCGAGCGGCGGTACGCAAAAATGTACGCTTCATTAGAAAAACAAAGAAAAAACGGTGCAATAAGCGAGGAGGTTTATGCAAAAAAGAAAGAGTCCCTGGATAAAAAGATGGCAATTGAACGGCACGCCGTCCGTGTAAAGCAATTTGCGCTAGACAAAGCCACAACAGCACTGGAAATAGGGATACAAACGGCGAGGGCAATAGCAGAAGTTTTGCCAAACCCTATATTGGCGGGGGCAGTTGCCCTTGCAGGGGCGGCACAGTTGGCGGTGGTATTAACAACGCCGCCGCCGCCAGCCCCTTCTTTTGCGGATGGCGGTGAAGTATCAAGTTATTTGGTTGGCGGCAAAAAACACTCGCAGGGGGGCACCCGGTACCGGGGGGAGGACGGCAACGAGTTCGAAGTGGAGCGGGGCGAGGGCATATTCGTTACAAAATCCGACGCCACCAGTGATGCTATGATGGCGATCGACGCCATCAACAAAGGGTATGGCGGCAATTCCATGTTTGGGCATTCCCATAGATGGCTGCAGGACGGGGGGCCGGCGGAATCAAATGCTTTGGGGGCGGAGACGATAAGGCAAATAGTAATCGATACGCTTGAAAACATGCCGGCCCCGGTGGTTCAGGTTGAAACCATAATCGGGGGCATTGAAGCCGAGAACAATGCAAGGAAAATCGGGGTCATATAAGAATAACCACATAAAAAACACAAAAAATGCTAAAGACACTAAAAAACATACTTGCCACAACGGCGGATAAGCTGGGGGTGGCGTTTACGTGCCTGGACCCCGACGAGCTCGAAAAATATGTGCACGTTTCCCCCGTAACTACCGACAAGCCGCTTATAAATCTATCCCCTATTGAAGGTTTTTCGTCTGATATAGGGGCTAGTTCGGTTTTGGATTACGAAATACCCACCCGTATCTATTTTTTAGCTAATTTTGTTAAACCTAATGATATTGAGACGTTAAAAGACGAGGCATTAGATGCTATGACAGAACTTTCGGGCAAGTTTTTCAGGAATATTACTTTAGATGGTGATCGAAGTTTTTTTAGTAATACAGAATGGGGTGCGGAAAACACCTTTGTAAGAAATATAACATCGCATTTGTTATTGGGGGTCAAATCGGAGATCACATTTACAACTGCATGCAACAGA
>JACSEK010000042.1_pt1 | contig 15057 bp, 15 predicted proteins | sample 8225431 | NCBI WGS metagenome assembly JACSEK01 (sample SAMN15704673, study PRJNA253121) | viral metagenome | isolation source: viral DNA from sea star tissue collected in USA, Olympic National Park... | host: Pisaster ochraceus | collected 2013 | reverse complement strand
GTGTTTGGGTGTGTTTGGTTTTGTTGTGTAATAATTTGTAATGTTCTTAAAATCTCCTTAGGGACATTAAGATTGCCGGAGCCAACGAAAAGCCTTTTTTTTCTGGCCATTTATCTTTGGGGGAACTTTTTCTTTGATAGATTTAGAAAGCTTTCCCCCTTACGTACGAGACAGAAGGTTGTGAGAACATGATAGATCGTTCTTTCACTGGCTGTTTATGTAATAATTTGTAATGTTCTTAAAATCTCCTTAGGGACATTAAGATTGCCGGAGTTCTGGGGTAAATTTTTTTTATCATGTTTCATGATGTTAATTTAAATAATAATCCTACTTGGATTTCCTTACGGTAAATAATAATCCTACTTGGGTTTATTTACATATATTATATATATAATACTTACGTAAGTACTTACGTAGATAGGATTGCCCTGTAATGGGCTATAGCGTTGCTGTGAGGACATAAAAAAACCTTCCCCGAAGGGAAGGCTATTTGTACTACTCGTCGCCGTAGTAGGCGTACCATTCGGCAAGGGCCAGCTTCCGCATTTCCTCACCTACGTTGATTCGCTCGCTGTAGTGTTCAAAATGTTTCCTTGTTTCCAACACTACAAAACCTGGGCAGCTCAGAACGTATTCTTGAAACAGCTCATCTGATATCAATACAGTTTTGCCATGCGGATATTCGACAAATGCTTGCCCGCTGTGGTCGTTAATTCCAAGGTGAACTCCATCATCGTATATCAACCTCACAGCTGTATTTCCGTTCCAAGCAATTGACCGCGCTGTACTTCTTTCGCTGCGTTCAATGATTCGGAAAATCCGTACAAATTTGTCAATCTCCCTTTGAACCACGCTTCGCCGAGACGGTAGTTGTTCCGTGTCTGCGCTTCTACGTACTCGTCGCTCACTTTTTTTCCGTGAACCGCAAATACAGGACCGATCAATGATTGTCGATTACCAAGGAAGTTTTTCAGGTCGGCAATATAGCCGGTCGTAAAATAACCTCTAGGCGCTCTATCATTTTTCGACCCTTTCGGATGCTGCAATTTTAGGGATTTATAATTATCCCAACATGCCGAAACTGCTGAACTCAATGCCGTTGTGTCCTCAATGGACAATACTAATTGTTTGGTTTTCATATCGAAAACCTCCTATTATTTTTTAGCCCCCGAGTATAAGGGCCGTTCCCCGTCTCTATGCATGTCAAAGAACACTGTATAATCGATTAGTTTTACCCTCTCGATCTATTAGTATTCTACCTCAATGATGATTATTTTTCAACACAATGCGGAAAAAAGATTCACATTTTATTAAAGTTTTTATCAAAAGCACTACATATTTGTTTAGTGGTTTTGGATCGGTGTTGGTGGCTGTAATAGCTGTATATTTATTGTGTTGTATTGATTTTCTGTAGTGATTTTTTTTATTTGGAATTGAGGGGTAGGGGGGGGCAGAGAAGGGGGGTGGTATGTAAATACTTTAGCCCCTCCATAAATAAAAGCCCTTGCACACGGGATGGTTTACTATTGATATATGAGATATAAAACTAAAGAGGAGAAGTCATGTTAAAGATACATGAAAAAAGACATTTGGCGATATGTTGTAGAAAGAAGACTACTAAATTAACAAACGAAGAGATAGCAAGGGAATTTGAAATAAGCTTGCCTACTGTGTCTAACGCTCTGAAATGGGGCAAGACTATGGGGCTTTATGATGTTGACCAAGGGGAGCAGCTTGAGAACAGAATAGCAGAGATTCTTACTCAAGGATCAAAGCTTGAAGAGATGGCGTTCTTAGTTGCGAAGAATGTCACCGAAAGGCTTAAATGTGGGGATCAGGTAAACATGGCGAAAGAAGTGGTTCCGTTGTTTAAGGAGCTGCGAGAGACCCGGTCTTTTCTATCAGAATTGCAAGGACTATACAAACAGTTTGTAAATATTAAGCAAGAGATGAATATCAGTATTTCAAGTTTTAATTTGCCCGATAAAATAGTGAATCAAGAAGACTGGAAGACGGTCATTGATAAATTCGAAGAGATGAGCAATATTGAAGGGGGAGCAAAGTTAGATGTGGACGCCACAACCAAAGCAGGCCTTAGCTCTATCCTCGGATAGTTTTGAATTATTTTTTGGTGGCGCAAAGGGCGGTGGGAAGAGCGATTTTCTCCTTGCCGATTTTGCGCGTAATTTAGCGCACGGGACAGACTATCACGGAATTCTATTCCGCCGTTCATACAACGAACTCGAAGAGCTTATAAAGCGCAGTCAAGAGCTGTACCCTCTGCTAAATGGAAAGTTTCATCAGACATCAAAGACTTGGAATTTTGCATCCGGAAGCACCCTTAAGCTACGATACCTTGAGCGAGACAATGACGTTCATTCCTATCAGGGGCATCAGTATCAATGGTTAGGTTTTGATGAACTCACAAACTACTCTTCTGATTACTGCTACACCTACATGATAGGTATGGTGAGAAGTGCGGCTGGAGTTCCTTGCTATGTGCGATCCTCAGGCAACCCCGGGAGCGTGGGTCATTTATGGGTCAAGGAAAGGTTTATTGATCCCGTAAAACCAATGAGAAAATATATAGACCCTCGTTCCGGTTTATCAAGAATCTTTATCCCAGCCCGATTAGAAGACAATTTGATTTTGTCTAAAAACGACCCTGAATACGAACGCCGATTAAAAATGACAAGCGACGAATTGTATAAAGCGTATCGTCATGGGAATTGGGATATAAATATAGGATCGGTCATAAATATGTTTGATCGAGACAAACACTGTTTTTCCTATAACAAAAGAATGAGCGATAGCTGGTATAAATTCATGTCTATGGATTGGGGCTATAGCAATCCTTTCTCTATCGGATGGTATGCGGTTGATCAGGACGGCAGAATGTGGAGATACAGGGAATGGTATGACAAAAACCTAGATGCTCGAGAAGTAGCTCATAAACTTATATCTATGGCCGATTCAAAAATTCTTATCGCTGACCCTAGTATGTGGTCTAAACATGGCCATGGGTCGAGTTTAATAACTTATTTCCAAGAAGCAGGGTTTGTTGCAGTCAAGGCTCACAATGATAGACGTGCAGGGCTGCAGAAAGTCATCCAAAGACTAAAGACTGTGGTAAATGATCAACCAATGCTAAAAATAGCCGATACGTGCTATAATTGGATACGGACGATTCCAATGCTTCAATCCGATCCAAATGATCCGGAAGATATAAATACAAAGCAAGAAGACCACGCCTATGATGAAACAAGATATGCTGTCATGTCGACAATGGTTAACGCAACTCAAAAAGAAAGAAGAACGCAAAAAGAAAAATACGATGTATTCAATTTCTAAATAATTATTGACATTGATACAAATATTCGGTAATCTTCTAAAAAAGGAGAACAGAATGAGCATTATGAAAGAAAATGTAAAAAAAATAGGGATAGGTATTTCTGAAAAGACATATAATCATATAAAAGAAGTTGCGAAAAAAGAAGACAGGAGTATCTCGCAGATTATACGGAAAGTATTAAACAAATACTTCAAAGAAACGGAAGGAAAATAAGTTAGATTAAAATCTAACGGACGGTGTACATCTTGGAAATAAAACTATTAGAAAAATATAAAGAAAAGCTCGAAGAAACTAAAGATAAATATATCAAAGGTATAAAAGAAGCGTACGAGTTCGCCTATCCGACGCAAGCTAGATATTTTGGAGAAGAAAAGAGCGAAAAAGCGAAAGTGAATTATGATTCATATGCTCAAAAAGCCGTAAAGGTTTTTACAGATGGTTTTATTGCCATGAGTTTTAACCCGTCTATAAATAATTTTTCCTTATCAGTCCAACCAGCTCTGATGAAAAAAAGATCGGTAAAAAAAGCGTTGAGAGAGATTGAAGAAGACCTTGTATACACTTTTGCTAAATCAAGAGCATACGAACAATCCGCGTGGGCGGTAAGGGATGCTTGCATTGGTGGCAGCGGATTTACATCTATAATAAACAACCCAAAAACAGGGTATCCTGTTTATACTCGCCGTCATATTGCCCAAATTATTATAGGGGTTGACACCGAAGGCTTTGTTGATACACAATTTAGATCATATGTATGTTCATACGAGCAACTTGTAAGTGATTTTCCAAAAACTGTAACCCCAGAAATAACAGAAAAAGCAAAAGAATCCCCTTTGGCAGAAATAAAAATATTCCATGCCGTATTACCGAAAAGATCAGAAGCTTACTTTAAAGGCACTTTTTCCAAAAAATTCACCTCAATCTACTATACAACGGAAATTGGAGAAGATGGCGGGACTATTCTTGAAGAAGGGTATTTCAATTCGTTTCCGTATGCGTCTTTTCAAATGGATGCTGACGGGTTTGACTGGTACGGAACTGGCCTGTGCTCCGCTGTTATTTCTGAGATTAAACTAATAAATCAAATAAGCAAATCTGAAATAGAAGCTGCTCATTACGCAACTCGACCAGCGATGAATGTTCCCGCAGAAATGGAGGATATAGATTTAAATCCCGGCGGTATAAATTACTATATGGATAACGAGCGAATGATTGTTCCCATAAACAAAGGGGAGCGGATAGACATTGCCGAAAGAGCTTTTGATAGACGTAAAAGCGTTATTGATGATTATTTGTATACAAACTTTTTTCAAATGCTTCAACAAATTGACAGAACAATGACGGCTTTTGAAGTATCCCAGAGAATGAGTGAAAAAGGGGCGCAACTCGTGCTTCTGGCGTCTACTTTCCAGCAAACGTATTTAAAACAATTGATTGAAAGAACGATGGAAATTAGGATAGAAAACCTTGCTTACGATCTGCCGGGAGAGCTTTCAGGAGAAGAAGTGTTTATCACACATATATCCCCAATGGCACAAATGCAAAAACGATTATACGCAGAGGCTAATGTTCGCAATTTAATGGAGTTTGCCAGAATTGCTGCCGAATACGATCCGAACGCAGTGAAGAAGATAAATTTTGGAAAAATACTTGAGGAATTATCAGGGTCTTACAATATAAATCCTGATTACATCAGAAGTGATGAAGAATTGGCGGGGGAAATTCAACGAGAACAAATGATGGCAATGGCTTCGCAAACGGCAGATATACAGCAGAAGATGAATAAATGATATTATCCCTGTTCCCAAACCATGTACTTGATCCGAAAAATATCCGAGAAGACGCTTTACTGATAAAAGACTTTAGGTCTACATTTCTTGAGTCTGCTTCGGGAAAAAGGGTATTAAAAAAGATACTTATAGACCTCCGTCATTTTGAAGAAGCCGTTGATCCAAACGATCTGATTATGCAAAATTATGCGAAAAGAATTTTGCAAATGTGCGGGGTTCTAGAAATTGGTAATGTTGATAGTATTGTGGAAAAGTATGCGAGTATTGAACAATTTGAAGAAATGAATATCAAAAAAACAAGGAGCAAATAATGAGCGACATAAATTCTATTCAAGGCCAGGCAATGCCAACAGTACTGACACCGCCAGCACCGGCACCGCCAGCAAACCCGCCAGCACCGCCAGCACCGCCAGCACCGGCACCGCCAGCACCGGCAGCACCGACATATCTTGATCAAGTAAAGACTGAGCTAAGAGATAACGCTTTGCTTAAGGGATTATCTGGTGTTAATGAATTAGCAGAGCGGGCTATTGCGCTAAATGATAATCAAACAATTCCGTGGAAGCCGGGCATGACAGCGGAAGAAACAGCAAAATATAACAAAATGTACGGGATTCCTGAGGACAAGGCTAAATATACTAAGCTTAACGGTATTTCTGCCGACCGATTTGTTAAAGCGGGAATAAGTCCTGATCAAGCGGCTCAATTATTTGATGGGATCGAACTTGAAAATGAAGAAAATCAAAAAGAACTTTTTATACAAAAACGGCTAAAAGTAGAAGAAGATGGTAAAAAAATTATCCAAAAGTTTATGACTGAATTCGGGGATGATTGGCCCGGAAAGAACGTTCAACTACAAAAAGGAATGAATTTTTTGTCGCCGGAATTACGCCAGCTTTTAGTTGAATCTGAACTAGGAAACAACGAAATTTTACTCAGAGACCTTATAAGATTGGGAGAGACGCAGCAAGGTGAGGCAAGGATGGTTGATAGTCTTTTTGGATCGAATGAGCAAAAAAAAGGCGATGCTTTTGATTTTTCCACTTGACATATGCGTAAAATCAAATAACAATATTTTTACGTGATCCTTTTGATAACGCTTCCGAAGCCAGATATGGGGGAAGAAGCTTTGTTATGGGGGGTAGCAATAATTGTGATCCTGTTGATAACGCTTCCGAAGCCAGATATGGGGGAAGAAAGGTGTGTCGCCGGGGGTAGCGATGAGATTGTTAATCTCTTTACATTTATTTTTTTAAGGATACAGATATGCCCGATATTGAACCAAAAAGATTAACCCAGCTTGATCTTGTCAAAAGAGCTGGTTCTGACGGAAATACTTTACGTGTAGCAAAGATTCTTCACGAAAAAAATCCGCTTTTTCAAGACCTCGAATTTACGGAAGCTTCGGACAGAAACACTCATATTATAGCGAGAACCGCCGATCTTGGTGATGGGCCTGATATTAGGATTCTGAACAAAGGCGTAGGTGAAAATCGGACGTCTATAGAACAAGATGAAGAAAAGGTAATACTTCTTGAAAAATACGCAAAGATGGACAACCTTATTTTCACCGGACCCAACGGTCAAGCAATGCGTCAGCAAGAAAATGGAAACATTGTCGAAAAGATGGGTCAGTCTGCAAACAAGAAGCTTCTTTACGGGGGGCCTGCGGATTTAGCTACCGAAGGAGCCTACTTTAACGGTATGGCGATACGGCGTAACAAAATCACAGAAAGGTCTGATCATTTCCACAATGTTATCAATAACGGAAGCACAACTGCTACCGGAAACACCTCTATTTTTATTGTTCAGCATGGCATGGGAAATACGTATGGCGTTTATCCTAACGCATCTAATGCGGGAATAAAGGTTAGAAACCTTGGTGAAACCATGGAAACTAACAACGGTAAAAGCCTTCAAATTGTATCAACTTTGTTTCAGCAAGGCCTTGGACTTTGTGTTGAAGACCCAATGTCTTTAATTCGAGTTGCGAACATTTCGCCATGGGAGCGTGGTACTGCTGGAGAAAAAGTAATTGATCCTATGATTCTCATGGAAGCTGTGCATATGCTTAGAGACCCGTCAAAAGCGGTTATGTATGTAAACCGTCATGTAATTACCGCCCTCACAAAAGACGCTGTCTTAAAAGCAAACGTCAGGTATACTGAAAAAGACCCGTACGGACGAATGATGATGACTTTCTTAGGTATTCCGTTAAGGGTTCTTGATCAGATCAGCACAAACGAAGAGCTTGTCGCCTAAGGAGGGTAAAATGATTAAAGACGCATTACTTGAGTTAAAAGATGATTGGGACATGACCGTGGGAAGTGAAACAAACATCCTAAAAATGAAAGGGGATATCAACAAAGGCGTCCCTTCTGTCGTTTACGTAAGCTTGCTTGAAGGATCGTGTAATGACACAAAGGTTGAAGTAATGACTTCAAACGACGACGGCACTTCATGGGATGATGTGGGTACGTTTGCCATTACGCACGATGTCGCTACTGACGGAGCAAAAGAATTTGTTTTCCCTTTTTCTTCGGAAATGAGCGGAAAATGGGTGAAGGCTGTTGGCGGCGGAAATGCTGGCGTTGGCGTTAAAGCACGGATCGGAATTTCGTATAAAATCTAAGGAGATTTTTATGGCAGGAAAAATAAAATGTACCGAAACTTCCTATCTTGGCGGAAGAATCTTTACCGTTGGTTCGTATTATGATGAGGAAGAAATACCCCATGTTCATCGAAAAGAAAAGTGCCTGGGCTTTGATTGGCCAGAAGAGCCTAAGAAAAAAGCTGGACGCCCTCCAAAAGAAGATGCCGATGCCAAAAAGGCTGCCAAAGAGGCTGCCAAAGAGGAGTCCGTAGAAACTCCTTCCGAACCTGAGAAAGATAACGACTAATGGCGATTTTAGCGCAGCCCACAACCAAGGGCAAGTTAAGAATATTTAACTTAGCCCTTGGTTATGCGGGTATTATGCCGCTTGTGTCAGAGCTTGACGAAGGGACTAAAGCAGATGCATGCACGCAGTTTTATCCAGAAGCCCTTGAATCAGTTCTTGATGATCATGATTGGAATTGCGCTGTCGTAAGAAAGTCCTTGGCGAAAGAAGAGGAGACCCCTGAATACGGATATTCTTTTAGATTTAAGAGACCGAAAGACTGTGTCCTTATTCGTTCTATAGAAGGATTATCTAAAGGAGAATATCAAGTAGAAGGTGATTTTATATTATGCGATCAAGAATCAATAAATATTTCCTTCACAAGCAAGGCTATCAAAGCAGAAGTACTGTCGCAACATGTAAGGGATTTAGTAGCTATTAAGCTGGCTTTTTATATATCGCCTATATTAAAAGCGAACGTAAAAGATTCTGTTATTCTTGATCAATTGTATGATAAGTACTTTATGAAAGCGAGAATTATTGACGGCAAAGAGTCGGTAAGAACCGCCAAACACGAGGATTCTTGGGTAGAGCAATTTAACTAGGGCGTCGATATGACTAGACAGCAGTACGTAACATTTATCGGCGGGCTTATAAATCCTTTGCGCCAAGATTTGCCCGTAGAAACTCCGGTCAGTCTTGTTAAGGCAGAAAACGTTCTTTTGAATGAGTTTGGCGGCATAAGCAAAGTTATCTCTACTGACTTGCTTATACCAAAAGCCCCGCACGTTAAAGACGGAGAAGAACTTACCCCGGTATGGACTGGTCCTATAGAGTTTAGGGTCGACAAAAAAGAAGCAAACCCTCCCGAAGACAATATTATAATTGCTACCGTATACAAAAAAATATCTAGAGAAAAAATTATTGGAGCGCAGGTAACTTTTGAAGGCGACTACCCTAATATCGATATAGATTTTTATGATATTCTTGCCAATAAATACCAAACACACGATCCTATTGTTACAAATGATCACGTTACAAAAGAACCCATAGGTAGGGAAGTTATCAATCTGCCTGTGATTGAATCCCTTGAAGAAGGAAATTACAAAACAACTCTTCTCATTTTTAATTGGCCGGTCTTGACAAATGAAACAGTTTTTTATGGACATAGAAATGAAATTCCAGCCCTTTTTGCAAATTATTTCACGGCTACATTTTATTACCACAATTCTCAAATAAAATTCTTTATGAATTCTATCAAGTTTGCCCAAACGAATAATAAGTACAATTTACCAAACCCAGAAGATCGCTCAATAGACACAGCAATACCAATACCTTGCGCCAATGGAATAAGGTCTTGCCAGTATATTGACGGTCAGTTGATATTAACGTTTTACGACAATCCTGATTGGATATTTGCTTCTGCTAAAAAAACAGGTGATTATGACGTTTCCAATACTGTAGCTGACATGAATTCCGGATATTCTGAAAGAAATCTCAGTCATATACAGCCATACAATAATTTTAATTATTTTGTTTTATATAACGGAAGCGAAAGATTTGCAGGACCGCAAGACCCGTACGCAAAAATAGCCCTATCAAATAAGTTTGTGAATTTTATAATAGAACTCAGAGGAACGTTCCTTGGAACAGACAAAGGTATTTATCATACTCAAGTATTTCATCCTATTCCTGAATACAAACTGATAGACGCAACTCCCACCATTTTAAACGAAGCAATTGTAATAAATCAAACGTTATATTATTTAACCGACCGAGAAGTCAGAAGCGTTTCATATCAAGCTGACATAGAAAACTTTGCTTCTCGACGCATTGACGGGGGGATGGCTACATACACCAAACCAATGCTATTGATCGGCGGGGAAGTTCCGTACCCATGGATTTCGTTTACTACGGAAGAACAAGAGGATGTCGGAAGTAATATTATAAAATGGATTTATATAGGCCGTATTTATTCACCTACTACAATATCGTTTACAAGAATTATGGCAAATGATCCCGGCGAAAATACTGTTTCTTTAAAGCCTTTTTGGTATCAAAAAGTTTTGCCCGACGGAATAAAAGAAAGTATACTGGCTTACCCTAAAATTAACGCCGATTCCGTAAGACAGACTACCCAACCAATAAATCTAACGGTTGATAACGGAACGCTAGAATACGCAAACGCAAGCAGATGGAAAATTCCGGTTCTGCATTTTATGCATAGCGTCGCCGGATTTACAATAAATACAAATGAAACCGAAGGAGCTGCCCCTCCTGTTTATAATATTGAAGTAGAAGATACATATAGTATTGGAAAATATTATTTAAATATTAAACTAAATCCCTTGCTTTTGGTGAGGTCAGAAATAACTGAAGAATTTATTTTCATAAAAATAGACAAGTTCCCGTTCTCTTACAAACATAAAAATATCGGAAATGATCGATGGGAGTTTTTCGCAGGAATTCCTATTGTATCGAAAGTTCAGTTAACCAATCTCATTGGCTCTATTGGCAAGACAGGAAAAGCGTATGATTCTACACTTGGCATATATAAATCAGGAGGATTCAAAATACACGATCGCTCTGGAAAAAAAATATTAGACTGGGAGCCGCCTAATAATTCAGTAGAGCCGTATTTATATACAGGAAAGCAAAGCGTTTTAACAGCGACTGATGTCGATGATATTGTAACATTTTCGATTGTATCTGATGATCCTGTCAGATTTACATTACTTAATCTTGGCATTACTTATGAAGCAAACTGATTTTTATTCAGCTCCAATAGACAACTATAGCAATGTTTTTTTAGAAGAAAGCGACGGAATGGGAAGCAGGGCCTTAGTTAAGCTTCATACTCCGGATATAGCATATATAGCTCTTGAAATATCAAAAAATTCAAAGCTTGGTCGATTTAAAAAAATTTTTAATAAAATCATAAAGATTCTTGAAGAATCAGGTGTCAAGATTATTACCGGTGCTGTTGATAGTAACTTTGAAGGCGGAAAAAACTTCGCTTCTCATTTTGGGTTTACAGCAGAACAACAAATTGGTAACGTTATTATATATAGGAGAAATATATGGCTTCGGAACAACAAAAAGAAGACCTTGCAAAAGCCGAAAATATAAAGATATCTCAAGCACTATTAAACTATTCCGGACAAAATGAGCAGCTAGGCGGTGCTTTGAGAACAGGGGCAAATCAAATCCTTGGGCAGTTGGACTTGTCTACTGATCAATTTAATACTATGCGAGGGGAATATCTGAACGCTCTTTCGTCAAGCGGGCAATTTGTCAGAGCGAGACAATATGCAGAAAATGAATCTGAAGAAGGTGTCTCTTCGGATGTAACAAATTTATCTAAAAACATTCTTTCTGCTAAAGATAAGGCAACGAAAGTATATATAGACGCTAAGAAAAAGCTCGAAAATAAAGATATTAAAGATATTACGGAAACGGAAGTATATGAAGAAGCTAGGAAAAATCACAAATTTGGGGATAGTCCAGAAAAAGCGATTTCAGACGCTAGAAAAAGTCTTGAAAAAAAAAGGGGAAAAAATATTGTTTCAGACATAAGTGCTTTAGGGTCTGCCGCAAGCATAAGTGCTTTAGAATCTGCCGCGAGCGCGACGTCAAAACTATCTCAATACGAGTATATGAGTTCAAAAGAAAACTCGATAGATGGCTTTCATGGCGCTGAAATTGCAAGGATACGCAAAACTATGAGGGAAAAGCAAATAAAAGGCGTTAATGAGTTTGGGGAAACTGCCGCCGGATACGTTACCGGAATAGGCAGGGCTGGAAAAAACGCCGAAATGGGAATAGAAGCGGCCTCTATTGACTATCGAACCCAGCTTAATCAACTGGCCAATCAAAATTTTCAGCTCGTAATGAGCGGGCTGCAAACTGCCGCATCAATTGTTAATGCTATTAAATAAAGGGTAAAAATGAAGCTTCCAAATGTTCAGGGATTTGAAATAAAAAACACTTTAAGCCCGTATTCAGGTGGGGACACTTCGGGATACTCAGCTCTTGCACAAGCATATACCAATAGAGCACGGGCGGGAAATCATGCGTTGTCTACTTTTAATTCTCTTCTTTCAGTTGGGGGTCAAGCTTACCAAGTAGGCAGGGTAATTATGAACAAGCGTCATAATGATAAACTTATTCAAAATTCACAAGAATTTGACAAGATTATTCGAGATTATCAATTAAGCGGAGGCGCAAACATGGAGGAGATGGCAGAGTTAATAGAAAATAAATACGATGAAATAATAAGCCGAGACAATGGTTTTGTTTTTCAAAAGAAATACGAAGAAAAGCTCACTTCTCTTTATGACCAAAAAATAAGTGAATTTGCAGATAAAATATTTCAAAAAAATAAAGCTGTTGCTACTCAGTTAGGCAACGAAAGTATTCTGGAAGCTTCAAAGTCTCTTGAATTTACCCTAGACGATGTTCGCGCTATTGCGCAGGCGAATGGAATGGATACTGCCGACACGGATGTGGCGATTAGTTTATTTACGCCGATAGCAATAGCCAATAAACTTGATCCATCTTTCAAGCAAATATTAACTAATGAACAACTTGCAGCAGGTATAGACAACATAAACAATAGTCCGATAGAAAGGCGGCGCATACTTATCGAAGCCGGAATTAAAGTCGATATAAAAAAATTTAACGAAGGAATGTACGACCCTCTTATAACTAATGCAATTATTAAAATGGCGGAGGGAAATCAGTTTGATAAACAAAAAGAAGTGTACGATAGAATATTGCACTACCAATATAAAATAAATACAGCTCCTGAAAATCTTAAAAATGTTTATATAGCCGAAGTAAACGCAATGTATGCAAATTCATATTCGTCTGGTGTCGATATAAATAGCGAAGAAATACGTAAAGTGCGTGAAGACAGCGAAAGCTTATTAAGAGCTATTTCATATCCCAAAACAGGGACAAGTGAAGATATGGGAAGTAAATACGCAAATGAATTAAGCAGTTCTATAGTTATATTAACAAACGAAGGCGCGACTCCCGAACAGATGAAAGATGCGCTTAAAAACAGTGCAGATAGTTTAAATAGTTTGCGTAACATGATGGAAGCGGGGTATAAGTTCAATGTTTCCGTTAATTTTAATGGAAAAACCCGCATTATTACAAAAATATCAGACTTAGAAGCGATCGAAACCAGTATTATAAAAGCCGCCGACGAAGCCTACCCCAATCTTTTAATAGGAAGAGACGAAAGAACAGGCGAAAAACAAAGGCTTCTTCCTTCAAATACAAGAGCTTTTATAGATTCTGTATCTAAACTTCCAGAATATACAGAAAACAAGAAAGAAGAAATGACAAATATTATTAAAGATTTTGCTAAAAATGAAAGCATTACCAACAATAATAAGTATATAAATTTGTACTTCGATTTGTGGTATGGGAATTCAAGGAACGACTTAGAAAAAGCGTTTATTGAAAAAGTAAATATCGAGACCGAAAATATGGGTATGTATCTTCTGAGCGAAAATCAAGCAGAATCTATTCTTTCAGGCGTTATGCTAAAAATGGCCGAAGATATTGAAAATGAATCAACTACTTCTAATGAAAATAAAACTGAAGAAATAATAGATTCTAACGACAGACGAACCAAAGACATCGCCCAAGTCGATCAATCAATTATTAAAAGCATAGTTACGACAGACATGGGAATTACAATCATTGAAGGCGGGGCTTGGTGGGAGCCAAAAGTGAATAGATTAAGGAGCGATCAAAGGCTTTGGGCAAGCGTTATTTCAGACCCAGAAGCAGCTAGTAAAAAAAATAATGAGTTGCAAAGCCTTGGGCGTGATGAAGGCGTCTTAGGCCATTTAATGAAAGCGTTAAATGTTGAAGACGAAAATGCTAAAAATATAATTTCATATACTTATGACGAAAACAATAATTATATATCTGTTCGCTCCGAAGAGGGGGTTGTGAAATTTAGAATTGTTGGAAATAAAGTCAGTGGCAATGAAAATACATTTTCGGAAATTTTTGAAAGCGTTATGCACAATAAAATAACCAATAGTGTACCTAGTTTATTTATGGCTTATGAATTTCACAGCGAGACAATGATAAACGCCGTTGAATTCCAAGATCAATTAGGACCCGGGCAGGTAAAAGGAACATCAAGACAAACACAAATTTTAAACCGTGCGGAAATGGAAATTTATTTATATAAGATTTTAATGAGTTATAATAATTCTGAAGCAGAGCCTGAATACTAATGAGTGATATTTTTAAAGAATCCCGAATAACCGAAGAGCAAAAAATACTCTCAGATCGCATTGAAGAAGCTCGATATCTCAACTCTAAAATATATAAAGACTATAACGAATACGCTAATCAACCAGGCTCAGAAGGAATGTCTGAGTTTCAAAAATTAAAAACATTTGAAATCTACAAAAACTCAACATTTTACGACGCAAAAATAAACAATTTACCAGAAGAAAAACGGCAAAAATATATGAAAGTTGTTATGAAAACAAACGAAGTAACGATGGCTGGGCAACATTATTTGGCTACAAAAACTTTTGGAATTATTTCTAGATTAACACCAGAAGTGATATCAGGATATAGAAGCATTAAGATTAAAGCGCCGACTCTGGAAGAGCAAGCCGCCGCAGGAATGGGATCGAGTAAACCGGAAGAAACTTTTAGACTTGTTATTGATCAGGTAATGAGAAGTGTTGTTAAATTTAAACAATCGCCGGGGTTTTATGGTAGTGTAATGGGGGTACAGGCAGGTCTTGGAGCTAAAAAAGGTTTGAAATCAGGTGGGTTTAAAGGGGCTTTAATTGGAGGGATTGCAGGGGGAGTTGCGGGTTTTTTTCAGGCCGGGGCTGTCGCCGAAGGAATATATTATACAGGACAAATGCTATCCGATGTTATAGATACCCAAGATTACCATGGTGAAAAAATAAATCCTAAAGAAGTCCAGGCTATGCTGTATGCGGTCCTTGCGTTCCAGACTTCCGCTAGCGTTCTTTCGAATTATTTA
>JACSEK010000041.1_pt1 | contig 15091 bp, 13 predicted proteins | sample 8225431 | NCBI WGS metagenome assembly JACSEK01 (sample SAMN15704673, study PRJNA253121) | viral metagenome | isolation source: viral DNA from sea star tissue collected in USA, Olympic National Park... | host: Pisaster ochraceus | collected 2013 | reverse complement strand
GTTTGCCAAACTCTTGTGTATATTCAGGGTTTTCTTTTATAAGCTCACAAAAATATATAAGCATATTCGCTTTCGCCAAAATAATGGCTTTCTGCTCATCTTTATCAAAGCCCTTGTCAAAACCAATTATTTTGACCTTTGAATGTATTTTGCCATTTTTAAGCTCAAAAAACTTGCCAAGATGTTCTTTTACAAACTCCAAAGGAAATTTACCAACGCCACAAGCAGGGTCGCAAATTGATATATTTTCTTTTACTCCACCTTCTGCCATTTCGTTTATTGCACGAACAACTTTAATGGGCGTAAAAAACTGCCCCCAGTTCTTTTTACTTATGCTCTCTTTTAAAAAACTTTCAAATAACTTACTTTTAAAGTCGTGATCAATGTGTTCAAGTTTTCCATAATCCTTAAACTTTTCTAAAATCTTTTTAAATACAGTTCCGTATCCATCAATGGCCTTTTGATTTTTACTCACAAAAATAGTGCCATTTATAATTGTCGTCTTGTCAATCGGATTTTCAGGAAACAGGTTCTTGATTTCTTTCCTGACAACATCAGCATAATGATTTAAAACAATATTATCATCATTATCTTTGTACATATCCATTAAATGGTCAAAAGAATAAGTACCTTTTAAAATATTCAAATCACTTAGATATTTGAATATGAATAACTCTACAAACGTATAAAGACACTGTTCAGGAGGTGCACCACTTACACTCCAAACATCTTGCCATATTTGTTTAGCCAAATCTGTAGGATCGATTAACTTTTTTGGTAGTATACAGTCATTTTTTTCGTTAATAGATTGTATTATTTCTGTTATTACCTTTTGCAGATTTGTATCTTTGGAATCAAAATGATATTGAAAATTATTCCCATCTTCACTTTTTATAACATTACCAGTCGCAACATTTACCCACAATGTTTCCTGGGTGTCAGTTGCAATAATCAATTTTGTCTTGAGTCTCTTGGCAACCTCAATTTCTTGTGAAATTGCCTTGGTTTTCTTGTCCTGTGTATTGAACTGCCGAGGTGATTTGTATTCAATTATCGCAATAACTTCTTTTTGCCTTGTGATAATTGCATCTACTTTTTTTCTTGCAACATCACCATAATCAATACTTCTTATAACACCTATATCTTTCAAGTGATTGACACTCGTTGCTCCAATATTGTAAAAATTCCAGGTTCCTATTTTTTCAGGATTATCAATCAAATCCCGCTGTAACAATTCTTCACTCATACTATTATTCCATTCTGACTACTTTCCATTATCTTTCCCTATATTATCTCAATCTTGAATAATCCGGCATTGGCAAATACTTATCAACAGTATTATCGGGATTATTGCCATTCCAAAATTAAGACAAATACCTATCCCATTTATGAGACCTTCCTCGAACATCCCACAGCTCCCCTTTCTGATAATTTGATACGCTCCCATCAACTACCAGAGGGATACCACCGTATTCAGGATAATCCTTTTCAGCTATTTTTTTACATAAGGGAAAAAACTTTTCTGCAATATTTTCATGAACATAGAAATCTCCTGCATCATGAATTTGAGTGAATACATAGGTATTTTTATCAACAAGTTCTTTTGCTGCTTCTCGAAGATTTAATAACCACCGATTTACTATAACCCCCTCAATGTTTTGAATTATTGTGTTCACAGAAATATTTTCACAATTTTTTATTTTCGCCCCATTTGCCCCTTCAGTGTCTTTGCCATATGTTTTTGCTAAATATAAATATGGCAACCGCCGAAACATTCCGTATGGACTTCTCACATAGCCATTCTTAGTAGCAAACATTATACAATTTTCAATATACTTTTTAAGCCCCAGATACCCTTTAAAAAACTTTTCTTTAATATCTTCTGCAACAATCAGAAAATACTTAAACTGATCTTCATCTTCATCATGAAAAATATCAAGTTCATCAAATTTACTATCCATAGGCTTACAAAGATTATTTTCTTTTATGTAATCTCTTGCATCCTCAATGGACCAGTTGCCTACAATTGATTCTCTAGCAAAAGTAGAAGCTGCAGCATTAAAAGCAAGCCCAAAATTAACCCCTTTACTGTCAAACCGCATTCTTGCATAATCTTCATTAGTTTCCAGGTTTTCTATAAAATCATCTAACTTCACCCTACGAGCAAAAACATTGACAGCCGTTAACGAATGCAGATCCCCCCCCATCTCCATAAACGCTTTTCTCATAGCTTCATCCCCGGATTCTATAGCAAGAATTCTTAACTGCAGCCCTGCATAATCAATTGAAGCTATATAATGTTCGGAAGAAGGGGGCTTAAATATCCTCCTAATTAACTCTGCCTTTGCTCCGTGTGATGGTATATTTTGACAATTAGGATTATACGATTTATTTCTTGTTCCAGAATTGGTCATCATTACAGCAAACGTCGGATGTATCCGATATGAATTATCTTCCTCATGATATCTAATGTATTTAAAAAATCCGCTTGCATCTTTATTATCATGAAAATCAAAGCTTTGTGGAGTATCTAAAAACAAGTCTACAAATTCATCACAAGAGTAATAATTCTTAATACTTGAACATCCTTCTTGCCCAACAAAAGTAGAGAAAAGAGTTAACTTCTCTCGCAACTCAATAAGGAGTTCTGCTTCTATATGTCCTTCATCTTTCCATTTAGTAAGAAAAGTTACATTAGTTAAAGGAAAGCCCTTCTTAGCCCTCCCCTCTTTATCTATTGCCCACCCCTTGGATTGTATCAATTTTCCTAGCTGCTCCTGAGACTGGATATCATATTCCGTAGGAGTCACACCAAAACTTTTATATATTTTGGATTTTAATGCCTTAATCTCTTCTTTCAATTGAGACCCGACAGATTTCATTTCTTCAATATTTACATAGATACCCTTGAATTCTGTTTCTAGATAATAATTAATCAACGGCATACGCAGCTCGCTTATAAACCGATCCAAGCTCCATCCGTTATCCAATGGGAATTTTTTATCAAGTTTTTCAATAGTCTTCTTTTGTTTTTCAAATATCTGATATGCAACCCTTGAATCATCGACTGCATAAGGAAACAAAATATTAAAAGGAATAAGAGAATAATCTTTTTTACAAGCTGAGTATTTTTCTAAATATTGATCAAGTTCCCGATCATACCCCCCCTCCTTAGTATATAGCCAGCTATCAGATTTCAGCCCATTAAATTGAAGTTCATTTATAACTTTTGATATGGAAACAGTATCCCAGTAACAATGTAAAACATCTATGGGAACGCCAAACTTTGCTAACCACCTAAAATCAAATTTTATATTAGCACCAATTTGTTTTTTATTTCTTAAAAATTCAGTAAGTATTTTGATATCAATCTTATCCCAGTTCAAATAATACCCTGTCTCCCCGTCAAAAGAAATGGTCATACAAATAATTTTTGCATCTGTTCCCCATGGGTCTAAACCTCTTGTCTCTAAATCCCAAGACGTGAGACAACTATCTTTATGCTCTGATAAAAAATAATTCGGGTTTTCTATATATACCCGTTCTCTCTCCATAAGATACCGCTTAGAAGGGGGTCTGTCTTCTTTCAAAAACCCTAATTGAACATCAAAAAATCTTGATTCCGGGGAGTCATTAAATAAAACAGAAAAAAAGCTCTCAACAGGATAAATATTGGAGGCATACTCAGGAGAATAAAAGTAAGTGTTATATAGTATTAAATCTTGAAACCCCTCAATATTCAAGTTGTTATTTTTTGTTATAGAATATAATGCTCTTCCAAAGGTTAAAACCTTAGACCCTTTTTTGATTATTTTTTTCAAGTCAACTGTATTATTTGCATAAGTCTTAACAACATCTTTTTCCAGATCCTTAGACGTTGGATTAAAAAGAAGAGGGAAAACTATCTGGTAATCAGTAATATCATTATTTTTCAGATGGTTTTTAAACTGTCTTAATTGTTTATCAGAAAGATATACATCCATTAAAAATATTATTGTCCCGTCTTTCTGTTTATAAAGAACGGCGTCTTTTACATACTCAACATTTTTCTGTTTTGCTTTCTTCTTAACCCCTACTTTTTCTTCTTTTAAAAAATCGTCTAAGATCAAACTATACCCCTCTTCTCTACAGCTTTATTTATAATATCTGATACTTTTGAATCAACTTTTTTATGCTGGAAATAATTTACTAAATGCTGCTTTAATGTCAACTTAGTATCATTAGCTATATCAACATTTTCAAGAGTCTGAGCTAACTTTTTTCTTTCCATTCGCCTTTTATAAAATCCTTTATTTTGACTCAGCATCTGTTCAGTATAAAGCCTTATAGTTGCCTCCCTATCCACATAATCAATTATTCTTAAAACTTGATAAGGCTCTTCAAATATCGGAAGTTTATCCGGATACATTACATCATAAAAATTAAGAAAACGTGGAATAGGAACTGCTTTCCCTTCCCCAGTCTCTAAATCAATTACATAAAAAAAGGCATTTTTATTTTTTTCAGTATTAGAATTAGGATGCATACTGCCTAAATAATTCCCACCTTTATCCAAATCAAAACCATGATCATGCCCAAATAAACGTTGTTTAATATTAAGACCTGATAAATCACAAATAGATTGATTTTTAGAAAATTGTTTAGTCTCATCAAAAACATGTCCTAAACAATAATCAAAAGTTTCTTTATAACTCAAGCTATTTGAATATATATCCTCCATTGTTCTACCATCTTTAGGATAAATATAAGGCAATAGTAAACATTGAGAAACTCCAAAATTCATGACAGCATACTCATGGATAACTTCCACCGAAGAATCAGAATTAAAAATATCAAGATTACATCCATGGTCTCGGCTCTCATCATGATTACCCTTAAGAATGTATTTCTTTTTCATCTTTAACTTGCTATAAAATGAAAGAAGATAATCATTAACCGCACCCTTGTTTATAGACTCCTCAGTCTCATCTCCAAGAGAAAAATAAATATTATCCTCATGGTTATATTCTGACTCCAAAAACCAATCAAGAACTTTCAAAATAGAACTACAATATGGCTCTTTAGGCCGTATATGCTTGTCACCAGTTATTACTAAATATGACATATTACCTCCTTTTGATTATCTCATAATCATAATTTTTAATCAAGTCTCCCTCATCCCCAAAGACAACTATATCAGGACTCTGTTCTGAGCTATCAGCAGAATCCGTGGACGATATAATTCCAATTTTTCCAACTACACCAGGAAAACGTACTCCCCCAGCATCCTCAGAATAACCAATCAACCTAACTTTGTCACCAATTTTTACTGACTCATTCATACTCCAATCTCCCATAAATTAAATTTACCCTCAAACAATAATCTATATTGTTCTTTTGTTAATGTTCTAAACTTTATTTTTATATCATTCAGCGAGGCCTTATGTTCATATGCATAAAATGCTAGCTCATCAATCGTATTCTCAGCAATAAGGAAATATGAATTAATATCTCTTTTTTGACCTATACGATTTATTCGGCCACGTGCCTGCGTGATCCTTCCAAAATTAAAATCCCCCCTCCATAAAATCTCATTGTTTGCTCCAACAATATTTTGAGCTATACCAACAGTAGCTGGATTAGCAATCAATAGTCTATGTTCACTATTCTCATTGTTAATCTTATCTATTATTAAATCCCTAAACTCAGTTTTTGTTAACCCTTTAGGTACTTTTTGCTGACCATGTACAATAAGCGGATTGTACTTTTTGAAATGTGGAACAAGAGCCTCTATTACCTTTGGGTTCTCTAACCAAATTATTGTCTTTTCACCTAACGCATATTTTTCTTCCACTATATATTTTGATATTTTTAATTTTTCATTCTTAGTAATATCCCATGACTTAATACCACTAATCTGATTATAAAAATCCTGTTTTTCAAGCATAACAGGATCAGCTAATGCCAATAGTAAATAAGGAAAGGAATTTACCACCTTTACAAAATCTATCCCACCACTATGCTCTCGAATTTTAAATAACGTATCTGAAACAAGAGACTGATAGACTTCTCTATGAATATTTGAAATATCCACAAGCACTTTCTTAGTTCTTACCTCTACTTCATCTTTTTTTTCTATCCGGGTAATATACGGCTTCCATACCTTCTCCCATTTTTCTTTTTTTTCAGGAATAATACTAACAATATCTAAATTATAATCCTCTTTATCAGAGAAAGGAGATCCGACAACACAAGTATCTCTTACAAATTGTTCATAACTCATATTCCCTACAAGTTTTTTTGAAACAAACTGCATTTGAGAATATGCATCAACCCATTTATTTGGCTTAAAAGTTCCTGTCATAGCAAATCTTTGCGTAGCTATTTCTGATAGCATAGGAACAATACACTTGTACGTCAATGTTCTTGGATTTTTTATTAGGTGAGATTCATCAAGTATACATGTAAACTTATCCGACCATGTAAGGATATCCGATTTCAATGGATTTTTGTTTACAATATGCGAACGCTTTGTCAATTCCTTTTTCTTCTCTTTGTACTTATCTCGAACCAAAATAATTGCATGTTGAAAAGCCATAATTATTACTTTCTTACCTGATTGAAACGGAGTTCTTGCCTTTACAGAATCCACTATGTAAAAATCATCTTCTTCATAATTTTTTCCAAACATGAGAAACTCTTTTCTCCAATTTCTCAATGCAATAGGATGAGTAATAACCAATACATGATCTGTTATATTCATCCGCTCTAAATGATTTATAGCACTAATGCTGATATACGTTTTTCCCACCCCAACATCACCATCAAGCATAGTAGCTTCTTTAGAGATTAAATCTTTAATCCCCCGCTCTTGATCTTTAGTACGTGGTGGAAACATTAGTAAACGATTATAAAAGGGAAGGTCTCTTTTTGTTACATAATCAAATTGTGCAATGATTGAATCAATATTATCCAAGTCTATATCTTCATGAACTTGTACCTCACCCAATTCTGATAACTTTTCAATTATCCCTAGCTGCAAATCCCCTATCTGACCAATATAACATTGAAGGCTTTTATCATATTGAACTCCAAAGGATTGTAGCCATGAATCAATTATTTTCTCTAGCTCAGGGTTAGCTGTATCTTGATATATGGCTATTTCATTATCATCAAGCAAACCCACATGTATCATCAAATCCTACTTTCTACGTGGCAACTTTTCATTATTTAAAAAAGCATTAACAATATCTGTTTTTGTTTTTTGAACCCTTTTTACATCAACTTTTCCGAGTATCTGAATTGAATCATATAACCAGTAAAGTTTTAGATGGTTAAACTCCGTCTTCCGAATATACCGCTCAAGATCAATATTTGAAATAGGCTGGAAAGAGACTAGATCCCAATTTGAATACAACTTCCCTTTGTCCTGCTCAATTCTTTCAATCCAGCCCTCATCAAGATAAGATATGCGTTTTTTTATTGCGTCAAAAATAAAATCTTTCATGTCTGTATAGTTTTCAATAACTGATTTAAAATAAACCTTTGGAAACTGTTTCAATGCTCCAACAATATTATCTGTCTTGTCACCATAAAAAGATTTATGAAAAATAATACTATGCTCACAGGCCGGGTAGCCATACTTAGACTCAAATACATCTAAATCAATAATATCCCTTTTATCTAGCCAATGCGTTTTCTCAGATAAACTCCTAGCCCAATCCAGATCAGTTGAGATTAATAGAGTATACTCAGTATCCTTGACTTGAAGTAAAACCGGTTTTACCAAATCATCAGCTTCAGCAGATGTAATTCGGATTACCCTTCCATTGTTAATAAAGTTTCTTAAAATCACCTCCAAATAATCAAGCCCTCTATAAAAAGATTTAGGCATTTTTTTCCTGTTCTTTTTATAGTCAGGATCAACAGCGTCCTGCCTACGGTGTAACGTTTTAGCATTATCAAAGAGAAAGTATATATGTCCATTATCTTGTAAATGGTCTTTAATTCTATTGAGAATCATCTGAATGGAACCAGCTATGCCTTTGATATCTACTTTCTCATTATTTACATTTGCGTAGTCAGAGATATTAAGCTTATAGGTATATGCTCTATAGTATAAGTTCATAACATCAAAAATTAAGTTATCATATTTCAAGATTGTACCCCTATCTTTGGGAGTCAGGCGGATAGCTCCTAAAAAGTACTTTCACCCCCATGATTGCATCCTCCCCATCACTGTGTCAATATCTCCAGATTTATCAGCTCTATTTATAAGCTCTTGCCATTCCCATTTTACTTTTTGCAGGTCATTAAAAACACCTACTGACCATTTCAGATTATCAACTAAATTGATCAAATCATGCATTGCGTTTGCAAGCTCAATAAACTCAGCCTGAGCATGCTCATGCTCCCGGAGCATAAGCATATGAAAAAGATTATGCATATTGATTGTAAACCTTATTGTAGTAAAAATATTGAGAGGCAAGTGCATCCGTGCCTGCTCTCGTGCAATACCCTTATCTATCATTTTTTCATATAAGTCAAACGATTTCTCAACATGATCTTTTACTTCCTCCAAGAGACTACTTGATTCCTCATGAATCGTAACATCTGCTTTTTGATGATTTTTTGCCCCCTGTAAATATAAGTTCTTAGGAGTATAAAACTCCCGTGGCATTTTTGCATATCGCCCAGAATACTCATTAGGACTCATTGTTCTATGGCGAAGAAATTGTCTGGCAATGAAAATCGGTATCTTAATCTCAAACGTAAAAACAGTTTGCTCAAATACGGAAGTATGTAAGTTTCGATACAGGTACCTAATCAAAGCTCTATCTTTTACCTCATCCTTACCTGACTTTCCGCCGGTAGACTGCCTTGCTGCCTCTAAGACACGATAATCACCGCCCATGTAATCAATAAGTCTTACATACCCTTTCCCATCGTATAATGTACGTTCCTTAATTTTCATACAAGCCCCATATCTTCATCGTACAATTTTTTTACATATCTTCGGAACTTTGGATCTTTTAGCTTATATATAAAATCATGATAACTAGATTTAGTATCTTGATCCTGATCTTCATCTATGCTTACAAATAGTTCTTCCAAGCAAGAATCATCATCAAATCGAGTTCCAAACGATTTCAAATATTTCATAATAAGATTTTCTGAGATACCAGCAGCCTTATTTAAAAAATTTATGAAAGGATAAACTATTCCATGAATTGTTGTTTTTTCAGTAATAGGAATAACCACAGTTTGTATTGGAAAAACCTCATTTACTGGTGATGTAAGTGTTATATCAAGCTCAAATAAATGCTTAATTTCTTCATAAGTTGCCATGCACTACTCCTTTTCTATTTTAACTGTGCCCGTCTCATCTTTCGATTAGAACCAGCAGTATGCTGAAAAGAACCTTTTTGTGCAACATAATTCCCATTCTTATCTTTTCTATCTGGAATGAACAAATAACTAAACGTTTCCTTTCCATTTATAACAGTTGAATAACGAATATAATGCCCATTATCTTCATTCTTTTTTGCCACAATTTACCACCTACTATACAAGATATTTATTGATTAACACATTTGAAGATTGTTTTTCTACGGCGTATGAAATGAGATCTTCCAATAATTCATACCCCTCATACCCATCCGTATTTTGCAAATCAACTTTATATGCATTGTAGCTTAGATCGTCATTTATACAATACAAATTCTGAGCTGCCCGTGAGTTATAATTCAAAGTTTTTTCTGAATAGCTATTCCCCCCACAAAGAGAAGAACTTTGATTATACCGTTCAGATATAAGGGTATGATGCCGATGTCCTGAGAATACTGCATGTATTTCTGTTTTTCTTTCCAGTGCATACTTAGCAATGAAAGCATTAACATCGTTCTCGTAATTTTTCTTAATAGCATGCCCATGGACAAGAAATGCGTTGAATCCATTAGGAAATTTGACTAGACACTCAATAGGATTATCACTATCAATAAAATCAATCTCAAGTTTATGAAAATGAAATGTATTCTTTAATGATATGTAAATTTGATAGTCCCAATTCTGTCTTGCTAGAGGATTAGAGCTACTCATGTCCTTGTCAATGCGTGACTCATTTCCAACAACATGGGCTATATGAATGTTGAAATGCTTAGACAGCTCTACAATCATCTGTGTATAAACGTACACAGCCAATTGTGAAGCGTCCGTTAACGATGTAATCTTGTTTTCAATCTCATCAATTCTTCTTGGAGAGTTAATACTATCCCCTGTGAAGAAAAGATACAGGTCAGTAGTCCCTTTCCATTTATGAAAATTGATAGTCTCAATGGCAAACTTTTTTAATCGCTTTGCACCTATCTCAAAGTTAAAAGAATTTGTAAGAACTTCTTTATCAGAAATGAACTCATTCCAATGATGATCAGATAACTGCATGATTCCATACTTTGATTTTTCAAATTTATGTTTTTTTATCTTGAACTTTGAAAAGTCACATTTCTTTTGTATCTCTTCAATCCGATCTAATTGCTCCTGAACAACGTTCACAACTCTATAAGTCTGCCTATTTGTTTTACGAAGAAAATTATTATTATCCCTGAATTTTTGTACCTGAACCTCCCTCTTTATATAGGCCTCATCCACATCATCATCTAGCTCACCATAATCTTTATACTCTCTATATATCTCTCTAATCCTTTTCTTAAAGGTTTCTTCAATCCAATGAGATTTTGTTTCCTCTAAGAATTCAGAATACATTTTATAAAGCTTGAACTTCCCCTGCCGAGTATATCCAAGAGAATCAAGTTGTTCAATTATCCAAGTTTTCGGATCTTTCATTTAACCCCCCAGTAATTTCACATCAATAGTGTTGTCAATCAAATATTGTCCTAGTTCAGGAGTAGACTTATATATTTTATCCAATAGTATAACTACCGGAATCTTTAATTTTCTTATTTCTTTTTCATTCTTCTTAATATTTAAAACGGTGACTTCATTGTTTTTATTATTTATTCTTTCAAGAATAAATCTTTTTACATTAACAACTTGCGGAGCATATTCATATGAATCAATAATACCACTTTTTATTTTCTCTTTTATTTGTTCTATGGTTTCTTCTTCTTGTATAAAAAGAACAGGAAAAAAAGTACTTAATGTTTTTTTAATTACATGAATATTCTCTTGCACTGATATATGAATATCAAGATGCAATATAACAGTTTTATTAAGCAGAGGAGACTCATCAGTAATATGCACTTCTTCCCCGTTTATCCAGTAAGACAGGATAAACGGGGTATTCTCACAAAAATTATCAAAGCTTTTTTTAAACAAATTTATAAAATCATCATACGTATCCTTTATTAACATTTGCCCTCTTAAATATGAAACCGTTTCATAACCGCATGCTCATTGGGATTAGTAGTATAGAGGTTAACCAATGTAGATTCCTTATCACCAATTTTTTTGTTACCAATTTGAATTGTAACAGTATCTCCTATGGATAAACTTTTAATATTTTTTTTCAAATCATCATTTGACATAACCATAGGAAAATCAAATTTACCTTCACATTGAATAATGGGTAATGTGCGTTTTATAATGTTATCCTCTTTAAAAACCTCAATTGTTAAAAGATTTTTATCATCTCTATTGACATAAAATCGAAATATATCATCGAGAACTTCTGACGTGAATAACGTAAGCGAATCCAGCATATCTAAAAAAGGCTTCCTTTCTAGAATAATATGAGATTCATGATTATATGCCTGTTTAAACTCATCAGAAAAAATAAGAGTCTTGTTAAACTCTAAATCCTTGAGCATCGGAATAATGAATACAATTTTACCATTCTCAATTTTTATATAGCTTGGATTAAAAGTAATTGTAGAACCAACTGAAGATTGAAAAATTGACTGAATCATATAAAAATTAAAAACACTTTCAGGATAACTTAATGACAATTTTGTAAAAAAAGCATTTTGTCTTCCAGTATTATGAACAACAAAAATATCATGATCTTTAAGATATATGCCAGATTGATCTGATCCGCTTGATACAAGATATGTAGAGCATGTTTTCATAGTTTTAAACAACTCTTCATCCACTATAAAACTTTCTCCTTCAATCTCCTCATAAAAAACAGTTGTATCATAATCCCCATTTTCTATGATACAAGTAATTTTATATTCATCTTTATTACAATAAAAAACATAACCCTTACCTTCTTTCTTTAAATAAATACAAGCATCTTCTTGCTGATAATAAGAACAAATTGTCAAAAACTTTTTACTATCAACAAGAAGATTCGGCAGTTTCTCAGGAGACTCTACTTGAATACTAAATCGAAATAATACGCCGTCCACATTCCGAAGATAAGCGTTGCTATCTTCAAAATTAAGCAAGAGTTGTGATGCTAATGGGTTATCACCATTATACATTTTATTAATAATTGAAGCATTTTGAATAAATTCTTTTGTGAATATCTTCATTTTTCCCTACCTATATAGATTTTTTATATAGACTACAATATAATACCTATTATATCAATACCCCATAATTTTTACAGATATTATACCCAATAGAAAAAACTATATCTACTATAAATGGTAAGTATTTACAAAAAGAGGAAAGTTTATGTCGGAATCCAAAATAGCATTACTATATGCATCTCCAGTTGGAGAATATGACTGGGAGTATTCTATCAATGACCTGAGCAAATTAAGGTATATTGATAAAACAAAATTAAAAATATTGATAAAAGAGTATGTTCCATTAAGTTTATATGAAAAAATAGAAGAAAAAGTTGACAGATTGTATCCAATTTTAGTAGACTTTCAAGAATTGTCCTTTGAGTGTGGAGAAGAAATATTTGGAGTAGTAAAAAAAAATACTCAGACGGCAGTAAAACATAATAAAGAAATTGAAAAGCCCTTTTATGAACGGGCAAAAAACTTTATGGAATATTTTTCAAGGATTACAAAAAAGAAGATATGATATCGGACAATCAATATTCAATAAAAAATAACTACACCTACGAAGAATTTGTAGAAGCCTATAAAACTCAAAAAGAATATATATGTAAAAATGGTAATAAAAAAGATACTTGGAATAGATTATCCAATACCTTAAAAAAGATGGAATCAAAAAAAAATCTACAAAACTACAATGTTCAGTATGCTTTTGTATCACTTTTCTCTGATGTACCTGAAGAAAAACAACAACTATTAAAAGAAATAAATGAGAACTCTGAATGGGAAAAATGCTATACAAAAAAGACTCAAGATTACCGAAAATTAAGCCTATCGTATGAGTTAAAAAACTTTATGAAAAAGGCTGCAATAGAATATGAATCATGTCTAGAACGATTCGTATTGATACCGAGATTAAATGAATTAAAAAAATTGACAGGGCATGATTGGACGAAGGGTAGTTATTGTGTAGGCTCATATGGAAAACAGAGCCGTAAGGAATCCTATAGGACAATACAAGCTCCAGGTAAAAGTGTATTCACTGCCCTATTTCTAAATCACCTAGCTGGCACAAGTAAAAATTCAGTACTCTACAAAAAAAATTCATTCAATCTTCCTATTTCTCCATATGCAAAAACACTTAATATTGACATTGATTCAAGAAGTAACAAACACTCTATAAACTCTATTCTTGATACCTTGTCAGAAAGTTTTGAAGATATGATCGTTGAACGCCCCTCCTCCAAACAAGGCGCACATGTATATATTCGTTTTGATACAAAGGTAAATGATGAACAACGCTTGGCAATCCAAACATATTATAAAGAAAATTATGGATACGTAATTGAAGTTAAGAAAATCAATGAACTACTAAAACTTCCATTAAGTCAAAAATACAAAATTCTTGGAAGTTATTATTCACGTACAGAAACGAGAGTCACTGGACAAATTGATATTTCATGTGATTCAGAACGTATGATTGATCAATTAGTTAATTTATTTAATAATCAACAATTAAATAAAAATAGTATATTAAATCAGTTCTGTAAAACTCAGCATGCAGAAAGCCATATGTATCAGCGATATATGCGATTAAACTCTGGCATTATAAAAAAGGAAGATTTATTCCCGATTGAAGCAGGAGAAAGATATGCCCATATGCCGTATTTTTTTCGTTATCATATGGCACAACAAGATACTTCACTTGAGGCCTTTACTTCATTATTAAATGAATACAAAGGAACTTCCAAAGACCTTAATTATAATTTGATAGGTACAGCAAAAAGGGTTTATAACTCCCTTTTATATAGTTACAATAAATCTAAAGTTTATTTTAATAACTCCAATAATAAGGATATATATTATTATGATGAAAAAAACTTTCCTCCAACAGTAAAATTAGAGGATTTAAAATATGTTATTACTTACTATGTAAAAAACTTAAACCTATATCCAATTCAAAAAGTACGGAGAGCTAAATTTATACAGGCCAGTGTATATTTATGCATACATATAAATCAAAAACTAGAATATAAAAAAGTTGTTATTCCTGAAGACTACTTTACAAAAAGAAACGCCGTCCCTATATCCAAGGAATTTTTGAAAGTATTTTATGAGGAACATCCTGAAATTATAAAAGGAGTAAATAGGCAGAAATTATTTAAATTTATAAAAAAATACATATTGGAGATTTATAATTTTAAAACTAATTCTTTTGAATCAGAATTAACTCCCCATAAAAATCAATGGATTAAAACTTTTTCTAACCCTAAATTTACTAGATTTAATAAATGTTCCTACGGAATTTGTACCCCACAATTAATACAAAAAAAGATAAATACTATAATTTTTCAATTATCCCATAATAGATCTCATAATGGATTTAATAATACTCATAATGACATCCGTAATAAGAGAAAATTCCCTCTTGATAAAAGGAATTATCGAAAGGATAGTGGGTTATCATTCCCATTTTCCTTTAAGCTTATACGGGTAAGTTTAGGGCATGAATTTAGATGGGGGGATGTGTTGGGTGTGTTTGGTTGGTGGGTTTTTAGATAAACAGGTAGGGATACTCAATTTCTTAATAATTGAGTATCCCTACCTGTTTATCTAATAACCCACCACAAATTTTACTACAC
>JACSEK010000040.1_pt1 | contig 15136 bp, 15 predicted proteins | sample 8225431 | NCBI WGS metagenome assembly JACSEK01 (sample SAMN15704673, study PRJNA253121) | viral metagenome | isolation source: viral DNA from sea star tissue collected in USA, Olympic National Park... | host: Pisaster ochraceus | collected 2013 | reverse complement strand
GAACTGGAACTCTCGACGCTCGAGCGGTGTTATATAGTTGCTCAAAGTTTGCCCATCTTTCGACGCGGAAAAAGTCGAATTGTCGACAAAATCGATCGGCCAGATATTCAGCGGGTCAGGCATTGTATACGCCTCGCCGACGGCAAACCCTCCCAGGTACGCCGCGGACTGCCCGGATTCACCGTGTACGATAATTTTAATATTGCGGATTTTTTTGACTGTGTCAAAAAAGACCATCCGCGATTGTGGTGGATCATCAAATACTTTTGACCACAGCTCCAGCTCCGGCGTATCGTAGGCGACAACCTCGATCCGGTCTAGATTGTGGTGAGCGAAAAATATACAATTGGCTGTGATTTTTTCGCTGAATGTAATCTCAATGATATCGTCAATTTTGCTGGATTGATATCGTTTTTGTAAAAATGAGTCAGTCAAATTAGCCGGTAGATAGTTGTTGATCTGGTTCGCGCTCGAGATTGCAGCATTAGAGGATTTTGCTTTGTTTTCAAAAAGGATTTTCACGCATCCGTCCTCTTGTTAATGCCATACATAGCTCTTCTGAGGATTGCCTCTACGCTATTTATATAACCAAATTGTATAATCAATAGTACCCTTGAATTAGAGCCTTGTATAGCCAATCCTCAAGGATAGCTAAATCCTTACTGTGTATATATTTATAAACATATACATACATATTAGCAGTTATAACCTAACAAATAGCTTAATATCTCTAATATACTTTATAAATATCTCCAATTTGTGTATATTTTTGGCTTAAAAAGGCCTTTTTTATCTCGGAATTATCAGCCAAGCTCGAGCTTAACGATCCCGTTATTGTAATACTGCGCGTTCCGCTCGGCTTGCACTTTCCCGTCTATCACAAATTGAATTGTCATAGCTCCGCCTGATTGTGCATTTTGTACATTTAATCTCGTTACAAGTTCCTCCGCGATATGCCCGGCCATTTGTTTCTGAAATGCCTGCCCGGATGGCCCGGTATTGAACAACGTTTCGGAATGCCCGTTCTCCGCCACGCGTATATCTGCTCCTCCGCTCTTTGGGATTACAATTCCGCCGGTTTGAAAGGCGGGTTTCTTTGGGATTGCACTTGCAATAGCTACATTTTGAGCAATCCCTAGACCTATAGCCGCGCCTATTGCAACCGGGTTTGGAGGAATGAGAGTGGCGGCGGCAAGGATTGCTTGCGCTGCATTGGCAATCCCATTTGTGACCTGTAACCCCCACTGCACAAGCGCCGCTTCGTACGCCAGTTTTTTATTCAGCTTTGCATTATCTTCCGCCAGTTTTGCTTTCTTTTTTTCGCTCTCTGAAATGAGTTTAAACCGCTCCAGCTCCGCTTTCTTTTCATCGGCGGTCTCCTGGTATATCCGTTTCTGATTTGCATCCGTTACTCGATCGGCTGCAGCTTGCGCGGCGTCCGCTTCGCGCTCCAATCCCTCTAGTTTCGTTTCTTCCAACAGCCCGGCACGTTCCAATTCCAGCTGCAGAGCCTCATCCTCTTTTGCCAATTTCGCGTCCAATACCCTATCGTTTTCTTCAATTTGGTTATCTGCGTTGTTTTTTGCAATTTCGCCGATACTCGATAACGCGCTACCTATCGTTTTTATCACTTTTGCGACGTCACTGAATGCCTGTTTTTGTTTATCCGTGAACTCCTTGAACGCTCCGTCCGCTTCTTCCGATTCGTCTTTTACTCCGCGCAGCGCATCCGCGGCGCGTCCTCCCGCTAGTGCATTATCGATAAGCGCACCAGTATTTTTTTCCACTTCCGTTGTTAGACTTTTTTCACTTTCTGCAATAAGTCCATTTAGCTCGGCTAGCCGCCTTGATCCGATTGAATCTTTACCCAGCGCGTATCCGCGGTCATACAATGCGGCAATCTCAGTTTTATACGCTGAAACAACTGCGTCCTGATATTCATTTTCTGTAATAATTCCATCTTTCCGCTTGGCGTTCAGAATTGACATTTGTTTGGTTGTTTTGTCGAGTGCCTGGACTCGGAATTCCGCCAACTTTTTGACTCGATCGGCTTCTTTCGTTGCGGCCAGTTCCTGCTCCTCCTCTCGGAGCTTCTTGTCGTCGGCTTCTTTTTTCTCCAGCTCGTATATATCGCGCAAATAGCCATAACGAGATTCCAGCTCTTTTTTTTGCGCAATTTGTCGAGCTTCGGCCTGCGCGATTTGCTCAGAGTTGAACTCTCGAGCAAAACCAATAGCCTTCCGCCCGGCTTTCGTCATTTTCTCATTCGCGCCCGCAATCTGTAAAATCTCATCTGCGGTTTTGCCGTACTCTCCGCCTAGCCCCTCGGCCAATTTGGTAAGCTCGTGAATGTTTTTCCCGGAAGCCACGGCTTTTTTGAGTGATTTTTGAATATCTAGGATGTTCCCGCCGGTGAGATCGGCGGCGGCTCCGACGTTGCGGAACTCGTCAGCTAAATCCGCCTCTTTCAATTCTCGTTGTTTTTTTGCGACAGTATCAATCCCTACCCCGATCGCAGCAATTGCTCCGACAACCAGCGCGATTGGACCCAACGCAGCACCGACGGCCACGCCCATCGCGGAAAGCGCAGTGCCTAAAACGCCAACCCCCGCGGCGGCTGCGGCTGCTGCTACCGTCGCGCCTTTTAGCGGTGCGGGAACTTTATTTATAAATTGAACAAATTGAGTCAGAGCCTTGGTGATTGAATTCAGTGTCGGCTCCAGCCCCTCCCCGGTGGAAATAGCGAGAGCTTCAACGGAACTTTTGAGCTTGTCCTGCGACCCCTTGAGCGTGTCGTTTTGGATTGCGACGGCCGTGGCCGCGGCATTCGTCCCGGTTACAGCAGAAGTTAATTCTTCAAAACCTTTTTTTCCGCCGGATAGCAAACTCAGAAGTGGCGCCCCAGCTTCTTTGCCGAACACACTAAACGCCTGCCCTGCTGATAGGTTTGCTTCTTCCAGTCGGCCGATAATCTCCGCCAGCGAATTGGCCGCCGGGTCCACATCCGCAAACGATACGCCTAACGCCTCCAATTTTTGCACCGCCGGGTCGGCTTCATTCGCCAGCGAACTCAGCACATTTTTTAGTGCTGTCCCAGCTTCCTCGCCTTTTATCCCGGCGTTGTACAGAGATTGCAATGCCCCGGCGGTTTCTTCCAGTGATATTCCTAATTTCCCCGCAAGGGGACCAACTTTTGAGAGTGACGCTTGTAATTTTGGGAGCGTCGCCTGTGAATTGGCGATGGCCGCGGCGAAAACGTTACTGACCGTCCCCGCTTCTGCGGCGGCCAGCCCATATTGCGATAGGGTCGACGTGATCGCCGCCGAAGATGCGGCCAAGTCAGAGCCGGTCGCCGCGGCTAGGTCAAGGACTCCTGATAATGCCTCGGTAGATTGCGACGCCGAAAAACCGGCGGAAGCTAAATTGTAAAGCGCGTCCGCGGCTTGGGTTGCTGAAAACCGGGTCTTTTCTCCTGCGTCCTGCGCGGCCTTTTTCAATTTATCAAATTCCGCTGGCGTTCCCCGCGCTACGGATTGCACATTGGCCATTTGCTGCTCGAAACTGGAGAATGTTTTGGCAGCCGTTTTGACCGCGGAGCTAATGAGCGCGAATGCACCAGCTGCACCGGCGACGGAAGTAAATGTCTTCGCCCAGGATTTTTGCATCCCAGTAGTAGTTTTACCGCTGGATTTACCGACGCCGTTTATGGTGTCGTTGACCTTTCTTGCATCGTCATTTAGTCGATCAGTTTTAATTCGTACTTCGCCGTATATAGTGCCTGCATCTACTGCCACAATTTACCCCGCCCGCACTTGGGCTTCACGCGTGCGTTGGTTCTTTTTCGTTTCTTTTTCTCGCCATTCATGAAAGACGTTAAGTGCTCGGCGGTTAATGTCCTTTTTCATGAACGGTGTAAAAATGCCGTCTATGTGATCGGCTGGAGCATTATTGCACTGTTTGGAAAGAATTGCGCAGTCCAGCAAAATTTGCTCCGTAACTAATTTGATGTTGCTTTTATCTATCCCCGTAGCATAGGTGGTGATTGCGGATAGAAAATCGGTCGGCAAAATCTGATTACACCAAATTTCTGTAAATGAAATTTGTTCCTCTAGACTTTTGCGCTCCCTACCTCCCGGCGTTTGGTTCAGCAATTCCTTTAGATCAGCAAGTTTTTTATCGAATCCCTTTAATGTATCGTCTGCATCAAAAATTGACATAATTTCATCATAGGTCGGCTTGACCAGCGAAGCCCGGGCAATCTCCGACATGGTTTTTGCATATTTCACCATGTCAGGGATGGATGTTTTTTTCTTCGCACGCAATCGGTCGCCTTCGATTTCGATCAATGAAAAATCCCCGCAGGACTCGAGTTGGATTTGGTTGAGTTCGCGCAAAACCACGCTCACCATGACCCCGTTAAATGGGATCACGATGAGCGGGTATTGGATATCTCGTAGAACAGATATCCCGGTCACTTTAGACATTTGTAACGTCCAGCGCGTCGAATTCGGCAACTGACATGTAGGTAATGTCCATGTCAGGATGTTGATTACCTGCCTCGTCGGTGTACGTGGTCGCAGTGAATGTGTAATTGGAATCCATCCATTCCCGGCCGTGGCTCACATCCCCGTATGTTCCTGCGCAGGAACGGAAAAGGTCACGGCGGTATCCGGATTGATCGGATTCCTTGCTTTGGCCCTCACTGTATTTGCCGTAAAATGCCTCAATGAAAAAGTACGTTTTTTCCGTCTTTGAGGTCGGCACAGAGTACGTCCCCCCGCCATTTCCATCGGGTACAAACACTCCACCTTCGACTAACTCCCGCATCTCTAAATCTGCAGCAGCATCAACGAGTGTACCGGTGCAGCCCTTGCGGTAGGAGTCGCCGATTATCTCGGTGTCCTTGCCCTTGGCTGTGGTGGTGGTAAAGGTCTCGCTGTCTTTATTGGTCGGAGTCTCGGATATGGTTTTCAGAGTGTCAGATATGACAAACTGTAACCCTTTGCCTTGCCCGAACTTCGCAATCCTCGCCGCTTCGCCATACACTTGCACATATTTGACATCTGTGTCGGTGCAAGCAATTTTCAGCCTGGATTCTTTGGAGTCGATAGACGCAGTCAACTTCGTCGGTGTTTTTGCATTGATCGCTCCGACAACCTCGGCGACAGTTACTTTCTTAGAATCTGCCGCGCCCGAAAGGTCAAGCGTCACAGTTTCCTCATCCGCGTTGTCGAGCTTGGTTATAAGCTCCACCGCGCTTGTATCGTCCACACCCGAAAAATCGAATGGACCCGCCCCGCCGATCAGCCTATCCGGCCGTGGTATTGTTTGGTCGTCATTTAGAGCCATGAGCCTTGTAAACTCAAGCCCGAAAATGTACGTTGCATTTTTCCCCAGTGCCATAATTTTTCTCCTTTTTATGGTTTTTTTAGTGGAGTCGCCCCGGTATTATCCATCGACGCTCTTTACTGATTGTATTATCCTCATTTAATATGATCCGGCTATAGCCCTGCACCTCACCGGTCGCCGGTTGAATTCGTGCTGTGTTGCCGTTGTACGTTTGAAACCTGTAGTCATTCAGCAACTCTGCCAAGTCAGCCCGGCAATAGTCCTCCAGGAACGCGTGCTGGTCATTTTTGAAATGCGCCCAAACACGCAACTCCTGCCCATCGATTGCAACTACTATGTACGGTTTTTCCATCCGCGCAGGAAAACCTTTAGGGATAACTCGTTTTATTGAGCCTTCCTTTAGCCGATCAATTATGTTTTCAATCATGATATATTTTCCCTATATCGGCGAAAAAATCAGCCTTAAAATGGTCAATCACCGGTTTAATCGCCTCATTCCGCCCGTTATTTCCTAGCTCAAGGTCAATCCCGTACTCGACGCCATGTGCTATAAACCAGCCCATGATTTCCTTTTCCCTTATTCCGCCGGTGGTCATTTCGTCCATGGCCTGAAACGTCTGATTTTTCCAATAGGCCTCCCCGGCCTGTTGCTGTTTGAAATAATTAAGAGCCTCCGTGGCATACCGCAGGCAAATAGCGTACACGGCCGCTTTTTTTCGCTCGAGTAAATTTGAAATAGTATCGCTAAAGTTTCTTGTTTCTAGCATTTTTTCCGCCATATCGTCTCGTATAATGCACATCCGCCAGCAACATCCCTGACAAAAAGTTAATTTGGTCTATGGCTTCCTCCCGGGTCAGATGCCCCTTCCCGCTGTATTTGTTATATATGATGGCGGCGTTATTTTTTTCTTCATCCTTTTTTAGCAATCCTGCGCCTTGCGGTATTTTCATCCGTCCGTCCTATAGTTAATGCTATACACAAGTCTTCTGAGGATCGCCCCTCAGGCACTCATATAACAAAATTATATAATCATAGTACCTACAAATACCGGCCGTGCATAGCCAATCCTCAAGGCTACGTAACTCCTTGCTATGTATATATTTATAAACATATGCATACATATTAGCAGTTATTACCTGCTAAATAGCTTAAAATCTCTAATATGTGCCTTAAATATCTCTAATTACTCTCTATTTTAGGCTCAAAAAAGCCTTTTTTATCTCGGGTTTATTCGGCCTCCGCTTCCCGGATTGGAGCTTGAAACCCTACAACTCCGCCGAATTTCCGCAGCGCGTCGACTTGCCCAAAAACAAACCGCTTGCCTAAATCCTCATCGGCGAAGGCATCGCCTTCTTTTATGTCGGTATTCCACTCCCATGTGGCAATCCGGTTATGATCGCTGGTAAAAAACGCTCCATTCTGGCTGCCGATTTCCGGCGGTTGTTCTCGGTCATGCGCAATCCGAAAACGCACAATTACCTCCGCCGGATCGCCGAATGGGTCAGTTGTCATTCCTCCCAGCCTGTTCGGTATTAACTTCCGGCGGAACATAACCGTAACTGTTGGCGATTCATCGACCAGGTGTTTAATCCGGTCGCGTTCCTCCCACATGGCCGCGTCAGTCACGCTAGTCCCCCGGCTATTTCAGGCGTTTTCATCCGGCGCATTCCGCCCGCGCTTCCGCCCGGTATTTGTGCGTCATCATCATCGAGCATATCCCGGCAACCGTCGGCCATTGCCCGGTAATATTTGTACATGCTGTCGATAGATTGTACTTGTGTCATATCAGATCCAACTTGTGATTTAATAATCAACATCCGTGAGCCTAGCTCACGCGCCATTAATTCCAATAGCCTGCATTCAGCCTTTTTTGCTCCAACCTCATCGATCGCGCGGGTAATCTGTGCGTCCCCTAATTTCAGCTTTACAATTCTATAGGTTAGCGGATTGCTTCCACGCACGGCTTCCCGATAAATCTTTTTCATTTCGTCATAATAAATAGTCTGTGGCTGCCCTTCGGTCGGCAGCAAAGATTCATCCGCTATTTTCTCGATTGAAATAATATCGGATGGGTCTTTCAATGCTATTCGTAGTTGTAAAATTTCATCGATTGTCGCCACGATACGCTCCTTGAAAAAGCCCCCGCCTGCGGTTACAGAGCGGGGAACTTCGTTACTTAGTCGGCAAAGTTACTTCGATTACGTAACCCTGTGCCGGATTTTTCGCAGTTACGGCAGCTGCCCCTTCGGCACTCGAGCCAAGGAAGTGCTTTATGTACTCTCCCTGTACCCTGTACCATGCCCGCTCTTCAACGGCAAGCTCAAGCACGCTTCCAATGCCGGTTTCCATGGTCAAGCCCCTTTTGTTCGCTACCCAAAATGCTTCCTTGGGTACAAAAAGGTACGCCTTGCCCGATTCTACGCCGGGGAAGTCCAGGGTTGTTTTACCCCGCACCTGGCCATGTGTGATCCCTTCGTCGTATTCAATCAAGGAATCAATGGGAAGCTTATGAACGACGCTTGCCACAATTCCCGTGCCGCTTCCGCTCTGCAACTGACCAAGGGAAACGCGCTCCAATGCCCAGCGGTCATTAGAGTTGATAAGAAGCGCAAGCTTGGAGGACTTAATCGCCTTCCCTCCGACGGTCTGGAGCGTCTTAATCTTCTCGATCGCGTTGACTAGGGTAGTGTACAACTTGGTGTCGTACGATGCCCCGGTGGTTGTGTCCGCGGCTTGCTTCTGTGCAGCAACATATGTCGCCCCCAGAATTGCCCCTACGGTCTTCGAGTTGCGCAAGTCAACATCAGCATTTGCAACCGCTTCTGTCACCTTCTGCATTTCGTGCAGAGGGTTAAAAAGCAGGTTGAAAAGCGATGTTTTCCAGCCCAGCCCGTAGATTTTCAGGCTGAGAAAGTCGCCCGCACCAGTAGCAGTATCGATCAGCGGAACCCCGTCGCCAGTCGCCTGAATTTCCTGAAACTCACCGACATACGGAAGCAGCCTGTTTAAAAACACTTCCTGCTGAAAATCCGGGTTGGTTATCTCGGTGGCGATTTCGCCTGTGAGATCAACCTCAGTCATTCTGCGCCGGGTTATGTCCAAAAAAATCTTGGATACAAATTCATTGATTTCCGCCTGTGCGGGAGCTTGAGCGGCGTTTGCAAGCCGTCCATTCTCCAAGCGGCTTTTTAACCGCTTTGCCACGATGCCAATTTCATTCCACAACTTATTGTAACCAGCACTACCAACCCATTTCGGCGCGGTCATTTCCACATCGTTGTAGAGTATCGCGTCAACGGCATGGGCATTGATGCTTTCTTTTGCTCCGCCAGGGTACAAGGCAAACGTTTGGGTCTCTTTGTTCTGCACCTTCTCAATTGCAAGGTTATCCTTGTTAACTATCCTCATATTTCAAGCCCCTCCTAGGCCACGATTTCCGCATAGCGGAATTTGTTGAACACAATCACTCCGCCTTCTTTCGCCTTGACCAGTTTTCCGACCTTGTAATAACCGTTAGTTTTCGTGTTAGAAAATTTACGGTGGCCAGCTTCAGGTGCGGTGTTTTGATTCCAATACACGTTCTCGTTTGCAATCGCGAACGTATCCTGCCCAGAAACAAAATTGCCCGCCTGAATGAGCAGGCCGTCGGCCACTGCGAAAGAACCAGTCTCCCCGGCGGCAATACTCTGGTCTGCCACCCCGGCAAACCCCATCACTACACAAAAATCACCCTTTTTGAGATCAGCTCCTGTGTCGTTTGTCAACTCAAGATGCCCCGCAGGCTCTTTGTCGATAAACACCATTTCGTCTTTTGCCATTTTAGTACTCCTTGGAATTGATTCCGGCCGATCCGCCTACCGCATTTACGGCTGGCGCACTTTCCACAACGTTGATTGCACTCTGTGTGCTGGCCAACTGACCGGCGAGCGTTTTGGCAAACGCGCTATTCTTGAACGCCACAATAGCCTCGTCGACTTTTGCCCGGTCGGCGTTTTTCAAAGCCATTTCCGCACATTCGCGCAAAACATTGGTCTCAGCCCCTGCAGCGTCTTTCTTCGACGCTCCAAACTCGGCGTCAAGCTTCGCATTGTACACAAGATCGCTGTCGGCCTTGACTTTGTTCTGCAGCGCAGCCACTTCCTCCACAATCTTGTCCTTGACTCCAAGATCAGCCAGCCCCTTCATGACTTTTGCAGCTGCTTCATGCTGAGAATTGACCATCTTGTCTTCAATTTCAAGACCTTTAGCCACGTCCACAACGGCAACCGAGCCATTCTTGAGCGCGTTCCTAATTGCGACAAGCATTTCCTTTATTTCCATGCTTCTCTCTCCTTTTTCTGGATTTTCTACGCCGGATTTCCCGGCATTAGTTTCTTGTTTCATTGCGCCCATATTTAGCTCGACCGCGTCATTACGTTCCCCGCGTACTGACTCAACTGCTGTACGCTTTACATCGCCGGTTTCAGGGTCGTTTTCAACGATCAATTTAGGGCAGGTCACGAGCGAAAAATGGACCATATTTGCTTTATTTTCGGTAATAAATCGCTTATTGGTCGAAGTTGCCCCTTCCCTAGGTATGTAATTTTTGAAATATACAATCCCGGTTCCGTCGCCGTTTTTTTCCAGTTTGCCACCGACAAGATAAAAATCAGTCTCTGGCCGCTCAGAACTGAAAAAAGAAGTATGTCCAGATTTGCTCCCGGGAATAGGTGCGTTTTTCAATTTGTTCAAAAAACTCTCAAAAAAGGACTCGGTGTACTCAATTCTGTTCCCGACGATCGGGTATTCCATGCGCTGAATTTTGTAAAAAGGTTCTTTATCGTCTTCCATAATTTCTTTTTCGGCCGACGCTGTTACCAAGGTCGGAATTACATCCGGCTTTATCGCTACCCCACTGCCGGAGGTGTCCAGCAAATTGAGTACTCGAAAATCAGAATCAGAATCGTCATTGTAAAAAAGTTCATTCTGTGTCATATTGTCCCCTTGAAATCATATCATATCATGAGTTGTATACATTATCATACCATGTGTCAATATAACCCACTTTTTCGCCCTGCGCCCAGCGTTTCAGGTCAGCGTTGAACTTCTTCCCGTCCCGGAGCCGCGGCGTTATTGTGCATCTGCAATTAGGATGCGGATATGTCGGTATCCGGCTCTCACCGTATGGGCTGTTATCGGCAAGGTCAGAGCATACGCAACTATGCTGTCCGCCGCCTGATAAAACCCAGTCATATTTCCCATCGGCTGCACATGTCGCCTTGCCTTGTGCCACGCTGGCATTCTGCAAGCTCATATACAGCTCCGATCGTACAAGTCGCAACGCCTGCCAGCTTACATCATCGGATATCCGCTGCGCGAATTTAGCTGTTCCTCGCTTGAGCTGGCCATACCGTTTTATCAGAGCTGTTTTTCCGTCGTCGACGTAGGTTGTAATGTCCCGGGCAATATCGATCGCATCCCTGCCCTGCGCAACTCCTGCGGCGACAACTCGATTTACCTGCTCAGGATAATCCCGAGCAGTTTTCCACACATTTTTTGAAAATGTATATCCGTTTCGATCAATCCGGCTCACAAGATCGCGGACCACATTATCATTAACCCCTACGTATAATTTGTTAATTCCCGCCGTGGTGATTTTCGAGCCTGCGCCCGCGGTCCCCGCGGCATCAGCGAGAACCTGCGCATGCACCTCAGCTGTCGCCTCGGTAGATTTCTTCACTGCCCCCGGTGTTATCTTTTCAATCTCACCGGCGATATTTTTAGCCAACCTCTTTAACTCGGCCTGAAACGCCACATATGCCTTTGCTGTCGGCGTGGTCAGCCCCTCAACGAGGTTCCCCTTGATAAACTTCGCCGTGTCCTTGCCTGCTGCCCTGTACGCTCGCAAGATTTTTTTCATTGCCCGCTGGGTCAATTTCGGGAACTGCTGCCGCGCCCGGCGGTATTGCTTCTGGTATTCGGCATTTGTCATTTATCAGCCTTCATTTATCGCTCTCGCCTTCATCTTCCTCAGCAAAATCCAGAGCCTCCGCATAACCTGCGCCGTTGTATTGGTTGTGCTGGGCTGTGTCCCGCAGGCCGTCGGTAAATTCCTCGAGCGTGCTTTCAGTAATTCCCGGGTACAGTTGTTTCCAGATTTCGTACAACTGCGATTTTGTCATTGCCCCGGCCTGAAATGCGTCGGATATTCCTTTCGTAAAACCTACAAATATGTCAGATTTTGACTTGTCAGATACAGCGTCTAGCTCCTCCCAGCCCATGGTTACAGTTCCTACCGGCTGCCGGTTTAGCGTCGCCATGCGCTGGATCGCAAGCGATGAATTGAATAACGCCTCATACGCCCGGTTTTTCTGATTTTGTTTATTACGCACGAGCTTAATCAGGCTAGTCATTGATTCCTCGACGCTGGCATGGTTGCCGGTAGCCATACCCCCGAAAAATAGCTCCGGTATTTCAACGCTCTCGGCGATGATTAAAAATATCTGTTCCCGCATTTTCAAATACGATTCAATACTTCGATCAGGCGACAATAGCTCGATGCTTTCATCTGGAGTTGTTACAATCAAGTCCATGTTCTGCACGTCCAGCCCGTCCTGATTCCAGGGCTCTTTTCCCGGATCGTCGACTTTGGCTATTAGTTTCGTATTGAATTTGGCCAACGTTACAGCCGCCGCTACCCCCAGGTCATGGTATTGTTTCAATAACGGGACTATCCGCTCGTAGTCGCTGTGTCCCCGCACCTCCCCGTAATCTGTGTTGTTTGAAAACGGTATAGGCAGTACGCCCAATGGATTTTTGTAAACAGTATTTTTGACTTTTGCCTCGCCCTGAATATCGGTGTATGTAACTGTGATTTTATCTTTCGTGAAATGCCGCTTGCGGATAAATGTGGCGGTTTTTTCAAATTGAGTTGAGACAACCATTGATTCCTGGGTCCAAATTTCTTTTATCTCCCCAGTGTTAATGTCTTTCACGATATCGGTAACAGTGTTGTCAGGGATAAACTCCCACGTCATTTTTCCGGCCACAACGTCCCAATCAGGCCGTATCCACACAGTGCCGTCCCTGTGGCACTGGATATGGATATTTCGGATTTGAGTCGAAAAAGCGGCAACAAGCGCGGTGAGCTCTGCGGCAGTCGCCTCATCCGGCGACGATGGCGACGGCAATCCCATAAATGAGACCGGTATCTGCACGATCGGATGGGCTAATGGACCGGCGAGAGTTAACCCCGGATACGTGTTTGTCCACAAACCTTGTGTCAATGCGGCGTTGCATTGATAGGATTCCGTGTTGTCGGTCACGCTCCGTGCGTTCCGCGCGATATGCGTAGGCGCGAATGCCTTGGATTTCGGTTTGAAAAATATATCTTTGATTCCCATTTTTTGTTATTCCTTTGCTTAAAAGTTAACCGTATCCAACTCACGAACGCGTACAATGCTTTTTTGTCTTGGCACGGCTACATCATAGTAGCACATGAGCAAAGCGTCAGCCTCATCAGGAGACTTGCCCATGCGTTTTTTGTAAATTTCTTTCGGTTCGATCTTTTTTCTGCCGTCATTGTCGAATGCATACTGGCGTCCCGATAGTTGCTGGATCAGCTCTGGATCATCTGGAATGTCGGCCTCGTGGACCGGAAACGAGAACCATAGCTCGGCGTTTGCATTGACATATTTGTCTCGTTTTTTCGGTTTTGATCCAGCGATAAAGGGGCGCACATTTGCGCCCAGCTCCCTGAGCCGGTCAGTTACCCCGCCGCCTACGCCTGTATCGTCGACGACAATCAGCGCGTCAGGGTCATTGTTCGCCATGGACCACGCCTCTTTTGCCGTTCGCATCGTATCCTGCCCGCTCCAGATTTTATAATCCAAAACTTTCAGCCCGCGCCGTACGTAGATTGCCGTTTTGTCGCTCCCGAATCTGGCCACGTCTACCCCCAGCTGGAGAACCCCCTGCGGGTCAACGATGTTCCGATCGGCCGCTTGCCGTATCAACTCCCGCGATATGATCGAGTTTTCGCCCTGTTTCCGCGATTGCCCCCCGTAGGTGTGCTCCCAATCGTCTGGATCATCTGCCCGCAATACTTCACTCGCATCCTCCAATTCCTCATTCCACCAGGGATTATCCTGAGCACACGGCAGCATCTCAACGAGCAAGGCCTTATCTGGCCTGTCTCTGTAACGATTCCATATGAGGGTTGTAATCGGATCATAATCAGTTTCCGGGTTGTAAGCAAACATGACCTTGGGTCCGTCGTTGCGCAAGATCGTGGGCAGCAGGAGCTTGATTGATGTTTCGGAAAAATGAGCCGCTTCGTCGAGGAAAATCCGATCAAAATTTTCCAGGCCTTTAACGGCGTGGGCCGCTCGCAGGTCTTTTAGCCCGCGGAAGGCGAACACAGAACCGGCCGGAGAGGTGATTTTTGTATCAGTAATTTTCCACCCCTTGTACATTAGCCGGATGATCTGCTCCTTGATTGCCTTATACAGTGAGTCTTGTATTGATTTCTGGATTTCGCGGAGCATAACATAGGCATGCTTCTCCCGGTGTGCCTCCTGCACGATCAACGATATGAACCCCCGTGTTTTCGCTCCCGCTCCACGGCCACCACGTGCGCCTAGGAAGGTCACGGGGAAGCCTCTAAACTGTTCCATTTTCGGCGATACTGGCGACTCCCGGCGGTGGTTCATGAGGTAGGTAAGCTCTTTTTTCTCTTTCGGCGTTAACTTTTGGATATCGTACTTCTTCTTCATTTCTCTATCCCTGCCTATTGTTAATCTTGTACACAACCCTATTGAGGATTGCCTCTCAGGCGTCGGTATAACATTCTTGAATAATCATACTACTGTGATTTTAAGACCGCTTAAAATCAATCCTCGAAGCTACATAAATCCTTACTATGTATATATTTATACGCATGCGTATATATATTGACAGTTATTACCTAACAAACAATCTAATATCTCTAATATAGACTATAAATATCTCCAATTTGTATAGATTTTAGGCCTAAAACGAGCTTTTTTCCCACGGAAAAACGTATCCGGCTACTGCATTTTGTCCAGCAATTCTTGCAGCCGTTCGTCCTGCTGCTGCGGCGTGAGCATGGAAATGTCTAATTTCACCTTTTTGGGCAATTCCTCGGTGAGCGTCAGGAGCTTGATAAGCAAGTCCTGAGATTTTTTATCGTCCTTGAGTTTGATCTCCGTCCTCATGCCGTTTTGAGTTGGGATATTTACCACCTCCTGCACGGCGACGCTTGCCCCGGGCGGCCATTGAGATTTCGGCAATACGTTGTTTTGATCGTCGACGAAAAGTGAAACATCGCTGAACCCGGTTATGTTCAGCCGTTCGATAAGTTTATACCGTACCGACTCCCGGCTCGCGCCCAGCACGCGCTGTATCTCCTCGTCAATCCGCGGCTTGATTTTTTCATTGCGAATCAAAGACGACGCCGTTGTATGCGCGGTTTTTGGCGAGTACCCCGCATTGATAGCGGCTGCCTGGCCGCTAGGTCGCCTGTTTTTTGAGTACGCATCTCCAATTTCTTTAACATACTCAATTACAAATTTTTCCTGGCGCGGAGTTAATGTATCTGATCTTTTTATGTGTTTTGCCATTTCATTTTACTATTTTTTTCACCTTTCAAAACCTACATATACGTAGGAATATACCGCAATAGCCGGGCAATATCAATAGCGGCAAAAACCTATACAAAACCAACTACAAAAACGTATAGCAAAACTGAAAAAAAGATGAAAAAAAGGCAATTATTTATGCAAATAT
>JACSEK010000039.1_pt1 | contig 15521 bp, 22 predicted proteins | sample 8225431 | NCBI WGS metagenome assembly JACSEK01 (sample SAMN15704673, study PRJNA253121) | viral metagenome | isolation source: viral DNA from sea star tissue collected in USA, Olympic National Park... | host: Pisaster ochraceus | collected 2013 | reverse complement strand
TTTTTAACGAACGTTTCATTTACTTTTTTGTAGATAGTCAGAACCGGTGCTCCGACATGTCCTGCTGCAAGTGTCAGTCCATCTGGCGAAAACTCCACAGCATGCACAACATCTGTCGTGGACTCGTCCACATCCGCAATTTCAATTGCCTGGTCGTTTGCAACATCATAAATAGTCAAATGATGTGGCCCACGAGGATGACCTTCTGCAAGATAGTTACCGTTCCAATCAAGCGCATACGATGTGTGAGCGTCTGCCGATCCGCTTCCTGCTCCCGGCACATCAGGCATCCTCTGCGGATAGCCCTGTGTAAAATCAAATATAATGAGATAAGGGCTTGCAACGATTGCAACTGCAAGCTTGGATGAATCGTCAGAAAATGTCATTGCAAGAACTTGGTGGCCGACTGAGTTGTCTCCAGTATCTGGCGCATTGGTAAAATAATTGCCGATATAGGTATATCGACCGCCCCGATGTTCGTAAATTGAGACATACGGACTCTCGTTATACGATACAGCTATACGGTAAGAATCCGGAGATACCGCTAACGATAACACCTGCTGAGGCGGAAGCTGCGTGACAAAATCTGCAATAGGATCATACTGCTCTACTTCTTCTTTTATATCACCTATTTGTACTAGTTTCAATATTTGGTTGGCGTGCATACGAAGCCGACCTGCTGTCCCTGTCTCTGTGTGACTGTTTCCTCTTGTAATCGTTACATCATCCGGTTGGGTTATATACAGTTCGGATGCATTATGTGGAACATACACATCTATTGTGTCTCCGATTCTTGAATTCTCAGGGAGCAAATATTCACTCTCAGACTGTGGAAATACAGCTGTCAGGCTATTTTTAAACCATAAACCCTTGGTTTCATTCCAGTAAAAGTTCTTGTAAAATTGACCAGCAATTGGGTCTTGTGGGAATGTCATACCTCTCCTCCTTTGGGACGTACAGGCCACTCGACTGACCTCGGGAATGTTTCTTGCAATGTTATATCTCTTAGTTCTTGTCTATATCTGAGAATACCGTCCTTGTTTTTGATGGGAACATCGGGCAAAATCATGTGGTCTGTATCGGCTAAGATGCAACCACGCTCTTCTCGTATTCGAGAAGCCAAAACATCATCTTCAACTACCCATTCTCCGTTTTTCCATACAGCTTCCCCGTCTGTCTTTTCAACATCTGTTATATCGAGCGTAGCATCTAGCACTTCCCCAAGCTTTAATTGTATAGGTTCTCCAGTTTTCTTGTTCCAATAGATTTTATCCGTATAATCTGCCTTGACAACATATGACCCGTCTTCATACACAATGGCCTCATTCTCACCTCGAGTAAGAGTTCCATTTGCCTCTAATTCCTGTGTAGTTCGCAGTCTACCGTTTTCATCAATCTGGTCAACAAGTGTTCCGACCATTGCACCGTTTGTGAGATCAGCTATTTCTTTGACCTCACCACCTTTTCTCGGCAACGGTAATTCTGAGCTGCTATAGTGTGCTACTATTTTTCCATCTAAAATTTCTATGCTTTGCATTATGATACCCTCGTCCATTTTTGTACTGTATAGTTTTTAGGTCGTGTTTCGGTTGAGCCTGCATAGCCTGATACACTGATACTAGGCTGTCCATAAGAGCCACGAAGAGAGTAAGAATACGATCCACCAGTTCTAGCTTGAACAAGAGAATTACCTTCATCTAAATCATACCCACTATTTACCGACTGATTGAGAACTAAATAATGATTATGCCTCCCTAAACTTTCTGATTGAAAACTCCCAAAACCTTCGGCATTAGCTCCTTCAAACCGAATAAAAGCTCCGTTTAATTCATTAGATGTATTTTCCCAAACTCCTGAGAGTCCAAGAGTATTAGGGTCTGGTTTGTCGGGGAATCGTATGTAATCGAAGCCGATGGGGAACGCAGTTTCAAGTAGCTTCCATTTTGGGTCTATGATTTGTTTAAGAGTACTATCCGAACTAATAATATATGAAAAAGGAACAACCCCCACATTCGGATTTTCATCATCCCCGGAAATTGCCTGGCACAGAAGTCCTTGATACTGGACAATCGACTTGTGAGAATAATAGTGCGTTTTTGAATCCCACTCTGCAACACCAGCCTGCATCAGATATGCAAGCTGACGAGTTGATATATGGAGCAGTGAGTTTAAATCCTCGGAATATGGTAATCGTGCATCCAAATCACTTGACACAATATCAAAATAACCGCGCTCATATTCAGCGAGTTCCTGCATCTCCTCGATATCTCTTGTACGTTCTGGTGAACCTGCAGCAGCTGATCCTATTTTCCCCAGCTGGCTGTCTGTTGCAGAATCAGCAAATATCTTTTGATGTTTTCTTTCTAGTTTCATAAAATTTTCCTCCATATTCTAATAGTTACATTAGATGGTATAGCTTCATTTCCACTGCTCAAAACTCGGAGTCTATGGTCATGTGATTCATCTCCTATAAGAGGATTTAAAATCCCTGATGGAAGACAGTCATCGTCATCACAGGCATCTGCGGGAACAATCTCTACTTGAGACGAGCTAGTCTGTGAGCTTTGTAGCCCTCCAGAATCAAAGTCTTCTGTGTTATCCCCATCAATTCTCATGAATCGATCTTTGAAATCATTACTGACGTTACTCCAAGTACCGCTCATGCTTAACTCATCAGGGCTACCACCGCCTGGTAATTGTATATACGTAAACCCTATAGGGAATGTCGCCTCACCACCACCTGTAGCCTCGCCTAGTTTCTTCCAGTATGTTCCAACCGTATCGTCAGGAATATTGCCTATATTTGGCTCTCCATCTATTGATGTATATAGCTGACCACCATACTGTACTATAGACTTGTTTGAATAATACTCGGTTTCTGAATCCCATTCAGGAACGCCTGCTTGCATAATGTATTTGAGCTGATATGTGATTAAATAAAACAACGAATTCAAGTCCTCAACATACGGAAGTTTTGATGTTCCTTCATCTCGAGTTATTGCAAACAACCCATTCATATACTGTTGTAACTGTTGCAAGCTATTGACATCTTTTGTTTTGATTACGTTGCCAGCAGCTTTAGAACCGATCTGTCCAAACTCCTGTGTATCTGCTTCCTCTCCAAATATCCTTTGCGTTTTTCTTCTAAGTAACGGCATCTTGAGTCTCCTGTATTTCGTTATAATATTGCAGCATAGTTCCTCCTGGAGTTTGTTTGTAATCTATCAACCCCGCTCTGTTTTTATTTGGTACGTCGGCATCATATGTAAACAATGAAAACACATCAACATCTGTGTAAATAGGATCTTCTATATGTACGCCAGCCGGTTTAGGCAGTATGTTCTGTTCGTGAGCTATCCTCATAATTCGCTCTTCGGATTTATCTACATCAAAAGTCAATCTCATGAGATATTCTTTGACTTTAACTTTTCCAGGAAAGAATCGGTTGAAAAAGTCATCGATAAATCCGAGCGACATGTTACCTGTATTGATCAAGCCTTTCATTTTGATCAGCAATCGCAATTCATCGTCTTCTAATTGTGAAAGACTAAATCGTATTCTTGATTCGTATGACCAAATACGACCTGATACTTCTGTCTGTCCGTAGTCAACAGAGCCGGTAACAAACTGTAAGATTCTTTCGCTGGTCGCCGATTCATCGTAGTCCCTAGCTCCAAAATGCTTAGGACTATCTAAATTGACAACTTCTCTTTTAACGCCGGTATATTTTGCTATTATGTCAAGAAACACACCCTGTGATTTTTTCACATTTTCATCAAGATTATCAACGAGTCCGTATGAAAGCTCCAAGTCTTTAATACTATCAAATATCATTAAACCCTTGACTATAGCCGTAACATGTCGAGACGCATTAGGCTTATCTCGATATTGCATTATTAGCAGATTTTTATAATACTGGGTCAGCTTGTTATTCATCAGCATCCCCCGGATCTGGGTTTATACTAATACGATCCACGCTATTTATAAATAAAGAGTTAACACGCTCGGTGAGTGCTACTTCTTCATATGTTCCCGGAACATCAGAGTCAGAACTAGAAGATGCCAGCTCTACATTTTTGATCCTGAACTGAGGATGCCTGTCTTTAACAAAATCTATAATGTCATCTGCTCCAGCATTCTGACCTATTTCCCATACAAGATTTTCAGCAATGAGAGTCTTTAGTCTCGTAGCTTCTGTCTCTGTTATAACCGTTCCCTCTGTACCAGACCCACGTCGACCTTCTGTGTTTTTTTCGTATGCATTTAATCTAATATACAGATTGACATTTTCTGGTCTATCAAAGCGTGCTTCAAATTCGAGTCCATTAGGCCTGTCTACTGAAACAGTTACATCGCCTTTCATTCCTGTTCCGGCAGTCTTCGACCTATAGAGAACATCAGCTATTTCATCATCATCCCCGCCGTCAACAATTACCCAAATAGAGTGAGCTGGAATAGTATCTCGTCTTTCGCCTGTATCGTTTTCATATACACGTACGGCGGATACGTTGTCTAAATTAGCAATATTTGAATAAATACTTTCTAAATAACCGATTGCTGAGATTGAAACAGATCGACTCCTCCGCAATTTAAGTTGTGCATCTGTTTCTTCGTCTTGGCCTTGTATTGCGACACCGCCATGATTTTCTACACCAGTAACCCCTCCGATTACAGTTACAGCTGATGTAATTTGTCCAACCGATATTTCAACTTTGCCAATTTCCTTTGCTCGGAATAAAGCTTCAGCACCAGGTTCCTCTATGGTTACGCTCTTCAGCAAATAAAACTCGTTACCATCTCCGTCTTTCACGGTGAATAAATTGGCTACGTCAGGGGCAATATCTGAACTTTGATTATCAAGTCCGATAAGGTCGACGGGTTTATCTACTGAAATAGTAACGGCGAGGGATGTAAAGGTTGCTTCTTTACGTACTATTCCGTTTATGCCCACCCGTTGGTCCAGGACTACGCCTTGTGCCTGGTCTGGATCGAAGTTGTTATGTATTGTCTGTAATAATTCTCTTGTATCAACAGCAGCTTGAGCAAATATAGTTATCATCTGTCCGTCTGGGGAATTCTGGTCTACATTGATATCCGCACCATAAATATCTTTCAGAGCAGCTACAAGCTCTTCTCGTATTTCTGTCAGTGTCTTTAATTGTAAACCTTCATTATTTATTGCATCAGGCATTTAGACCTCCACCGTTGCTTGACCTAAAATAGTATCAACTATTATTCTAATAGTAATGTTTCGATCCTCTTGTATTTTAGACTCAAAATTCACTATCTTTATGACTCCTTGAGATTTTAATACAACTCGCTTTATATTCAAGTCTAGAAGCTGCTTTGTTCCGTATCCTAGATAGTTCGAGTAATCGACTCCCTCAGCTGGAGCATAGAAACAATCACCTACCCATGACAACAGCCGTGTCTTTACATTGAGAATAAGCGCTTCGATATTCCTGGTATAACCACTTCGACCTTTTCCAAGTGTCCAGTCGCCCATCTTTGATAAGGTTCTAAATATCATGTTATCTCCACTGTGTCACTTGCGCTTGTAATCTTGCCTGTTAGACTAGAAGGTGGAGTTATAACCAGTCCAGGGGATGGAGGCTTCCCCGGAGCAGCTGGTACATTGCCCATCGATATTAAATTGGTTGTAACGTCATTTACCCATTTCCAAAAAGATGTATCATCCATACTCTCGGATTTAATCTCGTCATCTAGCCTGGCTGCACCTTTTATGTCTGACGCCTGAGCATCACTCTTGCCAGAGACCAGTACTCCACCATCCCCTATAATCTGTACTTTTTCTCCATCGAATGTTCGAGCTTGAGTCTCAGGTGATATTCCAACCAACGCAATTCCATCTGATAAGTCATGTATACGCTGTGTTAACGGTGTTCCTACTTGCTCATTCTTCCACCACAGATCAATATTTGTATCATTAAAAAGTACAATACAATAATCACCTTTCTTTATTGGCATGTTTATATAGGACTTCCCACCAGATAATACAAAGTATGGGCAGTCAACCAATATCGGCATATCTACTACTTTCGTACCTTCGGTTGCATCTGGGACGGTTCGTTGTAATTGTAGAGCAATCTCACATGTTTGATTGTCGCCTACTTTTTCGAGTTTACCAATTTGAATACAGTTGATATTTGAGGATGTGCTGTATTGTGTGTTTTTCAGCAACTCTGTTATGTCTGGCGGAATTATCGATTTAGAAGCCATGTGAACTTACCCCCTGGAATCCTGCTGCACCATAGAACATCTGGAGTGTTGTTATTGCTTTACCAGCTGTAGCTCCAGATATTTCTACATCATGTTGAATTCCTTGTACGGCATACTGACCGTTGTATTTCTTTTCTATAGAGTCGATTTCATATATTTGCTTGATTGCAGCTCCTGGTTGAAATAGAGCTTTGACAACAATGAATGTCTCTCTCCGTATAGGAGTTTCTAATAAATCGCTGGAGTCTAGTTTTACCACTTGTCCGGTTAATGCTTCATTCTCGTTTAATATGTACAATTTCTCGTTATCTATATAGGGAACTACACCCAGCGTATCTTGCATAATACCAAGCGGACTTCCAAACAATACTTGCCCTCGTAAAATCTGAGTATTCTTTACAGACTGAGTAATCGCTCCGGATGTTATATTAGGAAGAGCTGCGAGCGATGCATCAATAACAGCCTGTCCATCACTCTCTGATGTTATAGTCTGATTGACAAAGCCGTTTTGTATTGCATGCATTCCATCGTAACCGTCTATAGTTGTGATCCATTCTGTACCTTGTTTTACAGAATAGGCCTCATATATATTGCCCTGAAATATAGTTGATAATTCTCCGTTGTATCCTGCCTGTAACGTCATCTGCCAGTATTCCGTGGTTGAATATCTATCTTTATATATCTGATTTCTCGTAGTCTCACCTAGATTGGTAATAGTTACTTTAGTCTTGTTCGCAGAGGATAGTGTATCCCGCTTGACATTAAACTTGATTGAAAAAGGCGGGGAGATTGTTAATACAGTCCCAGTAGGAGTTTTAATGTCTAATTTGTATGTTCTATCAAATTTACCAACTATCATACAGAACCTCTTTTACTCATAAACTGTTTTACCTGTTCAACATCACTCTGTGATAATAGAAAGAGGCGTACTCTATTTGAAGAAAAGTCATTTATCAGAAACGGCTCTCCACCATCCTTGACATCTATCAATAGTCCAAAAGGTAAAATAGATGAAAATTGATGTAATATATTAAAACTATTGTATATACGAATCCCATGTGCTTTGAAGTCTTTGTAAAATACATCCACACTCCAGCTTTCAACTGCGGGGAAATAGTGGACTACAAGCTCTACGTATTCACCATTATCTAGAGGAGTTTTAAAACGTTGTTGTCTTGTGGCTTTAATGTCCTCTATTAGTTTCATTGTCCACTCAACCTTTTTGCGAAATCTACTTGTACACCGTCCGCAATATCTACTGCTATCGATCTTTTTTTACCTTGCTTCACTCCTGTATTACTCTCAGCCTCCGCTTGAATAGCTGCTCTATTTACAGCCTGTGCCACATCGTAGGAAGCAGTCTTTGTCTTGCTTATTCGTATCTCCTTCAAAGAAATAGTAATATCACTTATTCCTGTACTTTCTTCATTCTGTGTAAATCCTAAAGATGTAATCATCAAGTTTTCAAAATAATTCCAAGGCGTCTGTAAAGTCAATAATGCGTGAGTTGTAAATAGAGCTTTGAGTTGGTTATAGGCTATTTGCTGCTTAGTAGGCAAAGGCTCATCTCCTGAAAAAGCATCAACGAGACCCTTCGCCTTCAACAGTGCATTCTCTGCTACCTTTGCAGCTGCAGCAGCTTGAGCTGCAACTTGGGACGCAACCTGTACAGCCTGAGGGGTTAGATCACCTAGATATGCTCCGACTGAGCCTAGTCTATTACTAATAGTTGATAAAAATTTAACCGCATCACCGCCACCTTTTTGTACCAGCTCACCGATAAACCCTGACAGGGTTATTTGAGCAGGTTTAATCACTCTGTGATCGTGGAGAAATGAGTTATCCTCTGTATAATGGTCTGTCATGTCAGCTCTGAGATTGACACTCTCAGTCGCAGGGATATCGAATAGAAACCCCGATAAACCTTCTTGTCCGCTTTCGGCAAGAACAACGTTTGCCTTTGCATCAAGATATTGCTGGGAAGACTCAAGCCCTGTGTTTTGTAATGATTCAGGTAATGGGTTGAAGCTCATCTATAGTCCTCCAGGTATTTGAGCTTGTACAGGACTCATATCTTCTAAATACGACATTGCTTCTCCAAGAGTATTAAAATTAGCACCGTCTATTGAGTAATAAGATATGTTATTTATTCTAGTCTCAGATCCACCGGAAGCTTTAAAGTCTTGCCACATTGTAGCTCGGTCTTCTGACCTCTGCAAACTAGCACCGGTGGATAGACTTCCTTCCTTTCTACGTTCTTTAAAGTCCTCTTTCTGTTGTACTACCTGTTCTGCATCGATCAATAAATTACCGTCCTTGTCTGTAACCCCCGCCAGCAACGGTTTCCCTTGAGCTATATTCTTTACCATTTGAATCAAATCCCCGATTTTTTTAGCAGCATCCTGTATAAAATCTCCAAACTCCCCCCAACTATCTAGAATCTCATTAGCCTTCAATTCATCTCCTGTTATTAGGGCTGCTATTAAACTAAAAGCTTCTGAAATAGGTTTCATAATTGCATTTATTGCAGCTCCAACCTTCGGGAACTCTGTCATGAGCCTTCCAAATAAAGACTCTCCACCTTTGGAGTACACATACAAGTCTTCTAATACCAGGGCAAGTGCCAGGAATCCTGCGACCATTAACCCTAAAGGTGATAGAAAAAACCCGGCTTTCATTGCAATGAATGCTGCTGTAATGCCGATAAGTGCTGTCTTCCAACCTATGGTCGACGTAACGATGTTATTTATCATCATTGCAGCTCGGCCGATCATAGTTGCAAACTTGGAGACAAACGTGAACGCTTTCTTGAATCCATCTATAAATCCCTGCTTGTTCACTTTTACGAAGTTAGACACAGCTAGAGTCATTTTCTTTATCTGAGGGGCTAGCCCTACGGCAATCTGTGCCTTGAGCCATTTAACAGCTCGACCCATTAAATTAAGAGCTGATTTTGTACTATTGAGGGATTTAATTGCTCCAGGGGAAATGATGAATCCATTACTAGCCATAGCCTCAAACCTGTCTTGTGATAGGCCAAGCATCTGCAGCATAGAAGCATTTACACCAAACATGGATGTAATATTCTTCCTCATGCTCACGCTCATATTCTTGGTTGCAGCCCCGATCTGTTTCATAATCTCAAACGGGTCTTGGTTTGGGTCTATTCCTAATAATTGATAACCGCTTATATTGCCTTCCTAGCCGTATCTTCGCTTGGTTGTCGGCAATAGCTTTTATAGAATTAGTTACGCTCTCAGCTGAGTTATTTGTTTGTTCTGCTACCGATTGCCACTTCTGTAATGTTTGTGCAGAAGCTCCAGTCTCGGTCTCGAATTGAGTAAATGCAGCAGCAGCATTTAGAGCATCGGATGTAACCTTTGCAATTGCAGCACTTGCAGCTCCGGCAGCAGCAGTAGCAGCAAACATCACACTTTTTACTCCCGACATTGCATTGGAAAAGCTCTTTGCTTTATGCTCGTCAGTCTTGAGTCCTATGCGTGCGAAAAGGTTAGCTATTGTCATCTCTTGCAATCCTTATTGTTTGGGCTTATTAAGCTCATAATCAGTTACCTCATAGACATTTAGAAATGATTCATAGTCTAGTATATTAAATACATCTGTTATACTAGCCTCTCGCACGGCTTGTGGACTTCCTCCGTAGTACCCCATCTTTGCAACTTTCAGGGATACTACGGTTAAATCATCTGCTGTTACTTTGACCTTTGGACTGCTTCGCTCCATTTTGCGGGGATTAAGGACTCTAAATTGAGACCCTGAAAAAAAGGGAGAATATTCTCCTTCATTATAGCACCCATAACAGGGAAGTAATGTTTTCTATTTTCAGGAGCTTCAAAGAATTCTGGGGTTATTACAGACTTTACTCCGTCACGATTTATATTAGCTCTCTTGGCGAGAGTAAATAAACAGTTGCGAATCTCTGTATCAGTTATAACTGACAATGCCATATCCAGAATAGCACCTACATTAGAATCTCCAATCTCTGTTTCCAATACTTTGTCAATGTTTAGTCCAGTTAGTGAAAAGTCAATGCCTTTATCACGTAGAGCATTCGAAATTGCTTTTTGTAAAGCAAAGACTTCTTGGAGTGATCCTTGCGTGATCTCAATTTCCAATCCACTCACATTCATTATGTTATGCTCCTCTTGTTATTCAAGAACATGATAGTCCACTCTGATATGGATGCTTCTGTGTCGCCTTCTACGTTGTCTTTAACGTTAGGTATTTTCTGGATGAATCCTGAGTCCAATATGTAAACAAGGGATGTGGTAGTACCATCAGAACTTCCAGTTCGCTTTACGAACTCTCCTGTCAACATAGGGTAAGATGCTGGGTCTTCCAAGTACAAAGTCATCTCTGAATTCAAGTACTTGTCATCAGGAGACCCCGATACTACTCGAAGGGTCAACGTCCCGGTCTTTCCAGTTGAGTTAAACGATACAATTGAATTCCCGTTCTTCCCTACTTTGCCTTCTGCAAGATTATTAGGAAAGTCAAGAACTGCAGTATCTCCATCTGCTAAGTCCGCCAATGTTCGAGAGCCGATTATAATTACATCAGACCCGGTAAGTGATACGCTCATATTATTTCTCCTTGTTTTACGCTTCTACTAAAACGACTACATTACTGCTATGTAATGCTCCAGATTCTTTTACAGCTATTTGTATAACAGGTGCAATTCTAGCCTCTCTTTGTTCCAGGGGCTGTTTTGATAACGGCAAGGAATATATAAAATAACCTCGGTCTTTAATATTCCTTCTGTGATCGTCAGGGTCTGGTCCAAAGGTAGTGGAGTCAACCCACGCACCGGGGCTGTATACTCCGGCTCTCACATATCTCTCAAGCACACTTCTATATGCACTTTTTAGTCCGGTCATTCCTAGCGGAGTCTGCGGAATCTTTGTATTTGTTTTAGAAAGGAAGTTGATTCCTGCAATTTGAAGGTCTACCTGAAGAGCCAGGCGAGTGTACATCTGGTCGGCGTACTGGTTAGCTCCGTGGCTAAAGATTTTAGGTATGCCTATGTTTGCTAGTACGTCTACTCCGGACTTCTTTGCTTGCCCTATAATGTCGTCATTGATAGAGTCATCAGCTATAAGCCCCACAAAGTCTTTTAAATTCATCGTTAATGCACTCCCTCCTGCTTGGAAGTCTATTGACATCAGGATGGATAAATACCCGGCTGCGAATAGCAGAGAGTGAGCTGCGGATGAATAATATAAGCACCTTGTCTTAGTAAACCCGGAATCTTTAATCTCTTTAAAAACTCCGTTTACGTCTTCTATACTGTCGGAAGCTACGACTTGAAATATATTCAAGGATTGCACAGTCGCTGCAGTTTCTTTTAAAATTGCATCCGACATTTTTTCAGTATAGCAAACTCCGAAGTACGGTATTTGACCTACGGTTCTCAGAATACAATCTTTAATTCTTTCTAAGCCTGCGTCTGCTCCTACTCCCTCTCCGATAAGTTTTAAAGCAGATGCAAGGTCAGACCCTTCAATCTGAGCTATATCTATATCAACTCTCGAATTGATTCCAGAGGAAATAGTCGTAGCTTTTATAGATGCACTCGTCATCTCTCCTGTTACACTGAATACAATGCCAGCAGTTTTGACCACATCATTGTTTAATGATTCTTCGACTTTTTCAATGTTGCTTCGGTCTATCTTCCCTATAGTTAAATCCTGGTCTCCCGATCCGTCTACCCAGACTCTTATAACGTAATCCTCTGCCGATAATGCTGTCAGGTCTACGTTTCCAGACGATATCAATACAGCAGGAGCTGCCTGGACATCAGACTTCCTCGGTATTACAACCAAATATCCTCCGCCCTTCAACATATTAGATGTTTGAGAAAAGATGGTATTGGCTAACTTAAAGGTCTCACTATTTGTTCCAAAATCTTCAGCCACTCCGATTGGATTCAAATAAACCTTAGAATCACCATAATTGTTTTTATGTATGGGTTCTTCGCTGGTCATTATACACAAAGCGGATGTATTCACACTCGATAACCCTCTAGAAGGGCCAGATACACTCACCCTTACTACATTGTCTAGACTGATACTCATATCAGCACCTCCGATGGTTTTGTTTTGTTAAAGGATTCAACATCCTTTGTAATCGTTTCAACGTTATTTATAATTACATTAAATCTGTATCTATATAGTGAACTCGGACCCTCTATAAATGATAGGTCTAGAACATCCGGGGTTCTTGATATCTTTATTGTATTCATTTCCTGGACTTGCTGCGAATAATAAGAATCTATAGCAGCTATAACCTCTCCCTGCCTGTCTAGAGCCTGAGTGCCTTGAGATGTAAACTCGATCCAGTAGTTGGTAGCTTTTACAATATTCTGAACACCCTGGTCGGTATCTGGTTTGTAGCCTCTCGTTGACGCAATAATGCGAGCGGACTGCATACCAACAATGATGTATAAATCATCATCATTCGGAGCTTTATAGTTCTGATTATAAATTGCAATCCTCCCCTGTGGGAGTTCCAATTCATGCTCGAGAATATTGCATAATAATATTAATATTTCTCGGCTAGTCATAATCTTGCATTACTCCATATTCGGTATATCCGCCTGATCTCCAATCCTTTGAAAATTCAATGCGGTACTTTATTCCTTCTGGGTCTTCTATAATATCGTTTAAATCAAAGTAAACATTTTTATCATGCACAATAACAGTCCATAATTTTCTACCTCTATATTCGGCCGGAACTCTCTGTATATTCTGTGCCGACATTGGCTGGAAGTTTGCTTTATAGGTCTCCTCTTGTATTTCCTCTTTTGTCTGATAGTCAACAAGTGTCTGAGTTACATTCTTTATAAGAACAGTAGAAACCCAGCCTCGCAAGGCTCGTCCCATGTAAGGAATAGGCATCAGGGTTTCCCTCCAACTTTGGAAGTAACAGCCTGTCTCGCCTGACCTGTATCAATCAATATTGCATCCGATCCTTTAGCATCAATTGTACTATCTGATAGTTCGGGCCAGTTGCCGAAGCCTCCTGTTTCAAATGCATCCTGAATCCTGGCTTCACAAGCAATCCCTAATAATTTAAACACACCTTTTACGTCTCCCTCTTCTAATAGGCTCTCTATTTTAGGTGCAACCTGACTCTCTATGTTTCTACTCCCGGTCTCCAACGGCATTCTAAGCCATGACCTTTCCGGTATTGACCTCTGAATACTGCCGAACTCGTGGACTGCCATAATTGAAGCTGTGGTTAAACCTTCGCCACGAGCCTCTTTTACATCTCCCAATATTCCTACATCAACGTAGTTCTTGCCCCTGAGATTCTTTACTAGTCTGTTGAGTCTGGTGAAATCACCTCTTACTTCGCTGTTACCTATTCTGCTTGCAAAGCTCATGGTCTTGTATCTCCCCCCACAACAGTAATAAAACCTGTTAGATAGGGCTTGGTTAACATTAACCACTTCTGCCCATAATAAGTATTTGCATAAGGAGCGAAGTCTCCCTGCATCATCCAGTCTGGAATTGCAAGGGATTCTGAAATGCTACCAACCGATCTGCTTGATTGATTGAATACCGGCTGTCCTCCAGATTCAGCTGCACCAGAATCCAAGGTCAGGAAGTGTGCTGTCAAATAGAGCTTCGCCAAGGACTGAATTTCATCGGAAGGGTAAAGCCCTTCGTTTATTATTGCTTGCATCTCTGCAATAGCAGCTGTAATATCCTTGTCCCGAATCCCCGGAAGATCTCCGAAGGTAAATTGCCCACGGTCAAAGTGATCTTTGAACTGATCAACAGTTAAAGTCATGGTAGATCACCTACATCTTCTATAATATCTAAAGACTCATCTTCTTCTATTATAGGGATTTCCTCTTTTGCTGGCTCTCTATACTCCGTCAAGGATAACACCTTCGGATGCCTCAATACGACTTCCTCAGACATCACATCTTCGAGTTCAATAAAGCTATTGGGCTGAATAACCAGCATCCTTCGAGAATCGACGAGGATAGCTCTTGAGCTATGATTGAACACTTTTTTCATGGTTACTTCTTAGCCTCAGCAGCCCGCTTATCCTCAGCCTTAGAAGCGGACTCCAGCTCTTTGATGCGTGCTTCAAGGGACGCCTTTTCAGTAGCAAGCTTCTTGTTTTCTTTGATTAACTTCGCATTGCTTAGTTTAACCTCGGAGACCGCACCAAGATCATCATAGAGGATAAAGTCCTTAGGGTATGCCGCTATATAAAAGTCAGCAACATCCTTGTCAACCTCTATTGCTCGATCGGGGTAACTTTTCGCACCAGTTTTTAATATAAACTCACGCTTGCCCCTATTATGAAGCCGAACCTTTTCGGTTACTTTTTCTGCCATTTAATACTCCTTATAAAATTGGAGGGCTTAGTAACAGCCCTCCATAGAATAGGTTACGCTTGATCGAAGTAAAGAACTTCCCTTTTTCTCGAGATAAGCAATCCAGAATACTGCCCATATGCGGGCTGTACCCAATTCATGTTATTTTGAGTTCCAGGCTCGAGCATAACAAAATCAATCGGAATTGACATTTTCATGCTCTTTGGATCGTTCTTGTAAAGTACATACCGATTCTTGGATATACCCCTGGCAGCGTTATTCTTTGACTGGCAATAAGCTAACGGTTTGATGGTAAAGTTTGGAGTATCGGTGGCACTTGAGAGAGCGTTTTTCAAGAACTCAATTTTAGTTATGTTAGGAAAACTTTCGCTCGCAGCATTCACAAGCCCGAAGTAATCCTCAGATGGCATTACAAACGTGTCTGGTCGCTCTTCTGTGTTCTGACTGTTTTCAACATACGATGAAAGAAGCCCACCTACAAACGCTTGAAACTCCTTTGAGGTCATATCTCTTACAGGCTTGGATACCAGAGTGTTATTAACATTTACCTCAGGATCGTTTATAAGCCCGGTAATCTCAGTCTTAGACGGATGGCCTAAAAATGCTACTTCCTGTATAAGCAAGTCCCAGTCAGTTTTTACGCTCTCCATCTTCGAAGATATGACATCCCAGTTGCTTGCAGCCATAGCCTTTGCAACAGTCAGGATAGTCCACGAAGATTGTTTAGCCCAGGTTTGGGTAGGCATACGCAAGGGAGCAAGTGCAACATCTGATTGTGCAAGACGCCCGGTATCAGTTTGTGTGTCAACATCTCCGGCGAATACATCCCCTCCAGTCTGGAAAGCTATGTTTTGAACAATCTCGTCCATGTATGCGCCAAACCCCAACCAAACACACCCAACACCAC
>JACSEK010000038.1_pt1 | contig 16082 bp, 27 predicted proteins | sample 8225431 | NCBI WGS metagenome assembly JACSEK01 (sample SAMN15704673, study PRJNA253121) | viral metagenome | isolation source: viral DNA from sea star tissue collected in USA, Olympic National Park... | host: Pisaster ochraceus | collected 2013 | reverse complement strand
GGATATACGAGGTCGTGTATGGTAGTTGTTCTAATTGTGCTCCCCATAATAAAAATTCTGCACCATTTAATTCAGCAGTAGTATTATCTGTTGCGTGTGGGTGAATATAAAAATAATTACTTGCCGTAAAACTTGAACTTGTTACAGACAATTTATACCAATCATTACCTACGCTTTTTATTTCTGCACTTGCAAAATAATTGTTAGTTGCTACTGTATTTGTGGTCATATTAAACCAACAACTACCATTAAGACTTCTTAATCTTATAAAAGGAGAATTTATAGCTTTAATATAAATAGAATATGTATAATTACTTGTAACACTTATATTAATTCTTAAATCTTGGTTTGTTGTACTTCCTACATATTTAGAAGCATTATTACCACCATTAGGAGAAATACCTTGATTTGGTGTTATTATAGAATTTAGTTTTGACCAAGCAGCATTACTAAAATCCTCTGAATAAGGTATCAAGTTCGTACTCTGTGGCTCTAATAACAAAGATGGTTCTGTTAAACTATCCGTGTAGTCAATCCTTGGTTTATCGCCTTGTATTTCTTGTACTGATATGTTTGATACAGAGCCATTAAAACCACTCTCTGCTCTAAATACTATTGAAGTACCATCACTTACTGCTTGACCACTATAAGAGCCATTACTTGTTACTCTTAAATCATTTGAAGATGATGACCCTAATCTAAAAGACAAAGAACCATTGTCCATATCTGAAATAGTAAAACTATATTTATAAGATTTACCATGAACTACATTAGAAGCAGATAATAAATTACTATCTGACCCACCATCAAAAACCACCTTACCATCTCCATAACTCCACCCAGTTCCTAAACCCCATTCATCGTTAGGGTCTACTTCTTTAACAGATACGTTGTCTATTGAGCCTTGAAATGCATTTGTTCTAATAAAAAAACTACCACCTTGAATTGGTGTAACATACCCAGTATGAATACCAACCGTGCTAAAGTTTTGGGTAGATGCTCCACCGCCAGCTAAATCTAATCTTACACTACCATTTGATACTGACTTTATTTCTACTGAAACTTTATATGTTTTACCTACTTGATGTGATATAGTTTGATATGTTCCACTTGTGTCTTGAGATGCAAATACTAATTCTCCATTTGTAATTACTCCGCCACTTCCGTTCCAATCACTATCCGTTGCAAAATCACCATTCGTTACCAACTCCGAACCTAACTGACTAAAATCTCCATTTTGCACGAGTTCAGGGCCAAAATACCCAACTTGTTCTATTAGTCCTTTTTCGTTTACTCTAGTTGCAGCACTGTTTCTATTGAACGTCAAAGGTGCTGGTACAAATGTAGAAACATCTGTATAATTATAACTTAATATACTACCTGCTTTTATAGCGGGTTTGTTTGGTAAAATAAAACTTGCTTTTGCCATTATAATGTGTAGTTTAAGGCCGTAGCCATTTCTTGATATGATTGATATTGTTTTACAGTCAGTAAGTAAATTTTACCGTCTGATAATGCAGTTGTAAATACTTCAACGGATTTAACTTTTCCGTGGAAATTTGATGTTGCCCCATCACCTTGAGTAAATGAAAAATTGTTTAAAGTGTTTGCTCCTAAAGAACCACTATACGATACTGAACCTACTAAACTTCCGTCTTTATAGAAAGTCAGAATATTAGTGTTATCATCCCATCTTAAAGCTATTTTATGATAAGCATCTGAAATATTACCTCCCCCAATTATGTTTACTTGTGAATTAGCAATTCTAATACTTCCCCTGATATCTGTTCCATATTGATAATGAAATCTAACTCTATTGGATATTGTTCCATCACTTAAAGTCATTCCACTTCCTTCTGAAATTGGCTTTATCTCTGCATATAGAACTCCCTCTTCACTATTAAAGTCTTGTGCTGAACCAGAGTTATTACAAATTTCTGCTATTCGAGTAGATGCTGAACCTTGTGTTGGGATGTAAGATGTTGCGTAAGGGAGTTGTTCTATTTGATAGCCAAATAAATAAAATCCGCTATTTCCATCTCCAGTTTGATTGCCAAAATTGAACTGTATAGATGCACTACTTGCAGAGGCATTTACTGTCCTTGTCATTGAAACTCTGTACCAACCATTACCAAAATCTTTTATTTCAGCATTTCCACTATTTACAGTACCATTTAATATATCTATATTTGAAATAAACCCACTCACACCGTCAGTTGCATTAACTGGTATGTTTTGCTTACCAGCATATTTTATAAAAAAGCTATAACTATAAGTTTGACCACCCACAACAGATGCACTTTGAGAATTTACCGAGTAATTACTTGTAGATGTTTTCTCAACAAATAACGTTGCATTATTTTCTCCGTCTGGAGAACTTTGATTAGGTGTTACAGTATAATAAACAGTATTACCAGTGTACTGATTTGCGTTTGGTATCAAGTTAGTACTCTGTGGCTCTAATAACAAAGCACCATCTGCTGAATCACTAAAGTCTATTCTTGGTGTGTTTACTTGTATTTCTTGTACTGATATGTTTGAGATAGAAAAAGAATTACCACCAGTATTACCCCAAAAAGCAAGAGAAGTTTGATTACTTGGTACATTTATATTTATAATATAATCTCCATTAGTATAATCTTGATATGAATTATCAGTATAACTTACACTACCACCAAAATTACCAATCCAAATTCTACCACCATTTCCAGTTGTATTAGATATGCTAAACTTTAGCTTATATATACCAGCATTTAAATTAACATTCTGTGCAATCTTATCATTTGCATTATCATTATAATTAGCAACACCATCTCCAATACTCCATCCATTTCCTAAACCCCATTCATCGTTAGGGTCTACCTCTTTAACAGATACGTTGTCTATTGATAGTGTTGTTCCATCTCCACTAAACGTCTGAACTCCAAAAGCTCCGTTATAAATAGCGGTTACATAAGATGTAAAAACCCCGTTTGATGTTTGTATTGGTGTAACAGCACCACCTAAAAAAATTCTAACTGCTCCTTTTACATAATCACTTACTTCAAAAGTAACTTTATAAGTTTTACCTACTGTTGTAACATTGGCTTGTGCAACATTTTTAGCGTATGCAACATCTGTTAAAATTAATTTACCTCCGCTTATACTAAATCCGTTACTACCAACTCCACTCCAATCACTATCCGTAGCAAAATCTCCATTCGTTACCAACTCCGAACCTAACTGACTAAAATCTCCGTTCTGTACTAAATTAGTATCTTGTAATCCAGCAGTTTTAATTAATCCATCTTTACCTACATAAGTAGCAGATGAACCCCTTGTAAAGTCAAACTCCTTGTTAAAGAACTGACCACTATTATCATTGTAAGCTAAAAGATTATTCTCTTTTACTGCCCATTTTCCGTTACCTAATTTTACTGCCATATTATATTATTGTGTAATTATTAGCTAATGCTAAAGCGTTAAATGTATCATATCCCTCTCCAGTTAATCCCTCTAATTCATCGTTTGTCAATGCTTCTTTAAATACTGCAACGGATTTAACGTTACCATAGAAATCGTTGTTAGAAACAAAATCAAATTCAAGTTTGTCCAAACCGCTTAAAGATAATGTATTAGTTCTTGTAACTAATTCTACACCATTAACCCATAAAGCAATATCCCCCGATTTATATTTTATTGCAGCTTTATTAAGTTCTTTAGCGTTATTGATATTTGTAACTACACTAACATTACCAGATGGATTAAGAATATCAAAAGCAATTCTATTACCATTATAATATAAAATTACTGCATTCGAATATGGCGAAGATGTTTTGTATATTGATATTGCTTTAGAATTTGCTACAACATCAAAAACGCTAAATTCAGCATATAAAACACCCTCTGTTGAGTTTATTAAATCACTTGAACCTGCGTTGTTGCATACATCAGCTAAACGAGTTGCAGTTGAACCGTTAGTTGGGATGTACGAGGTGCTAAAAGATTGGTTTTCTACTTGACCGCCCCAAATGTATATTTGTGAATTAGGGTCTCCAGTAATTAAAAATCTTATTTGACTTGATACCGCAGAATTTGTAGTAACACTAACTCTTTGCCATTGGTCTGTTGCAGTATATGCTTGAGAAACATCAAATGTATCATTTGCACCAGTAGTGATGTGTAAGAAACCAGTATTTAATTGTCCATCTACCTTTTTTATATAAACACTAAAAGTAAAAGGTTGTCCAACACTAACATTTTTTGCTATCCATAGCTTTCTTGAAGGGTAATATTGATCGTTGTAAGTTTCTAATTTATTACCATTATTCGTGCCATCTGGAGATATTACCGCGCCTTGAGTAACTACTTGTTTTCCATTCTCTGTATTCCAGTTACTGAACGTTTCTGATTGTGTTACCAAATTTGTACTCTGTGGCTCTAACAATAAACTACCACAACCATCTGTATAATCTATTCTTGGTAAGTCTGTATCGTCTGTTATTTCTATAACTGATATGTTTGTTATTGTTATATCGGTAGCACCACTATTTCTATAAATAAATAATGTATTATTATTTGCGGTAAAATATACTATATGACTTCCTATTGTTGAGGGTATTGGATAATCTGATATACCATTGACATTGATTAACTTTAAAGAACCTTGTGTATTATCTACAATATCATAGGTAATTTTATAGTTTTTTGTGCTTGTTAAGGTGTCTTGAGTTATGTATGATTGCCCCCCACTACTTGAATAAATCCTTGCACCTTGTTCAGTAAGTTCTGTCTCTCCTACAAAATTCCAATTCTGCCCGACCTCTTTGACTGATACGTTGTCTATTGTTATAGTTGTGTTTGCCGTATTATTTCTTAATATAAAAATTGCTCCATCGGCTTGATAATATATAGTGTGAGTTCCCACAGTATTTGGAGCAGTAACATAAGAACCTCCATTGTGATATGAAACTGATGCATTATCATTATTTTCTATAATAGTGTAAACTAATTTATATGATTTTCCTGATGTTAGAAAACTTATACTATTTACTCCATTAGTTCCATACGCTCTACCACCGACAGAAGCACCGTTTGTAATAATTAATTTACCATCACTAATTGATAAGTCATTATCTGGAGAGTACCATCCTAAATTATAAGAACTTGTATTTACAATACCATTTACACTAAAATCCCCATTAGTAATTAGTTCACTTCCTATTTCACTAAAGTCCCCATTCTGTACTAAATTACCACTTAATGTCTGAACATTCTCTATAAGTCCTTGTGAGTTTACACGGGTCGCTGCAGAACCTCTTTGGAAATCGAAATCAGCGTCTATTACTTCTTTTATTGATACGTTGTCTATTGTTGCATTTAAACCAGTATAAGGACCAGTTGTTTGAAACCAAAAATAACTATCTTGTGTCATAGTAAAATATGCGGTAAATTTTCCATCTACTATATCAGATAAAGATATTGGATTAATTGGTCCGCCTATAACCCTATACGCAAGAGCATTATTAATTGACGTTGTTATATCTGCTTCTAACTTATATGTTTTACCAGAAATCAAATAATTATTAAATATTTGTGATGTTATTTGACTATATTGAGATGCGTTTGTTATAGATGCACTTCCTCCGCTTATTGTAGAATCACCTACTAAACTCCAACCGATTGAACCATTACTAAAATCTCCGTTAGTAACTTCTTCATCCCCTAAAGTCTTAACTGGCTTAACACTATGTAACTTCCCATCACTATAAGCAGTAGGAGTTGTTATTATACTTGCTTTCTCTAATAAATTTACATCATCTAAATCTTCTAAAGTAGCTTTCGTGCAGTTTTTATTTTCAAAATAAGTAGATCTAGCTTTAAGCTTACTAAGTAAACTACCTACTAGAGTAAAACCTTTTCTTACGGCGTTGGTAAATGTTGTATTTAATAAGCTTAACATATATTTTTATTAGTTGATTGCTAAAATATCACTTGCAGTCGTTGCTGCCAATACCGCTTTAACAACGATAGGTAAGAATGAACCGTCTGCTACGTTTTTTATAACTACAGTAGCATCACTGTTGTCACCAGCCATTCTAACAGATAAGTCACCACCTGTACCTACGTACAAAGCAGCTTCTCCTCTAGGCACAAAATCTTCTGTAAAGTTAGTGTCACTTTTAGTAACAGCTTTAGCATCCCTAGAAATTGCTTTTGTTTCTTGTTCTAAGTTAAAATACTTTCCCATTTTTATTATTTATTATTTTGTTAATTTATTTTTCTTTTCGTATGATCTAGCTCCTACTAATCCTAACATTCCGAATAGTACTTGCATTGTAATAGTAGTGTCTATTTTTGGAAACTCAATTGTCCAGCCGTTTACTGTAAAAACAAACCTTAGTAAAGGTTCTATAAATACAGCGTATAATAAACCTAATCCACACACCCAACCTATAAACGGTCTCCAGCCTGCAACAAACACAGTTCTATGTGTTGCTTCTACTTCATTTATTTTAGCTTGAACTTCGGCTAGTTTACCTGCCATTTCTAATTTTTTATTAGGATCAAGCTCTTTACCTTTAATAGCTTCTCTAATATCTTTAGCTAGTGAGCCAATACCTTTTGTTCCGCTGCCTAACAATCTACTTAGCCAACTCATTTATTAGTATTTACCTCTAACTCCAGATGGGTTAGATTTTTTAGAACCACCTTTACCAGCCCATAAATTTTTACATGCCCAATATCTAGCGGTTAACTTGCTTTTAGCTGTACCACATTTGTGACGAGCTTTAAAAGACTTACGAGCAGCAGCACTATAATTGTGACCATACCCAGAAGCTCCAAAATGAATTAGTTTTTCTTTACCGCCCTCGCAAGCTTTTACCATTTTCTTTTTACCTTTACGGTCCGATTTTTTAGGCTTATTGCAAGCCATTTTACTTTTATCTGCCATATCTATTAATGTTTACAACCGCAAGGTTTTTTAGTTTTTACTTTTTTTTTAGTAACAGTTTTTTTACCTGTTTTTTTAGCATAAGCTTTAGCCGCCGCTTTTCCTTTTGTCGTGTACGCGAATTTTTTTCCTCCTACTTTTGGCATAATATTTATTTTTTACGTTTTAATGATGATGTTCTTTTACCCATACCTACTCTTTTCTTTTCAGCTACCGCTTTCTTTTTTTCGGCAGGGGACATTTCTTTCCAAGTTTTAGGTGTTTTACTACTTACTCTTTTACTTGGTCTGCATTTTTTAGTTCTTTTGTTTTTAGTAGAACCACAAACGTTACCTTTTTCGTCTGTCCACTTTTCTTTGAACCAACGCTTAAGAGCAGCACCTTTTTTAGTTTTCCTAACAGCCATTACTTTCGCTTTTTACTTTTAGCTTTTCTACACTTAGCAATAGCTCCGCTAGCATACGCAGACGGAAATACTTTATAAGATCTTTTTACTTTGTGATAACAAGAATCTTTTTTAGTTTTTGATTTCATATTACTTTGTATTTAGTTTTACCGTTTTCTTTATAAGCTTTTAAACAACGACCTCTATTGGAATCTACGGATACGTAAGATACATGAATCCAAGCAGGGTTTTTGTCATCTCCAAACTCCCATATCATTTGATCAAAGTCTAAGTTGTTTTTAATATACTCATACATCTCTGCGTTGGTCTTATTACCTAAAGTATCATCTATATCCATAGCTCTACCTTCGCAGTGTTGCGATTTAGAACTACCTCCAATAGCTCTGTTTAATTCAACACTCCTAAAAAATGAATTTATTCTTATTGGTCCTCCAACCCATTTTCTAAGTGGCTCAAATATATTTTCAGCTAGCACTTGCATATTAGACATATGGTAATCACTAGGTGTATTATCTATATCTAACCTTGTAGCCGTTGAGCTGCGAACACCTTCTTTATAAGATATATGTTTACTTATCATTCTTATCTTTATTCATCAAGTACCATCTTTGCAGGGTGTATCCTATTGAAACACTTAAAAGTATTATTTTTAAAACTGCATCTATATTTGTAAAACTTAACATCAAGCTACTTCCATTTAGGGCATATATTTTTATATCGGTAAAATTCATTGGGTATATATTTTATAAAGAACTTATGTCTTCTATAATTCTTTCTTTTATTTCTTGTTTTAACCCAGTAGTAGCCATTTGTCTTTGTTCATTAGTGCCAAATACAGCAGCGGCTTTTTCTTGAGTAGCTGGAGGGAAAACAGGTGAAGATGCGGCAGAGTTATAAGATTCAGACATAGGAATATTAGGCTCCGCAACGCGGCTAACTAATTGCCCTAAAGAAGAATTCATTAAATTGTTAACTCCTCCATTGCTGGGGTCTTTTGCAGATGTTACTGCTGATAGTGCTGCTCCGAACATATTTATCTGTTTTTATCTTTATTTACATTGTTTATTGCTGTTTGTAAAACTTTATCTGTATATGTTTTACCTCTCATAATACTGTTTCTTTTTTCGCTAGTTGGAATATCTTCTTCACCTAACATTATTCGATACATTCGGCTTATTAGCTGTTTACACTTAAAGGATACTTTGTATATATTATATTTTTGAGTGGTTCTGTTGCGTTTTCTCCACACAACAATCCAACCCTCTTTTAGTAACCTATTCCATCGTCTATTATCCCAGCTATAAGCGTATGTACCTATTTGAAAGTCGTGTTTTGTAAAATAATCCATACAATCGAAATAAATAAGTAATTCAAGATCTGCATCGTTTAACTCATTATTTCTACATGCCCATTTACGTATAACACGGTAATGCTTTAATAAATTTAATTCTTTTATGTCTTTAGCGTTAACTCGCATTATAAAACAACAACTATATCTTGGTTTTTTATAACATGCAATTTTTCATTGTCAATTTCTATTCCGTGACCTGCATTTCTATCAAAATATACTGTGTCATTTTCGCTAACACCTACAACTTCTTCTCCTATTGATATTATAGTAGCTTTTCGATATCTTATATCTTCTCTACTTTTCTCATTAAGAATCAAACCACCTTTTGTTTTAGTGGTTGACTCTTTAATGATTTTTATTATTAAGTTTCTACCTATTGCTTTCATCTTCTACTCTTAAGTTATTGATTACACAATCGGTTGATAATATTGTAGTAGCAACGGAAGCCGCATTTTTTAAAGCACTTTTAGTAACTAATAAAGGATCTATAATACCTTTTTTAATCATACTAACACTTTTACCAGTAACTACATCTATTCCTTTGCCTTTACCTTTTGGATACACTTCGCTGAGTCCAGCATTTTTCAATATAGTTAAGTAAGGAGCTTTTATAGCTTCTAGTAGTACTTTTTCGTTTTCGTTAGATGCTTTTACTGAAGAAGCCGCATTTAGCAACGCAATTCCCCCGCCTGGCACAATACCTTCTTTAATAGCCGCTTTTGTAGCGCACATTGCATCTTCTACTCTATCTTGCTTTTCTTTAAGCTCAACTTCAGAACTTGCACCTACTTTTATAACTGCAACTTTACAAGAAAGTAAACCTAATCTTTTTTCTAATCTGTTTATATGACCCGGTAAAGTTTCTTCTTCCAACTCTTTTGTAATCTCATCAATTACATTTTGCACTTCTTCTGTAGTTTCTTCTACTTGTATAATAGTCTCCTCGCTGTTTGTAATGGACTTTAAACAAGTTCCAAGCAATTCTACCTCTATCATATCTAAATCGTCTCCAAGGTCTTCATTTACGACCGTAGCTCCGGTTAACAATGCTAAATCTTGAAGTTTTTGTTTTCGATATATACCAAAATCGGGAGTATCAATAATATTTACTTTAATATTACCTTTTAGCTTGTTCATCGCTAAAGCAGATACAACTTGCTCGTCGGCTTCACCTATAATAAGTAAAGGTTTATTATTTTTTATAACGTATTCTAATACACTCTGTATTTTACGTATGTTTTCTATTTTATTTTCAACTAGTAAAACCAATGGGTTATCCAGCACTGCTTCTTTTTTACTTTCGTCTGTTATAAAGTGAAAGTTTTTTAAAGGCTTATCAATTGCAGCTCCATTTATTACTTCGTAACTTGTACTGCTGTCGTTTGACACCTCCATAGTAACCACTCCGTTTTTACCAACCTCTTTAAAAGCTTCTGCTATAATGTTACCTAACGCGGAATCATTGTTAGCCGATATGGTTGCGACATTGTTTATCATATTGCCTTCAACCGGTACTGCTACTTTTTCTAAGTGTTTAATTACTTTTTTCGTAGCCTCTTCAATACCTTTTTTCATTTCTCTAGACCCGCTGTTGTTTTCAGCGTATGCCTTAGAAAGAATAGAGTGTGCTAGCACTGTAGCCGTTGTTGTTCCGTCTCCGGCTTCTTTTACAGTTTGCCTAGCTGCTTCCTTTAAAAGCGTTGCACCCATATTCTCAATAGGATCTCTAAGCGTTATTGAATTTGCTACCGATACACCATCTTTTGTAATAACTGGTTTGCCTAATTCGTTTTCCAGCATAACACATTTACCACTAGCTCCAAGTGTTGAACTTACTGCTTTTGTTAATTTGTCGATGCCTTTAAACACATTATTTTTTGCCTCATCGCCGAAGCTGAGGTTTTTTACAATTGCGTTACTCATTTTATTTAATTAGATTTAATTTTAGTATTATGGTTATATTATTACATGCTTAGCCAGTAAATTACCATAGGAAATACAATAGGTATCGCGGAGGCTATAAAATCCCACCATTCAGGGTTACCTAAACCCATTACCCAATCGTAAGCTATTTCTTTAAGCCCAACCAAAACAATGCCTAAGATACCGCCTATCATTATTACGAAGTTTAAACCCGCTAGCAAATCTATAATATATCCAAAAATCATTAAGGGATACCCCACAAACATACCTAATAGCACATGGTCTTTTTTATCCTCATTAATGCTTTGAATTATTCGCTTTATCACTTTCACCTATTGTTTGTTTATTTATACCGCTGTTACACTCAACGTTCCCCCGTTCGCTACTGTCACCCTGTATCTAGTGCCGTTTGGGGATTTTAATATTAATCCACTAGCTGAGTCATCTATTTCAATGTCTCCCCCGTCTACTTCTAACTTACTAGCGGGTGAAGTTGTACCTATACCAACCCTGTTATTAGAGGTGACAGCCATTGTGGTTGCATCGTCATTTTTAAATAACATATCCACTCCGTCGCTTACAATTTGAGCTTCCGAGCTTACAGCATCTAAATCTCCTAGCGAAAACGTACCTTGACCAGGGCTTGCTATAAATAACCTATCTCCATTGTTGTTTATATTTATTGTACCGTTTACTTCCAACTTAGCAACAGGATTAGTAGTTCCGATACCTACTTTAGTGTTTTCAAATACAGTGTCTGCTGCATTATATGCTATTATTCTTAAATTACTAGTACCGGTGTGAATTATTGCAGATTCAGCATTTTCTCCTCCATACCTAATCATTCTTAATCCATAATCATCAGGCATTACTTCTCCTGTCAAATCTAAAAATGCTACTCCTTCTGTTGATCTACTTTGACCAACCTCTATAGAATAATCGTTTGAATCTCCTGATAAATATAAATTCCCATCAATAGAAGAGTGGCCATGTACTTTAAATTTTCTATTATTTTCAACAGCTCCCCCTACACTAACACCATTAGCGCCTGAGTCTTGAGTGATAATAGAATCACCTATAGTATTAGTTCCTGTAAATAAAGGTACAGTGTTGGTTGTACCTGTTATATAAGTAGGTATTTCAGTGCTAACTATTGATCCTACTGTAAAGTTTTTTGTTTCTTTACCCGTTATATCCGTACCTATTAATAAGTCCTCCGTTGCAGGAGTTGATACAGGGTATGTATATATTATTGCCATAGTTTATTTTTTCTTTGTTTTTTTCTTTTTACGATCACCGTTTTTAAACGTATCTCTGTTACTTGCAATCGACACTCTTTTAGTACTACCTAATTTACCATTAACATGGTGTATGTCCGATGTACTTCTTTGGCCCAACCTTTGGTTCTCTGCTTTCTTTTCTTTCCTCTTAAACTTAGCAGTTGATTTACCCTGCCAAGCTATACCTTTAGCATAAGCAATATCCCTCGCTTTTTTCTTAGCGGCAGCTTTCGCAGATAATTTTTGTTTTCCCATACCTTATATACTCACGCGAGATACCGCATATTTACATGCTCTCATAATGCGACGATAGCCTGTTACTATATATATAACTACCTAATGTCGCACTACGGTTCATCAGAATTTTTTAAAAAAAATTTATTGTTAGGTGTGAAGAACTATTGTTAGATATAGGGAACTATGGGGTTATATACTAATTTCTACTGACATAAAAAAATAATAAACCCGTTTTGTTTCAACCCAGTCCCCCTTTGTTTTTACGATTTCGGGATAAGCTTTTGCCTTTTATCTGGTTTTTGTCCGATACTTTAGACTATCCTAGGCTTGTACTGCTGCGGCCTGTGCCTGGTCCTGTGCTGTGCTGATCTGATCCTGGTCTCTGGTCCTGATACTTGCTGACCTCCCTTGATGGAAGCGGAGCTACGCGAAGCGTATAGCATTTACAAAGTAGATACGAAGTAGTTTCGATAATATAAGTGTAATAAGAAATTAATAATAATAAAATAAAATAAGTAAATTCTAATTACAAAGTTAATACGAAGTGAATTCGATAATATAAACGTAACAAAGTAAATAATAATAATAACTAAATAAATTAAATTATGTCAAATCAAGAATTAATTACCAATGCAATCGCAAACATGTCTAACGAAGAAAAAGCTAAGATCTTTCCACCAATCACAAGAAAGAACTTTGTAGTAAGAAAGTCGTGGCTCGGACGAAATCAAATCATAACATTCGTCAACAACAAAAATCAAGTCGTAACATACAACCATGATACCATACTTGAAGCAATGTTACCTAAACTAAGCATAATGCCTTGTTGGATCAAACGCGGATACTGGTCTCAATCAACTAATCTACCAACCAATGTTAGGCACTTAGCCGAGATCATTGATCAAGAAGTGGAGGAAACTAAATAACCTCCCTTGATGGAAACGGATGCCCCTAACCGTTTTTACAAACTAAGTACGAAACATAAATGATAATATATATGAAAGTAATAAAAACAATAGTAAACGAACTGAAACAATATGCTAAGGCATTTCACTCAATAAACAAATAATTATGAGCTACTACATTAAAAATTTAATTAACAACGAACTTGCAAACCTGGGTTCAAACGAAGAATACTGGGGTACAAGCAGAAACATTGACAACGAAAACGAAATATATGATTTCTTTCTAAAGAATAATATAGTAACACAAGACTGGTTTGATGATAAATTAAACTATACTAATGAGGAAAGATTAGAAAGCTTATATCAGATGCTTTAGATCTAGCTAGATAATGCGACAGTAGCCTACTATTAATAATATATAACAGGCTATTGTCACACTTTTACAAATACCCAGCCGTTGCCTAAATAAAGTAACGAATATGGAGCCTGACTTTGAAATATGATCGGAAGAGTAGACTCCGTCCTACAACAAACTGTATAGCATCACCTAATTCTCAGGAATTATTAGATTTTCTAGTAAAAATCACCGTTTTTTCATATAATTTAACGTATAGCATTTACAAAGTTAACACGAAACCTTTTTGATAATATATATGAATTTAAAATAACAACAATGAATACTAAAAAGAACTATTATTGGAACGAAGACACTATAAATCACTTTCAATTCATGTCTTCCTACGCATCTGGAGAAGAAGTATACAACGAAATACAAGAATTCGTAGAAAATAACTGTGAAATTGAGGAAAATGAAGTAGAACAAGACCTTATAGACGATTTAGTAAGGCAAGTTGGACTTTAAGAGGAGGTGAGTAATACCTATCTAACCATTCTAACTATGAAATAAAAGTACACCTATTTGAATTTACAAACTAAATACGATAGAGTATTGATAATAATAGTGTAACAAACAATAATTAATAACTAAGTTGACTATATACTATGTCCACTGCAAAATACCAATAAATATGGAGCAATACGAAGAATTACACCAAAAGTTGCAAGAAGGAACTATAACACCTAACGAACTTAAATTACTAAATCACTTAGCTTTCGGAACTTCCTTCATGAACTCTAACAACAAAGGATCTAAAGTAAAATACTATTAAATATGAAAGAAAATTACGAATTTACAAATGAATTAGAGTATGAAGAGTTTGCACAACTAATGTGGTTAATCAATAATAATAAAGTAAAACAACTATGAAGTTAACTTGGGACGAAATAAAAGAAATCGCTAATCGCTTAGATGAAGTAGTGGCTAATAATTTTCACAGTGTCATAATGGATGTTATGGTAGAACGAATGGCAAACGAAAATGACGGTGACATAGAAGACGAAGATATAATACAAATTAAAGAACAATTAAGAAGAATACTATGATGACAATGAAAGAAGCGTGCGAATACGTCGCAAACCAAAAAGTAGCTAATGCTATACACCGCAATAATGTCGTTGCAATCGACGGATCTTGCAGTGGAGTAACGGAAAGACAATACAAAAGTATTAAAACTAAAGTAAAAGGTGCGGGTAGTCGCGGTAGAAAACACTCTCACACTAAGTTATGGAACCACTATAACGAACCGGTAAAACAATTTACAAACTAAATACGATCACCTTTTGATAATATAATTGAATCTAAAATATATAATATGAATACTATAAAATTCCTAAAGTCTAAAGACATTAAATTAAATAACAAAAAGTATAAAGGCTATAACGTCGGTGAATTACCATCTCGCTTCGCTTTTATCTACGACGACAATGAAGATCAAGACGGAATAACCGATTGGTTCAACTATAAAGGCTTAACTTACGTACCATGTTAGAATATAGAGATACAAAGTTTGAGTACAAAGAGTGGCGAACTTGGAACAACCAACTAGCTTGCGGATACTCATGTAGCGACGAAAAACTATTAGAAGGTGTAAACACTAAGTATTTCAGTGCGATTAGTCTCGACGAGATGCACGCTAAGATCGACAATTACATCGACAACAAAGCAAAAAACGTCGCACTACAACAACAAGCAAACAATGCGATAGCGGAATTTTACAATACTAACCATTATAAAGGAGATTAATATGAGAACAAATGATAGATTAAATGCGGTAGAACATATATGGTACCCAGAGTCAGACCGGTGGATTTACATCGAACGATATGCAAGCGGTTACTTAGGTTTGAATTGTATGCAAGGTGACGAGTACAAATACTTCAAAAAGAATTGGTGCGAGATAAATAAAGGAATGAGTGACTTCTATGACGCTATGAAAGACGAACTTATAAAGTTAAGAGTTGATATGAGTGAAATAGAGTTTATAAATAAAGTAATGTGGATATACTTTGAAGCCGCAACTAAATACGATGAATTTAATTAATATGAGTAACCAAAATAAAATAGACGAAATCGCACAAGGTGTCGCTGACGTCACACTAGAACTAATGGAAAATAGTATTGATTGGCAACTAGCGGATTTTCCTCAAGACGGCGATGAATACAGTGCTATACACTCTAACGTGCTACAATTAGCGATCGAAAAAATGTATTTACAAACTAAACACGATTAAAAATTGATAATATAATTGAATAACATTGGCGACAGATACGATTAACGATCACGTAATAGCCGGCAACTAGGTATGGTATGCAGCGCGTTTGAATTAGTAACCGTTTTCACGAACTAATTAACGAGGCATTACTACTGACGAGTATGAGGTTCGATTCCTCGCTAGTTACTAATTTAAAATTAAATAATATGAGTAAAATTATTAAAGTACAAGAAATTGTAGATTACGCTGTTAATACTACTTTTACTAAAGATCTTGGTTTATTTCAAGTTAAAGCAAACGTATGGAGTTGTGTTAACGAGTGTGAAAACGGCTACGATAACGAAATAACAGAAACAGAGTTAAGTTTTATATTAAATGGTAAACCTTGTAAATACCTTGGTTTCAGAGAGTTATACGAAAAACTATTCGGTGC
>JACSEK010000036.1_pt1 | contig 16344 bp, 10 predicted proteins | sample 8225431 | NCBI WGS metagenome assembly JACSEK01 (sample SAMN15704673, study PRJNA253121) | viral metagenome | isolation source: viral DNA from sea star tissue collected in USA, Olympic National Park... | host: Pisaster ochraceus | collected 2013 | reverse complement strand
TATTAAAACCTCCTGAAAATACCACAACTCTCAATAAAATTAAACCCAATCTTATTTCATAAGAAATAGTTTGAGCCACCGCCCGAACTCCCCCTAAAAAGGAATAGTTAGAATTAGATGATCACCCCGACCCAAGCAAAGAATAAACAGATAGCCTAGATAACCCAAGTATTAGTATTAAAGATAATTTAAATTTTAAAGTCGAATTTATCACAGGAATTATTGATCATAATAATATTGACAAGAAAAAAAAAAGAACAGGAGACAAATAAAATAAATAAGGAGAAGCATTAGAAGGCTTTAAAGTCTCCTTTATAATTAACTTAAATCCGTCTGCAATAGGCTGAAGCAATCCATAAGGTCCAACTATTTTAGGACCCTTACGCAACTGCATATAACCCAACACCTTCCGCTCTATTAACGTTAATAGAGCCACAGCAAGTAATACTGGAACAATAAAACCTATCGAATTTAATAACAATAATATTACACTCATAATTGAAGAAGGGAATTGAACCCTTGATAAAGAAATCTTAGGATTCTCGCATTTACCTCTTTGCTACTTCAACCTTAGATTTTTTTATTACATATAAATAAACTTAATATACTCCATCTTTGATTCTTAACAAAGCCCTTTTGATTGGAAATCAAATATACTAATTATACTAATAAAGCCGACTGACAAAGAAAGGACTTAAACCTTTATAAATAAATTTACAATTTAGCGCATTAAACCATCTGCCACCTTGCCTTAAAGAAATTAGTTAAACCTAATAACATTGGATTGTCAGACCAAAGTTACTGGTAATCAACCCAGTATTTCTTAAAGATAAAGAGAGGTTTTTATCCTTCTATTCTTGAGGTATGAACCCAAAAGCTTAACATTTAGCTTACTTTACCAGCTAAACCTCTTTCTCTCCTCGCAGAGCTTGTCAATCCTAAGCATCTCTTTTACACAGAGAAGAAGTTTGTGAAATTCGAACTGCCTGGAAGTTTTGGCGACAATTATAACCGCATCTGTAGATTTGCAATCTAATATGTTTATTACACTACAAAACCTTAAAGACTAAGAGAGTTCCACTCTTATTTAAAACTTTGAAGGTTTTCAGTTTTATTAACTTAAATCTCTTTTATATATAGTGAATTTAGTTTAATAGATAAAACATTTGCTTTGCAAGCAAAACTTGAAAGTTTAAATCCTTCAATCCACAAATAACTAGAGAAGGGAATTGAACCCTTGATGTAAGAACCTAAATCTCAAGCATTAAACCCTCTTTGCTACTCAAGCCTGAGTCGACAAGTATTGATCTTGCTCTCTTTTAGTTAACGGCCAAACGCCTTTCCATTAGGCTACAACTCACCATTAGAAAATAGTTTAACCAGTAAAACTAAGAAATTTGAATTCTTTAATACAAGTGCAACCCTTGTTTTTCTAAATCAGGAAAACAAGAATTAAACTTGCATCTACAACTCCCAAAGCTACTATTTTTAATAAACTATCTCCTGATTTTATTATATATAATAAATTATAAAACATGCAACTAAGACGCTGACTATTTTCTACTAAACACAAGGATATTGGTACTCTTTATTTAATATTTGGAGCATGAGCTGGCATGATAGGCACCGCTATGAGTGTTATAATTCGCACTGAACTTGCTCAACCCGGATCTCTACTACAAGACGACCAAATTTACAAAGTTATAGTTACTGCTCACGCTCTCGTAATGATATTTTTTATGGTTATGCCTATAATGATTGGGGGATTTGGTAAATGATTAATCCCTCTAATGATTGGCGCACCAGATATGGCCTTTCCCCGGATGAAAAAAATGAGATTTTGACTAATACCCCCTTCTTTTCTTTTACTTCTAGCTTCTGCCGGAGTTGAAAGTGGAGCTGGTACTGGATGAACTATCTATCCTCCACTGTCCAGGGGTTTAGCTCATGCTGGAGGGTCAGTTGATCTCGCCATATTTTCTCTCCACCTAGCCGGAGCCTCCTCTATACTTGCCTCCATTAACTTTATTACTACTATTATAAAAATGCGAACACCCGGCATGTCCTTTGACCGACTTCCTTTATTTGTATGATCCGTTTTCGTTACCGCTTTTCTTTTACTTCTTTCTCTTCCTGTATTAGCCGGAGCAATTACAATGCTATTAACCGACCGAAAAATTAATACTACTTTTTTTGACCCTGCTGGAGGAGGTGATCCGATACTCTTTCAACACTTATTCTGATTTTTTGGCCATCCAGAAGTATATATTCTTATTCTCCCCGGATTTGGCATGATTTCTCACGTGATAGCTCACTATGCTGGAAAGAAAGAACCTTTTGGATACCTAGGCATGGTGTACGCAATTATATCTATAGGAATACTGGGATTTCTCGTATGAGCTCACCATATGTTCACCGTTGGAATGGATGTAGATACACGAGCCTACTTCACTGCTGCCACAATGATTATTGCTGTGCCCACAGGAATTAAGGTCTTTAGATGAATGGCCACTTTGCAAGGAAGAAAACTACGATGGGACACACCTCTTCTCTGAGCACTAGGCTTTGTATTTTTATTCACAATAGGAGGACTAACTGGAGTAGTACTAGCAAACTCTTCTATAGATATAATCTTACATGATACATATTACGTAGTTGCCCACTTTCACTACGTATTATCCATGGGAGCTGTATTCGCAATATTCGCAGGATTTACCCACTGATTTCCTTTATTCTCAGGAGTTAGACTACATCCTTTATGAAGAAAGGTTCACTTCGCAGTAATGTTTATAGGAGTTAAACTAACCTTCTTCCCCCAACACTTCTTAGGTCTGGCCGGTATGCCTCGCCGCTACTCAGACTACCCAGACGCCTACACCCTATGAAACACCGTATCTTCTATAGGATCTACTATATCCCTAATAGCTACGCTAATTTTTCTGTTCCTAATTTGAGAAGCTTTCTCTACCAAGCGAACCCCTATCCACCCTGAATTCTCCTCTTCCTCCCTAGAATGACAGTACCCCTCATTTCCTCCCTCTCATCATACTTTTGACGAAACTCCTTCTGCTGTCTATCTAATTAAGTAAAAAAAGCTAGTTTAAATAAAACTCTTGATTTCGACTCAAAAGATTTTGGTAATGAACCCAAGGCTTTTATATTTCTTCCTACCTTACAATTATTATAAGAATTTTTTACCTTGGAATATTAGGAATCCTCCTAAAACGACTCCACCTTTTGTCTATTCTTCTATGCTTTGAACTCTTGCTTATATCCCTCTTTATTGGATTTGTAATACTCTCTTTAAGACTTTCAAAAAAACTAATTTTATCAAAAAATCTCATCTTACTAACCCTCTCTGCATGTGAAGCCAGAGCTGGATTATCTTTAATGGTTGCCCTTTCCCGCACCCATAAATCAGATCTTGTATCTTCCATGAAAATCTTACAACAATAAATGGCAAATTGAACCCAATTAGGATTACAAGACGCATCTTCTCCTTTAATGGAGGAGTTAATTTACTTTCACGATTACACTTTGATTATATTAACCTTAATAACTATCCTGGTATTTTACGGATTAGCCTCACTTATAGTATCTTCCAAAACGAAACGATTCTTTTTAGAAGGACAAAGACTAGAGACCATATGAACTGTCATACCCGCCGTTATTCTTATATTTATTGCTCTCCCCTCACTACAACTATTATACCTAATAGACGAGGTAAAAAACCCCTTTTTAACCATAAAGGCCATTGGCCACCAATGATATTGAAGATATGAATATGCCGATTATCGAGACCTTGAATTTGACTCTTACATGATCCCTACGAAAGACCTAACCTTAGGTAAACCTCGACTTTTAGAAGTAGATAATCGATTAACCTTACCCTCCCAAACTCCTATTCGAGTATTAGTTACATCCTCCGACGTATTACACTCTTGAACAGTACCATCTTTAGGAATAAAGATGGACGCCGTACCAGGACGACTAAACCAGGTTAAATTCTTTATATCTCGATGTGGTTTATTCTACGGACAATGCTCAGAAATATGCGGAGCAAATCACAGTTTTATGCCAATAGTAATTGAATCAGTTAAATTTTCTTCGTTTGAAAACTGAGTCTCTAACTTCCTAAAAGAATAAAATACTTTGATAAGCTTATAATGGCAAGCATTAAACTCTTAATTTAAATCAAAGTGATCTCACCGCCCACTATCAAAGAAACATGCCCCAGTTAGAACTAATATCCTGATTTTTCAATTTTTTACTGGCCTGATTTTTTTTATTTATAGTAGTTACTATACTTTTAAAGATAAATTTTCCTTCTACTAACTATATAACTGTTACCCACCCCCAAAAGTTAAAAATTTTTAAAAAATGATTATGAACTTAAACAGAATTTTTGGTCAATTCTCTCCAGATTATTTCCTACTTATGCCCATGACCCTTGCCTCTATGTTAATGGCAATATCATGACTTTTTTTTTCAAATTCTACAAAATGGCTACCCACTCGAATAGGTTTCTCATTTTTAACTTTTAACCAGACAATTATTAAGACAATATTCCAGCAGACCAACCCTAGCTCTATAACATGAGTACCCATTATTACAACTGTATTTATTCTTCTATTTTCTGTTAAAGTTTTAGGATTATTACCATATGCCTTTACTGCAACCAGGCACATATCTCTAACGTACAGAATTGGAATTCCTATTTGAATGTCTGTTAATATATTAGGATTTTATTTATCTTTTAACTCCCGACTCAGACACTTAGTTCCTCAAGGCACACCTAGATTTTTAATCCCTTTAATGGTTATTATTGAAACATTAAGACTTTTTGCACAACCCATAGCACTTGGTCTCCGATTAGCCGCTAATCTTACAGCAGGACATCTTCTTATTTATCTAATGTCAACCGCGATTTGAGTATTAATGAAAAACGTGGCTATAGCCAGTATTACGCTTATTATATTTATTCTTCTGTTTTTACTCGAAATTGGAGTGGCCTGTATTCAAGCATACGTTTTTACAGCTTTGATCCACTTTTACCTTGTACAAAACCTATAAATTATGACTCACCAACATCCATACCACCTGGTTGACCAAAGACCTTGACCTCTAACAGGGGCAATAAGAGCACTAATGATGACTTCCGGCCTAATTCTTTGATTTCACATAAATAGAACAATACTTTTTATTCTAGGAACAGTTCTTCTTGTACTAACTATTATAAATTGATGACGAGATATAATTCGAGAAGCAACTTTTCAAGGTTTTCACACTTTATCAGTAAGGAAAGGATTACGATATGGAATGATATTATTTATAACTTCCGAAGTCTGCTTTTTTTTTGCATTCTTTTGAGCTTTTTTCCATAGAAGACTTGCACCGACTATAGAGTTAGGAGTCTCATGACCTCCAACTGGAATCACTCCTATTAATCCATTTTTAGTTCCCCTACTCAAAACAGCTGTACTTTTATCCTCTGGAGTTACCGTTACCTGAGCCCACCATAGAATTCTTTCAGGGAACCGAGTCGAAGCCATTCAAAGTCTTACACTTACAGTTTTTTTGGGAGTTTACTTTACAATTCTTCAAGCTTGAGAATATTTTGACTCTCCATTTACTATTGCCGACAGAGTATACGGATCCACATTTTTCGTAGCAACAGGCTTCCATGGTTTACATGTTCTCATAGGAACAGCATTTTTAGCCGTGTGTCTCCTACGACTTTATAATTTTCATTTTTCAAACCACCATCATTTTGGCTTTGAAGCTGCCTCTTGATACTGACACTTCGTAGATGTTGTCTGACTCTTTTTATATATTTGCATATATTGATGAGGCTCTTAAGAGAAAAAAGGATTCGAACCTTTATCATTTTAGTTTCAAGCTAAATGTATCCCTTTCTACCATTTCTCCAACTTACTTTATATAAAACAATTATATGTATAACATAATAATCATAGTATTATCAATTTTAGCTGTAACAGCGGCATTAGTATTTGCTGCACATTTCTTGCCTAGACGCAACCTGGATTTAGAAAAGGCATCTCCCTACGAATGTGGATTTGATCCCTTAAAATCTGCACGCGTTCCTTTTTCTTTTCGATTTTTTCTAGTTGCCATATTATTTCTATTGTTTGATCTAGAAATAGCTCTACTATTTCCTTTTCCCCAGGCCTTATTTATTTTCAAATCCTCACACGTATTATATATAGCAACCTTATTTTTAGCCATTTTATTAATCGGACTTATATTCGAATGAACCCAAGGCGGATTAGACTGAGCTGAATAGCCCACAATAATAATGATATATCTTTTTACCCTATCTTTATCTGCTATTTTTTTGCCTTGAATTATTAGTAAAAAGTTATACCGAAGAATATCTATAATAAAAGCTTTTATTATAACTTTTTTTGCTTTAAAAGTGTTAAACAATCACTTTTTTTCTCTTTGGCATAAAATATCACTTAAATTTGGCATAGATAATCTATCTGCCCCTTTGATTATTCTTAGAACATGGTTAATCCCAATATCCCTTCTAGCAAGAATCAACTCGACAAAACCTTATACACCAAAATCCCAACGAACTTTCATTTCTACAATATTTTTTATTCTTTTAGCCCTACTACTTACTTTTTCCGCATTAGAACTTTCTTTATTTTTTATTGCTTTCGAATCAACACTGTTACCCACCCTGGTTTTAATAACTCGATGAGGGGCCCAAAAGGAACGATTTCAAGCTGGTATATACTTTATTTTTTATACCTTAGCCGGATCTCTTCCCCTTTTAATAGCCATAATATCCCTATATAATATAAAAAGCTCCTTAATTCTCCCTTCAATATACTTATCAACAAATATCCTCTCATTTTCTTCTGCTACTCTTTCAATATGGTGAATATTCTGCTTTATTGCATTTATTATTAAGATGCCTATTTATGGTTTTCATTTATGATTGCCAAAGGCCCACGTAGAAGCCCCGATAGCAGGATCAATGATCCTTGCTGCTATCCTTCTAAAGCTAGGTGGATATGGCCTTGCCCGAACTACCTTAATATTTTTTTTCATCTCAGCTAACTATATATCTTTTCCTTTAATAACCTTCTGCATTTGAGGAGCCCTAATAACAAGAATTATATGTATACGACAAACAGATCTGAAGGCCCTAATAGCATATTCTTCTGTTGGCCATATGAGAATGGTGGCTGCTGGCATTTTTACACTATCCCCTTGGGGAATAAAAGGAGCAACGACACTAATGATAGCTCATGGATTGATTTCTTCTAGATTATTCTGCCTAGCAAAAATATTGTATGAACGAAAAAACACTCGGACACTAGCTATAACTCGAGGGTTTAAGCTAATTACTCCATTGCTATCCCTTTGGTGAATTATTACATGTGTTACTAAACTCGGACTTCCTCCCACCCCAAACCTAATAGGTGAGCTTCTCATAATTAGATCTGTTATAAAATGAAAAATTAGATCCTTCATAATTATTACTTCTGCCACAGTATTTGGAGCAATTTACTCATTGCTTATATTTCAGAAAACGAAAAGAAGAACCTTCCCCTCTTTTATATCAAAAATACAACCTATCAGCTCTTCCGAACACATTCTTCTCTTTCTTCATATTTTCCCCCTTATACTTATTATAATAAAACCTTCTATCCTTTTACTAACCTAACGAACCTTTAATTTAAACAAAATTTACAAGACCCCCCCCTTACAACTTTATCATAAAAAATATTAGTATTACTTTTACCATCTTTTTTTTAAATAAAAATTCCAACTATCATCCAAATTTTCACTGTAACAATAATTAAGCACCCTTTTTGACTAAAGTAGTTTAAATAAAACCCTAATTTGTGGTATTAAAATTACCAGTTAAAATCTGGTCTATAGTCCGAAACTTATTGGTTTATTTTAGTCCTGCTAAGTCTTAAAATCTGTGGTTCAAATCCATAGAAGTTTCGATGCCACTAAATATACAAAAAATCATAATAATTATAAAATCTTCTCTTATTATTATCCTATTTTCTAGCATATTTTTTTTCCAACTAACAAATTCAACCTCCACAGGACATTCCAACCCAAAACTAAAAGCCCTTGGAATCCGCACTAACAAAACATTCTCCTTAGTAAAAAAGAAAAAAACTTTCTTTATTATTATTTTAAAGAGATTAGCTATTTTATCCTTTATTCCTCTAGTATTAACTGTATCCTTAAACTCCCCAGATATAGTATTTATTTTAAAAAAATGATTTTCCCTAAACTCTTTTTCTTTTAATCTAGAATTACACTACGACTTAAAGTTTAATTTATTTTTTTTCACCGCCCTAACTGTGTCTTCTTCAATAATAGAATTTTCTCACTACTACATGAGAAAAGACCCTAAAAAGAAAGCATTCTTTCATTTATTAATAATTTTCTTACTAAATATGATAATTCTAACTTTCTCCAATAACATTTTTTTATTATTTATTGGATGAGAAGGAGTAGGCTTTCTTTCTTTCATGTTAATAAGATGATGACAAACTCGAACTAATGCCAAAAAAGCTGCCCTTCAGGCTATAATTTATAACCGAATAGGAGATATAGGACTTCTATTATTTTTTGCATTAGCCCTTATATCTTTTAAATCTTGATCTCTATCCGAAATATCCATAATAAAAACTGAAAATATAATAAAAGTTAAGCTATTACTACTAGGAAGACTAATAGCAGCAGCGGGCAAGTCCGCCCAATTTGGACTGCACCCATGACTCCCTGCCGCAATGGAGGGCCCAACCCCCGTCTCAGCCCTTCTACACAGATCAACAATGGTAGTTGCCGGTATTTTTTTACTTATTCGGATTAGCCCAATTTACTCAAAATTCAATGAATTCAACAGGTGATGCCTAATTTTGGGAGCAACTACTGCTATATTTGCAGCCACTACTGCTATATCCCAACACGATATAAAGAAGATAATTGCATACTCAACCACTAGTCAACTAGGTCTTATGATGGTTGCTATAGGACTAAAAAACCCCACTATCGCACTATTTCATATTTGCACCCACGCTTTCTTTAAGGCTATGTTATTTCTATCCTCCGGAAGAATAATTCACAGACTAAAAGACGAACAAGACCTGCGAAAGATGGGTGGATTATTCTTTATATTACCAAAAACTTCCGCCTGCATTATTCTAGGAAGACTTGCATTAGCCGGTACCCCTTTCCTTGCCGGGTTTTATTCTAAGGATATTATCTTAGAAATCTCCCTATCAAAATTATCAAAATTTTTTAGATTGATTACTTCTTTTATAGCTACACTCTTAACGGCCGTATACTCTATGCGAATTATTTTATTTTGTTTTACAAAAACTCCGCTATTCGGGCCACTTTCTCCTACTAGAGAAGAAGATAAAAAACTAGTAAAAGCTTTGAACCGCCTAGCAATAGGAACCATCATTTCAGGATGAACAATAACTTCTTTTGCCCTATTTACAGCCCCCATAACCCTACAATTAATACTAAAGTCTTTGGCATTCTTAATAACTTTAGCCGCAACTCTATATAGCGCTTCTATTATAAAAAATCTAATGTGTTTAACTTTTAATTCTACTCCAGTCTCCCTTATAAAAGAATTCACTACACTTCAATGATTCTATCAAAAAATCTCTCACCGCACACTTTCTTATTTTTCTTTTCTAACATCTCTTACTCTTAGAACACGAAAAATAGATCAGGGCTGAAACGAAAATATTGGAGCCCAAGGCATTTCTACCTCATCTTCTTATTTATCTAAGACCTACCAACTTACCCAAACAGGATATATAAAGCACTACCTACTAATGTCTTCCCTGATTACAATTATTTTAATAACCCTAGTAATAATAATTTCAACTTAGAATATTTACTCATAATAACTATATTTTATAGAGCCTTAAGGACTTTATATTCCGAACCATACGTCACCACTAACGCCACTATTAAACCAACAAATAAAATATAACCCCCAACAACCAAATACCATCAAACTTGACTGTATAATACGCCTCCTCCAACTAAATCTACTTTTTTATAAGTTACTCACCCTACTTCAGAAAATTTGAGCAGTAAATCAAAATTCAACCTAACTCACAAAACTAAAATTAAAAATAGGACTAAAACCTCATTAACTTTTCTCACAACTGGATATCGCTCAGCAGACAAAGCACTAGAATAAACAAAAACAACCAACATCCCACCCACATATATAAGGAGTAAAACCAAAGCCATAAAGGATAAACCCACCAGTCTACAAAGTATACACCCAGACATCGAAACTATCACTAATCCTAAGGCCCCATAATAAGGAGATAAACTATAAAAAACTAAAGTCCTACCCAATAACATAAAAATAAACGTCAAATAGAAAATCATTATATATAATAAATTATGACAGGACCCCTACGAAAGACACACCCTCTCTTTAAGATAATTAATGGATCCCTTATAGATCTTCCTAGACCAAGAAACCTATCCATCTGATGAAAATTTGGCTCTCTTCTAGGATTATGCCTAATAGTTCAAATACTCACCGGCCTATTCTTAGCTATGCACTACACATCCGACATTTCTCTGGCCTTTTCTTCTGTAAGACATATATGCCGAGACGTAAAATACGGATGGCTGCTTCGAAAAACACACGCCAAAACCGCATCATTCTTTTTTATATGTATGTACTTTCATATAGGCCGGGGTATTTACTACGGTTCTTACGTCAAAAAAGAAACATGAAAAATAGGAGTTATTCTTTTCTTATTAACAATGCTAACTGCATTTGTAGGATACGTACTACCATGAGGACAAATGTCGTTTTGAGGAGCTACCGTAATTACTAACCTAGTCTCCGCTCTCCCTTACATAGGGACAACCATAGTTCAATGAATATGGGGCGGATTCTCAGTAGATAAAGCCACCCTTACTCGATTCTTTGCCTTCCACTTTCTGTTCCCCTTTATTATTACAGCCCTTGCCATAGTACACCTCCTCTTTCTACACCAGACAGGATCAAAAAACCCAACAGGCATTGAATCAACTTTTGATAAGACCCCTTTCCACACCTACTTCTCTACTAAGGACTTAACTGGTTTCATAATAATGTTTATTGCCCTCTCATCAATTGTATTATTGTCTCCCACACTCCTAAAAGACCCAGAAAAATTTAACCCTGCAAAACCTTTAGTTACTCCATTGCACATTCAACCCGAATGATACTTCCTATTTGCCTATGCAATACTTCGATCTATACCTAAAAAGCTAGGAGGAGTTCTAGCCCTCCTAGCCTCTATTCTTGTCCTTTTTCTTGTCCCAATCCTTCACACATCAAAAAAACAAGCAAAAACTTTTCGACCAGCATCCCAATCTTTCTTCTGAATTCTCATATCTGTATTTATTATCCTTACATGAATAGGCAGACAACCTGTAGAAGAACCTTTCATTATATTGGGACAAATTTCCTCCATCCTATACTTTATGTTATTCATATTATTTATTCCTATTACAGCACAAATAGAAAAAAACCTAATTTTTTGCAAAGATAGCTTAAAAGATAAAGCAAAGCACTGAAAATGCTCTAATAAAGGTTTAACTCCTTTTCTTAGCAACAGATTTGGTCCTAGTCTTTTTATTGACTACTCCTATAATGATACATGCAAGCCAAAAAGCAATACTGTGAGTAAAATTTATAGTAGTCCACCTCTTAAGAAAACTAACTAAAAAGCATCAGAAATCTTCAGGAATCAAAAACGCTTAGACAACCACAACTGCAGTACTCGAAATTATACAATAAGTGTAAGCTTGATATAGTAATAGGAAAGATATCCCGGTTAATTATGTGCCAGCCACCGCGGTTATACATAAGGTATCAGCCAATAAAAAATGGTAAAAATTGTGGTAGGAAAAACTTCACTGAAATAAAGATAAGCTTAAGCAGTAATAAGCCAACAGCAATTAAATTACAAAAACAAAAACCTAATTTCACCCTTTCGCAACCCACTAAAGCTCTAAGATAAACTGGGATTAGATACCCCACTATAAGAGCCATAAAACACCACCACACCCGAGAACTACGAGCGAAAGCTTAAAACTCAAAGGACTTGGCGGTTTTCTAATTCTTCCTGGAGGAGCTTGCTATCTAACCGATAATCCACGTAATACCTCACCAACTTTCGAATAAATCAGCCTGTATACCATCGTCGTCAGTTTACTTCCCGAGAAATGTAAACACAAGGAACAAATTTTACTTCCTGACGTCAGATCGAGGTGCAGCTAATAAGTTGGGGATAAGTGAGCTACAATCATAAATATAAGAATAAAAATATGTATGAATAATGAACTGATAGCCCCATTTGAAACAGGATTCAGCAGTAATGAGCAAAAGAAAATGCCCATGAACAACTCAAAGCCCTAGAATGCGCACACATCGCCCGTCACTCTCGTCACTAGAGGAGAAAAGTCGTAACAAAGTAGGCGTATTGGAAAATGTGCCTGGAATAAAATTCCTGTAGTTGAAACAACAATAACTTTTCATGTTATAGGTTTAGGTTGAACCCCTAACAGGAATCATGCCTTAAAAGCTACAAAAAGCAGACAATCTTGTAAATTGTAAGATAAAGGTTTAACTCCTTTTTAAGGTTTATACTCATAATAACTTAGCCCCCTCCCGGGGGTGGGTAACAGTTATATAGTTAGTACACAAAGAACTCTCTATTCAAGGAATAACTAAACCTTTCTAGCCACTAAAATAACATCCTCTCTTAACTTTGGGTATCCTTTCTAAGTATGAAATATATCAAACATTCTGGAAATAATTAAAAGGAATAGGAGAAGAGGTTTCTGTCTACAGTATTAGATTATTATTTTATATCATGCCAAATTCAAGTCTTGACAAATTTCCACATCTTATTTTGTTATTATACGATAAAATGCTATTTCTTAAAATTTTTTCTTAAAATTTTCATTTTTTTTTCAAAAGTTTTTTTAGTACCTTTTTTAAAAAATTGGTACTACTTTTCTGGTCCTTTCGTACTAAGAAAAGTTTAACTTTCGTGGATAGAAACTGACCTGGCTTACGCCGGTCTGAACTCAGATCACGTAAGATTTTAATGGTCGAACAGACCAACCCTCAGAAACTGCTGCATCTCTAGGAAATCTCGATCCAACATCGAGGTCGCAAACTTTTTTATCAATATGAACTCTCCAAAAAAATTACGCTGTTATCCCTACGGTAACTTATTCCTTTGCTCGCTCTACAGCGGATCACTTTATTTTCAAAGTAGTAGCTTTTAACACTTTAAACGGAGGGTTTTTTTACTCCGCGATTGCCCCAATCAAAATTATTTTACTAAATATTGAGACATAAGAAAATAAATTTCTAAAGTAATAAATTATTTCATTAGATTTCTTAAATCCCTAACACTACTAGTAACTTCACTAAAGCTCGATAGGGTCTTCTCGTCCTACGAATATATTTCCGCTTCTTCACAAAAATATAAAGTTCAAGTATTGAGAAAGAGACAGCTTAACCCCAGTCTTGCCATTCATACCAGCCTCTATTTAAGAGGCAAATGATTATGCTACCTTTGCACGGTCAAGATACCGCGGCCGTTTAACTAAGTCACTGGGCAGGCAGGACCCCTTATTCTTCAATTATTTTGCAAGGGGCGATGTTTTTGGTAAACAGGCGAAGTCAATATTTGCCGAGTTCCTTTTCCTCATCTAATTAATAAACCCAATTACCTGAGTTGGAAGACATTGTATAGAAGCACAATTCCTGATCACTTTTGCTTTCTATCCCTCCAAAGTTAGGAATGATTAATTCACAGCCAATTGTTTTAACTTTACTAATTTAAGCATTATGTCTTATAATTTTTTATAAAAACTTTCAATAATTTTAATAAAAACTTCGAACCTAGTAACCAATATTTTTTATTCTTGTGTGAAAGAAAAGCTTTAACGCTTTTATTTAAGTTAGATGCTATTAATCCTACTATTCTTCTATCAGAATATTTATTAAACTTATGTTCTTAATTATTTATTAAGGCTTTTTCCTGCTTGACAAATAAGCTTATCCCTAATTGTCTCAAAGTGAATAATTATAAAAAAGTATTTTTTTCCATAAAGAACTTCTTACTTTATAAGTTCACTATTAACTAAAATTAATTTCTTGAAAAACCAGCTATAACTTAATGCGATTAGCATTTCACATCTAATAAACCCTCAAAAACTACTATTGCAACAGTAGTTTTTTCTCTCTTTAAAGTAGAGTACATTAGCTCATCAAGTTTCGGGAAACAAAACACTTTTAGTTTAATCTTGCTTAACCATTATACAAAAGGTACAAAAAATAAATTTTCCTTTAATTATTCTAAACTTTACTAATTATTTCAATCTTCCTTCACAGTACTACAAATATAGCTCTTAACTAGAGTTTCTTATTACAATACTACAATAATTTTTCTATATCAATTCTTTGATTTTTATAAATGTATAACTATTTTAATTCTTAAAATTTCTTAAGGCTAATTAATTAAATTATTAATATATAACTATTTTTTACTAATGATATGACCACAATGCTGGCACTAATAATAACCCTAGTATTCTCATCCTTGACAATATCCTCAATAACACGGTATAAAACCTCGTATTTCCATAATATCCACTAACATTTCGCCAGGAAAAAAGCATCATCGAATGCTGAGGGAACAAACATAAGACTCTTTTAAATCTTATTCGCAAATAAAAAAAAAGCCTTAACAAACTTCCCACTATTAATATGGCGCAAGGAACCAACAATTTTTTTGACAACAAACACTCTAGAGCAATAAACTTTTTTAAAAACCCCGTTAAAGGTGGCAGTCCACCTAAAGATAGAATAACTAAGACCAAAACTATCCCCATTACATTTTTGCAATATACCAATCGGCCCAAAGAAGATAAATTATACAAATTTCCTTCTTTATTTATTAAGAACACTGTACTCCTTAAAACTATATATACTACGAACATTATACAACCAACATAAATTGAATATGATAAAACTCTACATATTCATCCTAAATGACTAATAGAAGAAAAAGCCATTATCTTTCGAACCTGAGATTGATTAAGACCACCTCATCCTCCAACCAACACAGATAAGCATCCCAATGTCGTTAGTACTTTAATACTGATAATTTTACAAACTCTTACCAAGATAATAAAAGGCGCTACCTTTTGCCAAGTTGACAACAACAACCCTTGCAAAAATCTCAACCCCTGTAAAACATCCGGAAATCAAAAATGACATGGAAACAAACCTAGCTTTAAACAAAGAGCCAAAGTTAAAACAATTGAACTAAAGCTTTTAAGAGGGCAACTAACTGACCAAGAAGAACACAACCACAATTGAACCAACGCAACATTCAAAATCATGGCAGCCCTAAAGGCCTGCACCAAGAAATACTTTATTGTAGACTCTACGCCTCGCGGACTAAATTGGCCACACAATATCGGTAAAACAGAAAGAGTGTTTAACTCCAAACCAATCCAAACTGAAAATCAGCTATGCCTAGACAATACTATTACTACTCTCACTATTATATTTAATAACAAGATTAAAACTACACTTCGATTCATAAAACTTGGAAGGAATTTAACCTTCTATTATCTAATTATCAGCTAGAGCCCCTTTCTTTTAGGATCAAGTTCTTAGTTTAGTAATCCTGAAGGTAATCCTTTGTTTAGAGATAACAAAAACCTGAAAAAAATAAGCAAACCTAAAGAAAGAGGCAAGTACTTCTTTCAAGTAAGATACATTAGCTGATCGTAACGAAATCGAGGATAAGACGCACGAATTCACAAAAATAAAACAACTAATGCCACCGTCTTAAATATCACCCTTATAATATTTATCGGAAATAATAATTTAACTGGAGACCCTCCTCCCAAAAATAATAAAACCCTAAATAAATTCATAAATATAATATTAGCATATTCCGCAATAAAAAAAAGGGCAAAAGGTCCTCCCGAATATTCAACATTGTACCCTGAAACTATTTCTGATTCCCCCTCAGTTAAATCAAATGGGGCTCGGTTAGTCTCGGCCAAAGTAGAAATAAACCAAATGGAAAACAAAGGAAAACAACAAACTGCCAGCCAACACTCTTTTTGTACTCTCCTAATTAGACCAATATTAAAACCTCCTGAAAATACCACAACTCTCAATAAAATTAAACCCAATCTTATTTCATAAGAAATAGTTTGAGCCACCGCCCGAACTCCCCCTAAAAAGGAATAGTTAGAATTAGATGATCACCC
>JACSEK010000035.1_pt1 | contig 16390 bp, 10 predicted proteins | sample 8225431 | NCBI WGS metagenome assembly JACSEK01 (sample SAMN15704673, study PRJNA253121) | viral metagenome | isolation source: viral DNA from sea star tissue collected in USA, Olympic National Park... | host: Pisaster ochraceus | collected 2013 | reverse complement strand
TTACCGTAGGGATAACAGCGTAATTTTTTTGGAGAGTTCATATTGATAAAAAAGTTTGCGACCTCGATGTTGGATCGGGATTTCCTGGGGATGCAGCAGTTCCTAACGGTTGGTCTGTTCGACCATTAAAATCCTACGTGATCTGAGTTCAGACCGGCGGGAGCCAGGTCAGTTTCTATCCACGATTATTTAAAAATAGTTTTTTTTAGTACGAAAGGACCAAAAATACGGTATCCCTGCTTTTTGGTATATACTATATAATGTCCTGGTTAAAAATAAGGTTTTATTGTAGAAGTTTGTGTAGGTATATGCCCCACAAGCAAGGAACACAAAAAACACAAAAAACACAAAAAAGTCGTTTTTTTGCTAAATTTATGCGTTTTTTTTTTTTTTTTTAAGAAAAAATCAACTTATTTGCATAATATCTTCAAATAAAAGACAGAAATCAGTATACTGTAAACTCCCTATGTCCAAAAAGGAAATAATCCTGTAAACAGAAAAGTCTAATAAAAACTGGTAATAATCACCTGAGTGCCGATTCAGCTCTAACTGCTACCCATGAGTATTAAGTAAAAAATAAAAAGTAATAGCGTATTTGTATTATACCTAGAAAAGTCTTAAAATAGCCCTATAAAGGTAAAATTATTGTGCCCTAATTGCTAACCCCATGAGGATTACATTTGAACACTAACTTATAAGAGGAAGGAGGTACCCGGAGGGTAATGCCCTCATAATGGCTAAAACATAATATGTTTTAGCCATAATGAGGATTCGAACCTCCGTCTTTTAATTTACAAGATTAATTGCTGGCCGTTTAGCTTATTAGGGCACAATAATTTTTATTGGGTTTTAACCCAAACTTAAAGCATGAAAAGCTTTTGTTGTATTTCAACTATAAAAATTTTTATACCAGGCACATTTTCCAATACGCCTACTTTGTTACGACTTTTCTCCCCTATTGGGGAGAGTGACGGGCGATGTGTGCGCATTTTAGAGCTTTTTGTTGTTTCATGCTTATTTTCTGTTAAGTCATTACTACTGAATTCTATTTGTAACTTTTTTTCATTTGGTTGTCCATATTTGTATTTAGTTTGTTATATTATTGTAGCTCACTTATCCCCAACTTATAAACTGCACCTCGATCTAACGTAATGAGAGGCTCTCTTTTTGCATACTATCCTTGAGGGGTAGGCTGACGATGATGGTATACAGGTTGTATTTTCAAAAATTGGTGAGGTTTTTCGTGGATTATCGGTTTGATAGCAAGCTCCTCCAGTAAGGTTTAAAAAACCGCCAAATCCTTTGAGTTTTAAATGTTAGTTCGTAGTTCTCAGGTGGAATTAGTTTTTATTACTCATATAATGGGGTATCTAATCCCAGTTTATTTTTGAGTTTTCGTGCTATTAATATGTATTTTAGGGTGATTATTACTAGTTTTCTATGAGCTTATTACTGCTAAAGTTAGTTTGTTCCTTATTATGCACCTTTTTACCGTTTATCTTGGCTTAGACTTTATGTATAACCGCGGTGGCTGGCACATAATTTACCAGTTATTTTTCTCTATGGCTATATCAAGCTATTGCTTATTGTATAATGTTAGGTACTGCAGGTGTGGTATTGTTTTATTATTAACTTAGTGTCTTAGATTATGGAGGTTAGTTCTGATACTTTTTTTAGGTCTGGTTCTTTTAGTTATTAGACTTTTCTGTTTACTCACTGTTTTGTTGTTTACTTGCATGTATCGTCCTGGAGAAAGTCAAGAATAGGACTAGGATCAAGTCTGTTGCTAGGAAAAGGGGTTTAACCTTTATTTAAGCGTTTTCAGTGCTTTGCTTTGTCTTTTAAGCTATCTTTGCAGAATATTAACTTTTTCTCTAGTTGAGATGTGAGGGGCGTTATAAACAAGAAGAGTAAAAAGTAAATTATTGAGGTAATTTGACCTATAATTATGAAGGGGTTTTCTACCGGTTGTCTACCTATTCAAGTTAGTATTATAAATGTTCTTATTAATAGCCAGAATAGTGCTTGAGATGAGGGTCGGAAAATATTGGATTTTTTATATGATTTATGTAGAAGCGGCACAGTAAATAGTATAATAATAGAGCCTCCTAAAGCTATTACTCCCCCAAGCTTGTTGGGGATAGATCGTAATATTGCATATGCAAATAGGAAGTATCATTCTGGTTGTATGTGCACTGGTGTTACTAGTGGTTTAGCAGGATTGAATTTTTCTGGATCTTTTAATAGGTTAGGAGATATAAGTACTATTGAGGCAATTAGCGTTGTTAATATTATAAAGCCTGTAAGGTCCTTAGTAGTGAAGTAAGTATGAAAAGGGGTCTTGTCAAAGTTTGATTTTATGCCTGTTGGTTTGTTGGATCCTGTTTGATGAAGGAAAAAAAGATGAATAATTGAAAGGGCAGATATGATAAATGGGAATAAGAAATGAAATGCGAAGAATCGGGTTAGTGTAGCATTGTCAACTGAGAAGCCTCCTCAAATTCATTGAACTATTTTTTTACCTATAAATGGTATTGCTGATACAAGGTTAGTAATTACTGTTGCTCCTCAGAAGGACATTTGTCCTCAAGGTAGGACATACCCTACGAATGCTGTGAGCATAGTAAGTACTAGTAATATTACACCAATGTTTCATGTTTTTTTATTTATAAAAGATCCGTAGTATATTCCTCGTCCTATGTGAATATACATACAAAGGAAGAAGAAGGAGGCAGTATTAGCGTGAATATTTCGTAGGAGTCACCCATATTTTACGTCGCGGCAAATGTGTCTTACGGAGGAGAATGCTATGGATATATCTGAAGTGTAGTGCATTGCAAGAAATAGTCCTGTAATTATTTGTACTATTAAGCAAAGTCCTAGGAGAGAGCCAAATTTTCATCATATTGATAGTTTTCTAGGGGAAGGGAGGTCTATGAGGGAGTTTTTTATTATTTTAAATAGGGGATGTTTCTTTCGTAAGGGACCTGTCATAATTGTTATATATAATGATTTTTTATTTAGTTTTGGTTTTAATGTTTTCTGGTAGAACTTTGGTTTTTTATAGATTGTCTCCTTACTATGGGGCTTTAGGTTTAGTATTTGTATCTTTATCAGGTTGTTTACTTTGTGGTTTATTAGGTCTTTCTTTTGTGGCTTTAATTCTTATTTTAATATATATGGGAGGGATGTTAGTGGTTTTTGTGTATTCTACTGCAATTTCGGCGGAGCGATATCCTGTTGTAAGAAAACTTAATGAGGTTATTATTTTAAGGGGGTTGGTAATTTTTTGGGGATTTTTAAAATTTGATTCTTTTATAAAAGTTAGTATTATTAATTCTGTTTTTTTAATTGGAAGAGATTTGATTGGGGCGGGTGAATTATATGGAGTGATGTTTTGATATTTATTAATAGGGGGGTATATGTTGTTGTTGGCATTATTGGTTGCTTTGATATTAACTTATGGTTCAAGTTATTCTGTTTTGAAGGCGCTTTAGATGCTATTATGGGTAGCAGTTAGAGCTGAATCGGCACTTAGGTGATTATTACCTTAATAAAGAAGTAATTAAAATAACAGTAATTGTTAATACAGAGTAAAGTAAATATTGCTTTATATATCCTGTTTGTCTGGTTTGATAATGTTGTGTTGTGTTATGAATGGAGGTTGCAATCCCCTGAGGGCCTATTTTTTCTCTCCAACCTCGGTCTATTTTTCGTGTTCTTAGATAGAGGGCTGTAAGAAAAGAGTATGTTAGGAATAGAATGTGTGATAGTTTTTCGAAAAATCATTGTTTAGTAGTAAATGATTTGGTGTTGGAAGTATAATTAGGGTAAATTATGGTTGATAGTTTTTTTAAAATTGTTAAAGAAAAAATTATCCCAATAATGGTGATAAGTAATGCTAAAGTCTTTAGGAGAGATCTTAAGGTTATTATTGGGGTTGTAGTAATAAGTTTAGATAGGGTTCATCCGGAAAGTATTGTTCCTATTCCTAATCGTTTTAGAGATTTTGTTAGGTTTTTGTTTTCTTCTCTTGAAGGTATTAATGGGGAAAAAGTAGAGTTTTTAATAAAACAAAAGAATATAATCCGTAAAGAGTACACGGAAGTTAGTATTGTGGCAATTAGAGATAGTATTATGCCTAAGAATTTAGATAATTTTGTAATTCCTATTTCTAATATTAGGTCCTTAGAGTAAAATCCAGAAAGGAAAGGAATACCTGAAAGGGCGAGTCTTCCCAGGATTATACAAGCTGATGTGTTAGGTATAATGAGATGAAGACCTCCAATCTTTCGAATGTCTTGTTCGTCTTTAAGTCTGTGAATAATTCTTCCTGAAGAAAGGAATAGCATGGCCTTAAAGAATGCGTGAGTACAAATATGAAATAGTGCTATTTTAGGTTGGTTTAGTCCTATGGCTACCATCATAAGTCCAAGTTGTCTTGTGGTAGAATATGCTATTATCTTCTTTATGTCATGTTGAGATATGGCGGTAGTAGCTGCAAATATTGCTGTTATGGAGCCAAGAATAAGACATCAAGTTTTGAATTTATTAGATGATTGGTACATGGGTTTTAGTCGTATAAGAAGAAAGATTCCTGCGACTACCATTGTGGATCTGTGGAGTAATGCAGACACAGGAGTTGGTCCTTCCATCGCAGCGGGGAGTCATGGATGAAGTCCAAATTGGGCAGACTTACCTGCTGCAGCTATAAGAGCTCCAATTAATATTATTTTATTAAATGTTTTTTTTTTATTATTAATAAGTATTTCTGAGAGGGACCATGATTTAAATGTTGTTATTCTTAAAGAGAAAAATAGGAGTATTCCTATATCTCCTATTCGATTATAAATAATTGCTTGTATTGCGGCTTTTTTGGCTTTAGTACGGGAGTGTCATCATCTTATTAGTAAGAATGATAAAAATCCAACTCCTTCTCATCCTATAAATAGGAGAAATATTTTTTTTGTGGAGGTTAAAATAATCATTTTTAGCAAGAATATTATAAGTAGGCGGAAGAATTTATTTGCTTTAGGATCTTTATTCATGTAATAGTAAGAGAATTCTAGAATTGATCAAGATACTAATAGGGCTATTGATAGAAAAGTTTTGAATATGAGATCAAATCGAAATTCTATCTTTATCAAGGTTGTTTTTTTGGTCATTCAGTTTAAAAATGAAATTGTTGTTTCAGGTGTTTTGAATATAATTTTTAGTAGAAGTGGAAGAATTGAAATAGTGGCTAGAGCCTTTAGGATAGAGGTAAAAAATAGTCTATTCTTATATGTTATTTTAAATTTGTTTTTATAGGCGGTTCCAAGAGTGTAGGAGGTAATAGTTTTTTTATAGTGTTTTTTATTATGTTGGAAAAAAAATATAGATAGTATAAGAATAATAATAATAGAGGTTTTTATTGAGATAATGATTTTATGGGGTTTAAATATCATCGAAACTTCTACAGAGTTGAACTGCAGATTTTTGGACTTAGCAGGTCTTAAATAATCCAATAAGTTTCGGACCATAGATCAGGTTTAAACTGATAATTCTAATACCACAAATTAGTGTTTTTTTTAACTACTTTGGTCTTTTTGAGCACTAAATTTTTTTTAACTGTAAAGAGGCATGATTATAAAATTGTTTAAATTTTTGGACATAGGGAATTTACAAGTAAATTTAAATAAATAAATTTGTATAAGGGGGGGGTACGGTTGTTTTGTTAAAATTTTATGAAATAAGTGTAATAGAGGGGTTAATTATAAGGAATAAAAGGGGAATTAGGTGTAACGATAGGAGGGTATGTTCGGAAGTATTAATTGGTTTTATTTTGTTTAGAAATTGGGGGAATGAGTTTTTTTTTGTTCTTTTTAATATAAGTAGCGAATAAATAGCCCCAAATACTGTGGCTAGGGTTATAATGGGGGTTGTGAGGGTTTTTCAGTCTATAATGGCTACTAATATAAGTAATTCTCCTATTAGGTTAGGGGTGGGGGGTAGTCCTAGGTTTGTGGCACATGTTATTATCCATCAAATGGTAAGTAATGGAGTTATAAGCTTGAATCCTCGTGTTAGGGCTAGTGTTCGTGTATTATTTCGTTCATACAGTAATTTTGCTAGGCAAAATAATGAGGAGGATATTAATCCATGTGCAATCATTAGGGTTAATGCTCCTTTTATTCCTCAAAGGGAAAGAGAAAATATTCCGGAGGCTACTATGCTCATATGGCCAACTGAAGAGTAGGCAATTAAGGCCTTTAGGTCTGTTTGGCGTAAGCATATTATTCTTGTTATTAGGGCTCCTCATATGCAAAAGGTTATTGTTGGAAGGGATATTTTTTTAGATGTGGAGATTGAAAATAGGGGAATTATACGTAGAAGCCCATATCCTCCGAGCTTTAGGAGAATGGCGGCAAGTATCATTGAACCTGCTATGGGTGCTTCTACGTGAGCCTTTGGGAGTCATAAGTGAAATCCGTATATTGGCATCTTTATAATAAAAGCAATTAGGCAGGATATTCATCATATTGATGCAATGGTTGTGGGGGTAGTGGTAATTTCTTTTTTTAAGTAGATTGATGGAATAATTATGGTTTTTATTAGATTAAATATGGACAAAAGTGCTATAAGCAGGGGTAAAGATCCTATGAGTGTATAAAATAGGAAATAAATACTTGCTTGAAATCGTTCCTTTTGCGCCCCTCATCGAGATATTAGGGTTAGTGTGGGTAGAAGTGTGGTTTCAAATGCAATATAAAATAGTGCTAGTTCGAGTGATGAAAATGTTAAAATTAAAGCTGTTAGTATTATAAATATTAGCGATATAAATGTTTGTTGTTTAGATTTTTTATAATTTTGTACGGTTTTTATTCTAGCTATAAGTGAGATTGGGACTAATCATGATCTTAGTATAATTAGGGGAGCAGAAAGGTTGTCTATAGCAAATTTAAGTGATATATTGTGTCAAGTGGATATTGTGTGATTGTTTAATAGGTTTATTCTAACTAGTGATATAATGAATGATTTAATTATTGATGAGGATCATAAAAACTTTTTAGGTACTATTCAGGATTTTGCTATAGCTATAGTGGAAATGAAAATAAGGTAAATCATTAATTTTTATTGTTTATTCGGCTCAATCCAATCCGCCTTTCATTCACTCAAATATTAACCCTAGTGTGAGTATTATCAAAAATATAAAAGTGATTATTACAGGTTTTTTTGGCGGATATATTAAAATTTTTAATGGTAGTGGGAATAATAAGGCTATTTCTAAGTCAAATAGAAGAAATAAAATAGCTACTAGAAAGAATCGGAAAGAAAAGGGTATACGGGCAGATTTAAGGGGGTCAAATCCACATTCGTAGGGGGAGGACTTTTCTGTTTTAATATTTCGTAAGGGAAGGTAGTGGGCAGCTATAGTTATAAGGGACACTATTATTAGTATTGATGTTGTAAGGATAAGTAATTTTAAAATTTTATTAGTATATATAGTTTTGTTGTGGAGAAATGGCAGAATGGAATGTATTTAGCTTGAAACTAAAAAGATGGAGGTTCGAATCCTTCTTTCTCTTTAGGAGCCTCATCAGTATATACAAATATAAAGAAATAGTCATACTACATCTACGAAGTGTCAGTATCAAGCTGCGGCTTCAAAACCAAAATGGTGTTTTTTTGAAAAATGAAATATAGTTAATCGAAAGAAGCAAATTAACAAAAAGGTAGTTCCTATGAGGACGTGAAGTCCGTGGAATCCTGTTGCTACAAAGAAAGTTGATCCATATATGCTATCTGCTATAGTAAAGGGTGAGTCGTAATACTCTCAAATTTGAAGTCTTGTAAAATAGATTCCTAATATAACGGTGAGGGCTAGTCCTTGAATTGCTTCAGGGCGTTTTTTAGATAGTATTCTGTGGTGAGCTCAGGTTATTGTTACTCCGGAGGAAAGGAGAACGGCGGTGTTAAGAAGGGGGACTAAGAATGGGTTTATTGGCCTAATTCCGGAAGGAGGCCAGCAAGTACCTATTTCTATGGTTGGTGCTAGACTTCTATGGAAGAATGCTCAAAAGAAGGCAAAAAAAAAGCATATTTCAGAGGTTATAAATAGGATCATTCCTCATCGTAATCCTTTGTTTACAGGAATTGTGTGGTAACCTTGGAAGGTAGCCTCTCGTATAATGTCTCGTCATCATTTTATAATAGTGAGAATAAGTAGGAGGAACCCTGCTAATAAAAGATTTTTATTATTAGTGTGAAATCATAATATTAGGCCAGCAGTCATCATAAGTGCTCTTATTGCTCTTGTGAGAGGTCAAGGGCTTTGGTCTACTAAATGGTATGGGTGTTGATGGGTCATAGTTTTATAGGTTTTGTGATAAATAAAATTTTAACAGTGCGGTAAAAACATACGCTTGGATACAAGCAACTCCTATTTCTAAAAGGAAGAGGAATACAAATATGATTAGGGTAATACTAGCAATTATAGGGGATTTTAAGAGCGTTCAGATGGCGGTTGATAGTAAAAATATTAGTAGATGGCCTGCTGTTAGGTTGGCTGCTAATCGGAGTCCCAGGGCGATAGGTTGTGCAAATAAGCTAATAGTTTCTATTATAACCATAAAGGGTATAAGAAAAGATGGAGTTCCTTGAGGAACTAAGTGTCTCAGTCGACTGTTAAAGGCTAAGTAGAATCCTAGTATTTTTGTTGCCATTCACAAGGGAAGTCCTATTGAATATGTTAGGGATATGTGTCTAGTAGAAGTAAATGCATACGGGAGTAATCCAAGGGTATTGATGGATAAAATTAATACAAATACAGAGGTAATCATTGGTATTCAAGGAGCTACTAAGGGTTTAGATTGTTGAAACAGAGTCTTTACTATATTTTTATTAAATGAATAAAATAAGAGGTTTGTTTGTGTGGGGAGCCATTTTGATTGTTTGGATACGGAAAGTCATATTAAGTTTAACAGGAGAGCAGTAATAGTCATTGGTATAAATAGTTTTATGTCTGGAGAAAATTGACCAAATATTCTTTTTAATTTCAGATTCATTTAGGTTTAGTACGGGTGGTAATCTTAGTATTGGAATTAATTGTTAAACTATTAGGTTTTATATTTATGATAATAATTATTATAGTTATTATAGCTACTCATCTTGTAAAGAATTTTGTTAATCATCATGCAAGTTTTAATTGTGGCATATCTTTGATAGTGGGTGGATAATTCACTTTAATTCAAATTAAGAGTTTGATGCTTCCTTATTAGCTTATCAAAGATTCTTTTATAAATTTAGAAATTCAGGTTTCAAAAGAGGAAAATTTTATAGACTCTAATACTATTGGCATAAATCTGTGGTTTGCTCCGCAGATTTCTGAACATTGTCCATAAAATAGACCGCATCGAGAAATAAAAAATTTTACTTGGTTAAGTCGACCCGGAACAGCGTCTATCTTAATCCCTAGTGATGGAACTGTTCAAGAGTGAAGAACATCAGCAGAGGATACTAATACTCGTACGGGAGTTTGTGAGGGTAAAGTTAATCGTTTGTCTACTTCAAGTAATCGCGGGTTTCCGGAGGTTAAATCAGAGGAGGGAATCATGTATGAATCAAATTCTATTTCTTTGTAATCAGCATATTCGTATCTTCAATATCATTGGTGTCCTATTGCCTTTATTGTTAGGAATGGATTTTTTGTTTCATCCATTAGGTATAGTAGTTGTAGTGATGGTAGGGCTATAAATATTAATATTACAGCAGGAATAACTGTTCATATAGTTTCTAGGGTTTGTCCTTTTAGGAAAAATCGGTTGGTGTTTGATGAAAATAGTAAGGAGGCTAGGCCATAAAATACTAGTATTGTTATTAGTGTGAGAATAATTAGGGTATAGTCATGAAAGTAGATTAGTTCTTCCATTAGAGGAGAAGATGCGTCTTGTAATCCTAGTTGGGTTCAAATTGCCATTTATTGTTGAAGTATTTTAGTAGAAGATATTAGATCGGAGTTATGGGTTCGAGAAAGTGCAACCATTAGAGATAATCCTGCCCTAGATTCGCAGGCGGATAGAGTTAATAATATTAAATTTTTTGGTACTATAAATGTGCTATTACTTTTTATTGTTCATATGGCAATTCTTAGGAATAAGGATATTAATAGTAGTTCTAAACAAAGAAGTGCTGATAGAAAGTGGAGTCGTTTTATGATAATTCCTAGAATTCCTAGGTAAAATATTGAGATAGTAATTATAAAAGTCGATGTAATAAGGAGGATTCCGAGCTGGTAATCGAATTTTCTTAAGCCGAAATTAAGTGTTTTTATTAAACTAATCCTCGTTTACTTAATAGGTAATATCGTTAGCGGTGTTTCTTTAAATGTGTGGTGTAGGGGGGGAAGGTTACTATGTTGTCATTCCAGGGAAGAAGAGGAAAATTCAGGTTGGTTAGACACCCGTTTGGAAGAAAATGCTTCTCATAGTATAAACATAAATAGTACTGTTGCAATTAGAGATATTGTTCTTCCTATGGAGGATACGGTGTTTCATAGTGTATAGGCGTCTGGGTAATCGGAGTATCGTCGGGGCATACCGGCTAATCCTAAAAAGTGTTGAGGGAAGAAGGTGAGATTTACTCCTATAAACATTAGAATAAAATGAATCTTGCTTCATAGGGGATGGAGGGTTAATCCCGAAAATAATGGGAATCAATGGGTAAATCCTGCAAATATGGCAAATACTGCACCCATTGATAAAACATAATGGAAGTGTGCTACTACGTAGTAAGTATCGTGAAGGATAATATCTAGTGATGAATTTGCAAGTATTACTCCAGTTAGACCGCCAATAGTAAATAAAAATACGAATCCTAATCTTCATAAGAGTGGAGTGTCTCATCGTAAGTTCCTACCTTGAAGTGTTGCCATTCATCTAAATACCTTTATTCCAGTAGGAACAGCAATAATCATTGTTGCTGCAGTAAAATAGGCCCGAGTATCTACGTCCATTCCTACTGTAAACATGTGGTGAGCCCAAACTAAAAATCCAAGAATACCAATAGAGATTATAGCATAAACCATTCCTAGGTACCCAAAAGGTTCTTTCTTTCCTGAATAGTGGGCAATAACGTGAGAGATCATGCCAAAACCAGGAAGTATTAGAATATAAACTTCGGGGTGTCCAAAAAATCAGAATAGATGTTGAAATAATATAGGATCTCCTCCGCCTGCAGGGTCAAAGAATGTTGTGTTTATTTTTCGGTCTGTAAGTAACATAGTTATGGCCCCAGCTAGGACTGGTAGCGATAAGAGAAGAAGAAATGCGGTGACAAATACTGATCATACAAATAAGGGTAATCGGTCAAATGTAATCCCAGGTGTGCGCATTTTTATAATAGTAGTTATAAATTTTATAGAGGCTAAGATAGATGAAGCTCCTGCTAAGTGGAGGGAAAAGATTGCTAAGTCAACAGATCCTCCGGCGTGTGCCAATCCTCTAGAAAGTGGGGGGTATATGGTCCACCCTGTTCCAGCACCTCTTTCTACTCCAGCGGATGCTAAAAGTAGAATAAAGGAAGGAGGTATTAATCAAAATCTCATTTTATTCATTCGTGGGAAGGCCATGTCTGGGGCGCCTATCATTAAAGGAATAAGTCATTTTCCGAACCCTCCAATCATTATGGGCATAACCATAAAAAATATCATCACTAAGGCATGAGCTGTTACAATTACTTTATATATTTGGTCATCTTGGAGGAGTGATCCTGGTTGTGCAAGTTCTGTTCGTATTATTACTCTCATTGCTGTTCCGGCCATTCCAGCCCATGCACCAAATATTAGATATAGTGTTCCGATATCCTTGTGTTTAGTTGAAAATAGTCATCGTCTTAGTTGCATGGTTTATAAATTTGTTATATATAATATAATCAGAAAATAGTTTAATTAGAATAATAGCTTTGGGGGTTGTTGGTGTATATATAAAGTTTTACTTTTCTGATTTAGAAAGATAAGAGTTGAACTTATATTTTAGAAATCAAAATTCTTTGTATTTCGATTATACTACTTTCTATTGGGTTGTAGCCTAATGGAAAGGCAATTGGCCGTTAACCAGGAGATAACAAGATCAATACTTGTCAGCTCAGACTAAAGTAGCAAAGAGGTTACTGCAATAGATTTAGGATCTATTATCGAAGGTTCAAATCCTTCTTTTGGTTGTGGGTTCTAGGATTTAAACCTAGATATTTTGATTGCAGATCAAGTGTTTTTGACTAAACTAAACTCACGTAGGAAGGTTTAAGTTAATTAAACTAAAAGCCTTCAAAGCTTTAAATAAGAATGGAAATTTTTTAACCTTCGGGTTTTGTAGTGTAATTAACATTTTAGATTGCAAATCTATAGATGCGGGTAATTCCCGCCGGAACTTTCAAAGCAATTTGAGTTGCACAAATATCAATTCTGTGTAAAAGAAGTGCTTATCTATCAAGCTCTGCTAAGATATCAGTAAAGTAAGCTAGTAATAAGCTTTTGGGTTCATACTTCAAAAATGGAAGGATAGATGCCTCCCTTTATTTGGTAAAGAGTAAAGAGCATCAGGGTGGTTACTGATAATTTCAGTCTGACAGTCTGGAGTTATGTTTTAACTATCTCTTTTGGATGAAATGACAGAGTAGAGATGTTGTAAATTGTAAATTTATTAATGGAGGTTCAAATCCTTCTTTCGTCAAAGTCTCATGAGTATACCAGTATGTTCGGTTTCCAGCTGAAAGGTTTTTGTAAAAGTCAAGAATGGGATAAATTAATAATTGTTTTATATATATTGATTAACTAAAATAGCAAAGAGGTAATGCTAGAAATCTAAGTTTTCTTTATCGAAGGTTCGAGTCCTTTTTTTAGTTATAGTGTTAATATTTTTTATAAAATGTATGTTTTTTGTGGTGCCGGTTTTATTAGCAGTTGCTTTTTTAACTTTAGTAGAGCGTAAGGTATTAGGTTATATGCAGTTCCGTAAGGGACCAAATATTGTAGGTCCTTTTGGGTTATTACAACCTATTGCTGATGGGGTTAAGTTATTAATAAAGGAGACTTTTAAGCCTTCAAGAGCATCTTCTTACTTGTTTTATTTTTCTCCTTTATTTTTTTTATGGGTGTCTTTAGTTTTATGATCAGTAGTTCCTTTAGGATATTCTGTTATTAAGGTTAAATTATCTTTAATATTAGTAATTGGCCTTTCTAGTTTGTCCGTTTACTCTTTATTGGGGTCAGGTTGGTCTTCTAATTCTAATTATTCTTTTTTAGGAGCAGTTCGAGCTGTGGCTCAAACAATATCTTATGAGATAAGGTTAGGCTTAGTTCTTTTAGGGGTTGTTGTGTTCGCTGGGGGGTTTAATTTTGAAGTAATTGAGAGTTGTCAAAATGGCTCTTGATTATTGTTCAGGTGTTTTCCTTTATTTATTATTTGATTTGTTTCTTCTTTAGCAGAGACTAATCGGGCACCTTTTGATTTAACTGAAGGGGAATCAGAGATTGTTTCAGGTTATAAAGTGGAGTACTCTGGGGGGCCTTTTGCTATATTTTTTATTGCAGAATATTCTAATATAATATTTATTAAATTATTATCTGTTCTTTTGTTTTTGGGGGGGTCATCTCCATTTACAGGATTATTTCCCATAAATATTATTATTATTAGTTTTAAGACGGGAATTTTGGTTATTTTATTTTTATGGGTCCGTGCCTCTTATCCTCGTTTTCGGTATGACCAACTTATGTACTTGACTTGAAAGAAGTATTTACCTTTAAGACTCTCTTTTTTTATTTTTTATATAATCATTATTATAGTCTTTGATATTTTACCCCCAATTTTATGTTTTTTATAATTAGAGTTTGTTCCTTAGAGAAAGGACATCTAGCTGATAATTAGATTGGTGAAGGTTAAATTCCTTTCAAACTTTATGCATCGTAAAATTTTAATGGTATTAGTTATTAGTGTTGTTTTGGGGACTTTGATTGTTATAAGTAGTCATCATTGATTTACAATATGAGTGGGTCTTGAAATGAATACTTTATCCATTTTACCTATAATATCTTATCAGTTTACTCCCCGTAATGTGGAATCCTCGGTAAAGTATTTTTTAATACAGTCTGTAAGGGCAGGATTTTTGCTAAATGTTGTTGTTATACAGGCTTGATTGCATTCTTCTTGGTCTTTGGGTGAACCTTTAAAAGAGTTAACTTCTTTTTTAATTACATTTGCTTTGGGTTTAAAGTTAGGTTTGTTTCCTTGTCATTACTGATTCCCTGATGTTATACAGGGAGTTGGTTTTTTACAAGGCTTGGTGTTATCCACTTGGCAAAAGGTTGCTCCTTTTGTTATTATATCAAGAATAAGAGAGAGATTAAATGTAAATTTAATACTAATAATGGGGGTAATATCTGTTTTAGTTGGGGGCTGAGGGGGTTTAAATCAAACTCAAGTTCGAAAGATACTTGCTTTTTCTTCAATAGCTCATATGGGTTGAATTTGTAGGATTATTGTGTATTCTACTAGTGTTAGAAGTACTATGTTGATCGTTTACATTTTTATTAATTCTTCTGTTTTTTTATTAGTTAAAAAAATGAGTTTAAATTCATTGTCCAGTATGGGTCGACTACCTTTTTATAGTTTTATTAGAGGTTTTGGTTTAGTTATTAGTATTCTCTCTTTGGGGGGTCTTCCCCCCTTATTAGGGTTTTTTATAAAGTTTATTTCTTTACATGTTTTAGTCGCTGAAGGAAATTTTATTATTTGCAGATTATTAATAGTTGGAAGGCTACTAAGTTTGTTTTATTATCTTCGAATAGCTTTCAAAAGGAGATTATTATTATTCCCTCAACATTTATTATTAATCTTTAGGTGGCGCAAAGGTTTGGGGGCTAAAAGGCTATTAACTTTTGAGGGCGTTTTTCTTAGTGTAGGTATTAGGATTAGACTTTTAGGACTCTTCTGTTTTCCAATTTTTATTTCTTTGTTAAAATAATCGTTATATATTAATAAAATTTGAAATACTAGCTGATTTTTAATTAATTAATTTAATCGTTCTATTTTTATTTTTATCAAAATAGTGAGAATAATATAAAGGTTTTAGAGTATTTTTTATAGAAATATTATAATGAAGCTAAATAGTGAGTACTGTGAAGGAAAGTTGAAATAATTTTAAAGATTAATAAATAGTAAAGTAAAGGCTATGTCTTGTACCTTTTGTATAATGGTTCAATAAGTTTATAAAAATAGGTTTTTTTATCCCGAAGTTGGGCGAGTTAGTATACTCTACTTTTAGAGTAAAGGCTTTTACTGTTGCAATAGTAAGGCTTGAGGGTATATTAGGTGTGAAATATTTATCGTGCTCAAGGATAGCTGGTTCTTTCAGAAATAGGTGTTAGCCAAGTGTTCATCTTTGTTAAATATGTATTGTTTTACGGGACAATAATTTGACTTTTACAATAGTGTATTTGTTAGACAGAAAGGGATAAGCTTTTCTGTCAATAGAGAAAAAGCTTTTATTATTAATAAAGAATGTTCTCGTAGTAATGTGTTTATACTTTCAAAAAGTAGGATTAATAGCATCAAACTTAAAAAATAGCGTTAAAGCTTATTTTTTAGTAACAACACAGAAAATTTTAGGAGAATAATTTTATGTTGTAATATTTATATGAAAGAATTTCATTAATTTGGAAGTTATAATGTTGAAATTAGTAGGATTATAAAATTTATCTTTTGTGTATTAATCAATCCTAACATTGGATGGGGCAAATATTTTTTATCGAGAAATAAATTTGAATTGTTGTCTACTAACACAAGTGGAAGTTTTTTATAAAAAAAGGGGAAAGGAACTCGGCAAATATAAATTTCGCCTGTTTACCAAAAACATCGCTCTTTGAAAAGAATCTTAAGTATAAAGAGTCCTGCCTGCCCGGTGACTATTTTAGTTAAACGGCCGCGGTATCTTGACCGTGCGAAGGTAGCATAATCATTTGCCTTTTAAATTGGGGCTGGAATGAATGGCAAGACGGGAATTAAGCTGTCTCTCTCTTATAATTTGAAATTAGTATTTTTGTGAAGAAACAGAAATACAATCGTAGGACGAGAAGACCCTATCGAGCTTTAATATAGGAAAATGTAATATATTTATTATTATTTTATGCTAATTAGAAATTATTAATTTTTAATATTATTACTGTAAAACAATAATGTTGTACGTTTTTTATTTGGATTGGGGCAATCACGGAGAATAATTACCCTCCGTTATTTTTTTTAAAAAAAATCTTTTTATATTTGAGTTTCAATTGAAATGATCCACTAGAAGAGGTGATAAGAAGAATAAGTTACCGTAGGGATAACAGCGTAATTTTTTTGGAGAGTTCACACCAAAC
>JACSEK010000034.1_pt1 | contig 16440 bp, 20 predicted proteins | sample 8225431 | NCBI WGS metagenome assembly JACSEK01 (sample SAMN15704673, study PRJNA253121) | viral metagenome | isolation source: viral DNA from sea star tissue collected in USA, Olympic National Park... | host: Pisaster ochraceus | collected 2013 | reverse complement strand
GTGTTGGGTGTGTTTGGGTTTTGGTTGTCCGTCGGGGTCAGCTTGACACTGGAATGGGTCGAGTACAAGTACAGCCAGCAGTAACAGGCATAGCTGCGGAGGCCCCGGAAGACGCGCGGCAGGCCGGCGGACTCGTAACGGCAACCGGCCAACAGCTCGGCGTGCCGGGCATCGCCCATGTTATCAACTAGCGCAAGGTACAGCGGATCGCCCAAAAGGGGCTGGACGTGGGCGGCCTGTGCCTCCTGTGCATATAAATCAAAATCATGTATCTCGGTCGACACCGAGTGATGCCGCCGCACATCATCGAGGCTTATGATTAGGGGATCAAACATACCTTATAACTTCTCTTTTGGCAATATTAACACTTCCCCGTAATCTTTCCACACGGATTTGGATATTATGTCCGTGAATGCCCTGGATATGCGCGACTGATCGTAAAGGGAATGCGACACCTTAACGTTATAGGCCTCGTTGTAAGCGGACTCCGTGAACAGGCCGCTCTCGGGGTTGCCCAACAATATACGGGGGATGATCATCGAGGTCATTATGTTGCCGGCGCACAGCTTCGAATAGGACCCCATCACCGTATCCCCCGGCTGCCCGATGGACTCGACCATTTGGAAAGGCTTGAACTCGTCGGTGCTGGTCATGTCCAGCATGGTAACGATCGACCGCCCCGAATTCTCCGGGCCGCTAAAATCGGTCAGGTTGTCCTTGAACTCCTTGAACTTCTTTTTTGCATCCTTGTTGTCGGCGCCGACCACCGGGAACTTTATGATGCTCTTCGGGGCAAACCCGTTCATCGCCCCTGCCAACATGGCAGTCTGGGCGGTATCCTCATAACACACCGACTGCAAAGACTGCGCCAAAGGACAATTAGGATAGGCACGGTTCTTGCTCCGCTGGTAACAATAGACCTGGCCGCGGTACTTTTTAAGGCCGTCCCTCCGCATGCCCACAAGGGGGCCGACGGGCCCGTTGAACATATCGAACACCAGATCATCATGCCCAATATTATCGGGGGAGGCCCAGTCTTTTATATGCACCTTGGAACTGTCGCGGGACTTCCGGGCCAACGTAGGATCAATTGAAAAAATCTCGGTGATCTCGCCGAGTATGTTGAAATTGAAATGGAGGACAAAGAAATAAAACCGCGAATAACCATCGGATATACTATATTCCAATATGTCGTTAAGGGTATCGCCATGACGGTTAACAACAACCGCGCCAAGTTCGCCCGATATCCCGTTGCCGTAGGTAATCTCGTTGAAAAAACGGGTACACCCACCGGCCGTCGGGCTTTCCAGTATCGCCGCGTTGATGCGCTGGGGCAATAGGTTGTCCTCGCCCCACTTGATTATATCGCTTGAATAAAAACTGCCATGGGAACTGCCCGATAAACGCCTCTGTACAACCGACGCACTGTCAAAACCCACCGGCCGCCGAACCCTCTTCTTCTTTGCCATATCCCTTTCATTTTATCGCCAGATCACGGCATGCCAAATAATACAAATGCACCGCATCGGCCTCATTGTCGTCGGCAGGATCAATGCCCCACCGCTCTTTGCAGGCGGACACCATCGCAGCCTTGTTGCAATTGCCGGCACCGGTGGCAAACCTCTTTATCTCACTGGGCGTGTACACAACGACCTCGACCCCGTGCGTATTGCAATACTCCTCCAGCACGCCATGCTTCTTTGCCATGGATACCAACGAGGCCTTGTGCCGCCCCGACGGCTGCTCCACCGCCACGATGCCGATTTTTGACAAAACAACAACCTCCTCCAAACGGGCGCGGAAACGGACGACGCTCATGCCGCCGGTCTCGCCACGGCGTGGGGTCAGGTCCCAGACGCCGGAAGCATCGCGGGTCTTGAAACCCGTTTTGTTGGCAATGTCCAATGCCAATAGCATCATCTTTTTTTCTTATGGGAACGGGTCGGGGATAGCGGGACGGTTGGGACAGCGGCGCCGGGCAGCTCTTCGAAAAAAGCCGGCAGGGACTCGCCCCAGAACTCGCCCTCTGAGCGAGTTATTACCTGCCCACGACGCAACGTAACGACCCGGCCCGATATATGCACACGGAGCGACTCTTTATATAAGAACAGGGCATCCTTAGCCCTGTAGCTTTTTGGTTCTTGGTTTGTTTTTCTTTCTACCTCCATCATCGTCCTCTCTTTTTTGTTTTATGACGCCCCCTGCTATATGGGCATTGATCAGGGCCTGCGGTAATTTGCTCAAAGCATCCTCGGGAACCAATTCCATGCCCCTGAATATCCGGGAACTGCCCGTATATACGTACCGCATCAGTATTTTTCTAGGGTACTGAGGCCATCGAGCATGGCCACAGTGGCCGCGCGGACGGTCTCGTCCCCTTTTTGTACGGCTTTTACGAAATGCCCGGGCAATGCCTCCAGCCCACTCTCGGGGGTGGACAAGGTTACCTTGACGCCCCCGGAAACCGCCGCATCAGTGTTGTTCTCTTCAAAACCCGTCAGCACAAGCCCACAGTTCAGCCCGTACAGATCGGCAATTTCCTTGGAATTCAGCATCACGATGGCCGCGCACTTGGAAAAGTTAAGCAACTTGTTCATCTCGGTCCTTACATCCTGTGTAAGGTTGGGCATATAAAAAACAACCGAGTGCTTATAACCGTTGCGGCCGCCCTCGTTGCGGACAAGCTCGGGCGTAGGGACAGTAGATGTCATCGAAAGCCCATACCTTACCATCTTTGTGCCCTCGGGCAATGCTATGCTCTGTACAACATTGGAGGCGATGCCGCCCTCATGGACGATCGTCCCTTTCAATAGATCATCAAAGTTGATCAAATATACAACCCCGGTAACGCCCCCCGGCTGGAGGCTGTTACAATCGGTTATTTCAAAACTCTTGGTTAATTTACATCCGCTCATTTCTAATCGGGTTTAGCTACTTTGTCAATATAGAATATATCCTTGCCGGACTTGTACTGTACGCCTGTGTACATGCGCAACAGTATGGTATAGTTTTTCGACGCCTCGTTCAGCTTGAACAATTTAAGCGAGGTCGAATCCCCCTTGGCCCAGAAGCCCTGCACTAGGTTGGAACTCGGCTTGGTGCTGGCCACGGTGGCGAACACGAAGTCGTCGGGCATGGCATCGATGGGCACCAAAGTAAGGGCGCTGCCCAGGGACGGCACCAGCTTGTCGGTCGGCTTTACATCGGGTGCCGGGATATAGGTCTGGCTCTCCGCCCGGGCCTCGTGGTAAAGCTCGAATGTTGCTTTCGAGCAGAACGCATATAGATCGGGGTGGAATGCCAACCGCGAGGGTATGGCTTTTTTAAGCGCCTTGATGCGCTCGATCACGTTGGCCTTTGTTATGACGCCGTGCGCGCCGGCCATGGTGGTATCGGGGTCGGCTTTTATGATGGTCGCAAAACCGTTATAAAAATCGAGCGTCGCGTCGCCCCCGCCGGTGTCCCCCACGGCATGTAAACGGGCGATCTGGGTGGTTATGGCATCCATCGCCAGCGTAAGCACGGTGCCCAGTACTTTTGGGTTGGCCTTCAAATCCACCGCCGCCCCGTTGGGCTGGAACTCGCGGAAATACTGCAACCACTCGTCGGGTTTTATGCTGCCCACGTAAGTGAGCTCGGAAACGGTAAGCTTCCGCTCACCGAATGTAACATCGGACCCCTTGCCGGCGACGAGATCGGCCGAGGTAACCTCGTCCATTGGTTTCCTTAACGGGTTGGGATCATGGGACGCGCTTGGTAGCACAATGCCCTTGCCGTCCACGTTGAAAAGCGTGTTTACGTATTTGCTCCACGTAAACCCATTGCCTTGCATAAGGGTATAGAACATACCGGCCGCAAGGCCTTTGTAAGAATCGGTATTAGCTACTGTTGCCATTTTGTTTTTTGTTTTGTTATCTTTTGTCTAGTAAGTCCTTCACATCGTAAAGCCCGTCAAGCCCGGGCCCAACTGCATCGGGGAGGTCGCCGGACACCGTGGTCGGCACAAAATTACTGCCCGTGATCTTTGCCATATTGGTCATGGCTTCCACCACGCCCGAGAGGCCTTCCTTAATATCTTTTATGTCCTGGGATACCTTGTCGGCGGCATCAGCTGGCACTTTGTCGGCATTGTCGGAGGGCGCGTCGGATGCCGAGCTGTCGGACGGCTCGCCCTCTTTTTTGTCCTCGAGGGCTTTCACCCGGGCCTCCAGTGCATCAAAATCCTCCCTGCTAACGGTGTCCGTGCCGCCTTCGGCAGGTGGGTCGGACGGCTCGCCCACGTCGATCACCTCGCCGTTCACGAGGGTTACCTCGAGGTTGTTGGCGAGCGTGTACTTGCCGTGGTACTTCTTATCCCCCTCGGCCGGGGCGATGGTGTCCCCCTTGATGGGGATACCGTATTTGCTGTTGAGCACTGCGTCCGTGCCGTCCGCCATTTTTATGGGGGTGGCACTCTTTTTCTTGCTAAATAGGTTCATTTGTGGTTTGGTTTTTGCCCGTTTTTTGTTTCTTATAACGTTCAGGTCCTTAATAAAGTTGTAATGTAGTTCTTTTTTCTCGGAGTTGCAAAGTTCTCTCATGTTCTCGGCACTGGCAAGCACCTCCGTGGGCATCCCCCCGTCCCTGTCTATCTTATATACGGTGCCGAACCCCAGGGACGCGGCCTCGTGGGCCTCCATCCAGTAGTCCACGTCTTTCTCGGACAGGAAAACCTTATCCAGGAAAGCCTTGTCGCCGCCTTTGGCAACCAGCCGGGCGTGGGCCTGTTTGTTGAAGCTGTCGATCACGAACTTCTCGCCGGCATCGGGCTGGTACTCTTCATCATCGTAGCCCGTGCATAAGTAGCCCTTGTGGAACATAAGCAAAACCCCCTCTTCCAACAGCACCTCGTCGAATGCCCCCATCATCACGGTGCCCATGGAGGCCACGAGGCCGACGGCCTTGTAAGTGGTGCGCCCGGGGTGGTTCATAACGGCGTTATATAGCACATTGCCAAAAGTGGTCGACCCACCGGGGGTGGTTACCTGGAGCTCCAGCTCCTCGTTGTCGGGCACTGCCTTGACCTGCTCGATAATCTTGTTATCGTCGCCAAAAAAACCGCCGCCCATAGCACCGTTTAGGAATAGTTTTGCCATACCGGGGCAATTGTACATATAAAATCTTGGCAAAACAACCTTTTTTGCTTTTATTTTTCAAAACATCCCATAAGGTCGCGGTTTTTTTTGTGGAATGCCCCTTTCTCTTGTATCAACAAACGGGCGAATACCTGTTTTTCGCCAACATAACTGTGCCCCCTGGTTATGCCGATCAGCTTATAGCGGCGCCTGTCCCAATATTTCACGAACGTGATCGGCACTGCCATTACGCCATCGTAGTTTTTTGGCATATTGGCAACTTTGTCGATGTTCAAAGCACCATCGTCGTCAAATGCCGATTTTAAAAAATGGCGTTGGTGTTTATATGCAAGGCGTTGGTAACCGCCGTCCTCAAAACGCCTCGTTAACTTTGGCATGGTTTTTGATACGGGCTCACCTATATTGGTAAGCCACAATATGCCGATACCCTTGGTGTCGCCGGGGGTAGTGAACTTTGACGCGCCCATATTGTGGCCGCACCATATATTGTCCGCCTTCATATCATAAAAAACATCGTTGTATTTGATGCTGTTGAGCGGGCCGAGGATCAAAAACCCGGCACCGCTCGCGATTGTGCGTTTCATGTACTTCCTGAACAAAGAAAACGGGGGGTTGGTAACCACTATATCGCTTTTTGAAAGTATATCCATGCACTCTGGCGAAGAGAAAGAACCGTCCCCTGCCAACGGCCTTGCTATACCGGGGCGTCCCGGCCTTTTCTCATAATACATTGCCGGGCCACGGGGGCAAGCCCCGTCCCCTGCCAACATCGGAGGCACAACAGGCGAGTAATTGGTCGATACGAGCGACTTTAAGCCCAGTTTTTCGAAATTATCGGAGAAATACTTGACAAAATTAGACTTTTTGAAACAATCGCAGTTGCAATAGACCGACTTTCCCTTGAAATGTGGGGCATAGTGGGGGACTTCGTCCGATATAGTGCCATAATCGGTGTAAAACTCGTCGTTCTTTGCAACTTTTGCCCTTTCTAAATGATCACGGCTCATGATATCGGGTTGTGGGTGTAGGACCCCCAGGTAAATTCCACATAGGACACCTTGTCGGGGAACAGGCTGGTGTCCAAAGAGATCATGCTCACGATGGGATCGGGGTTAAGCGGCGTTATTTTCTTGAAAGTCCACCAGCCGCCAACGGGATCGGCACCGTAGCGGCGGATCAGTGTGCCGCCGCTGTCAAAAAACCTGTGCTTAAGGTATATGACCCTCCTCAAATCGGGCAAAATATAAGACAACAACATGGGGTAGCCGCGGACATAGGGCTTTATGACACTGGCCCGGTCGGGGATGCCCGTCATGACCCGGTCGGCGCCGTGGGCAATGCAAAAATTCTCGTAATTGTGGGCGTCCAGTAAAGTTGTCCGGCTATTGTCAGTCCAGACCTCGATGCGCACGCCAAACACGACGTCCATTTCAGACCCGTATCCGCCGAGGATCGCGCCGGGTGATACCGAGGGCACAACAAGCGACGACGGGCGCGATATATCGCAGGTAATGACCCCGTCGGGGCGCGTGTACAACCGGCTGGCATCATCAAAAAGACGTTCGTTTTTATCATAAGCGCCCCCGGACAACCGACGCAAATAAAAGTATTCAATATAGACTCGTTCGAATATGTTTATATGCCCGGACAGCCCCAGGGTGCTGGAAAACCTGCGGATGTTGGTCGAACTTATGCTGATCGAGACGGGCGTGGCGCTGAGTACAACAAACTCGGCGCTCCTCCCATCGGGCAGTTGCAGTTTTCGCGGCTGCCCGTTTCTTAGTGCCGCAAGGATGGGGCCGGGAATGTCCCTGCATTTCAAAAGGGCATGGTCGGGGCCGGTATATTGTATACTGTATACTTGGACATCCTCGCGCTTAAAAACCATATACAATGGGTTGGCGGAGGGGTGCGGCCCAAAGCCGGGCGAGTGCAATAAATTCAGTGCCATAATTTGCCTATTTTGTTATGTACTTTTGATTTGTAGCCGGCGGTGGCCTCGGCCCGGACCATTTTTGCCGCCGCCGTTATGATAACGTCGACCTCCAGCCCCTTGGCCTCGCCGCGGTATATGCGGGTCCCGTACTGTGCTATCTTTTGGCATATACGGTCGGCGATGAACCACTCGTCTTTTTCGGGGGGCTTCAGCTTGCGCCGGACCCAGCCCAATATCTCCCCGAACGGGGGCCGCTTGCCCGGCGGACGGCCGTTTATGAGGGCCCATATATGTGGGGGCCAGTATATGGAAAGGCCTTTGGCATCGGCCGTGTATATGACCGACCGCCGGGACGCGCCGGTGCTCACCATGCCCTTGGCGTCAAACTCCCGTTTTATCTTCTTGACCGCCACCGCCCCTGCCCTGTCAAATATCGTTTTCATCAGCGTGTTTGTTGTTTTTGTTTTTTGATCTGTTCCTGTGCGGCCCTGGCCTCGGCCGCATGGCGCGCATGGAACGCCGTTATATGCCGCCGCGCCAGCGTTATGTCCATTTGGAGGACCTGCTCCATCGGCGTGCAAAGTAGCTGGCAAAGGCGCTGGAGAGTATCTTCCTTTCCCGTTTCCCTAACCGCCCTGCTTGTAGCCGGATCAAGGCCGCCCGGGCTTTCAAGCCCTGAATAAAAGCCCGACACCAAAAGAACGTGCGCAGACTCCTCGGCATCGATTTTTTTTGCAAAAAAAAAGCCTGCGGCAGCACGTCTTTCCATGGCAGGGCGGACAGCTCGCCGTACAATGCCTCCACCGCGCCGATGTCCGCCGAGGCCTCCGGCGCCAGTGCAATGGCCAGTGAATAGACGCTCAGCTCGGCCTTGTTGATCTCGCCGCGCTCGTGCATGATCAGGTACATGTCATAAAAATAGCCGTGGCAGAACGTGCGGTACGAGAGGTCGCCGATGGCCATCCACACACCTTTGAAAAACAGCGACTTTTTGGGGGAGGACACCGTGGCCTCGGGGTCGAGGTCGAATATCCGGCGGTGCAGGCCGCGCAGGGAGTCGCTCGAGCCCAGTTCGGACGCCCTGAGCTCCGCCAGGGGGACGTCGCAGTACAACGACAGGTAGCCCTCCAGATCGGCGCATTTGGCTTTCAATACAATGCGGTTGAAGTCCTTGAAGGACAGCGCGGAGAGGGGCGGCACTTTGATGTCCTGCCCTTTTATGTTAAGTTTGATCATGGCGCGGTGTTTGATGCTCTTTGCAAATGTAGCAAAAACCGTGCCAAAAACAAATTGCACTTGCCAAAGAAAAAATGTAAACCTACCCGTAAGACCGGACTATCTGCTTCGTGCCATAACGCCCAGCATCTATCAAATGATCGGAACACGTCTGCAAAGGCTCGCCTATAAAAACATCCTCGCCGTTAATAACATGCTTCTGATAGACCCAACGGTCAACCTCGTCCCGCAAACGATGGGAATCAACATGAACAAACAGCTCATATTGGTTCAAAAATACCACATCCCGGGACAAACGCTCCTTCTTGCGGGCCCGCACAACGGTAAAGCCCAACCGGCGCAAAGCATTCGTCTGGCGAGGGTCATGATCGGCCACCAATATGTCATCGTCATACAGCCCAGACTTCCTGATGCCCTCCGCCATCACCTCCGTCGTCGCCCCCGACCCATAAAAAACCTCGCGCCAATACACCTTCCGATGATCATGATCATAGTATACCTTGACAACAGCACTGGGATCGACCCAGCCAAAATCAACCCCCATGCACGAGGACGAGGACAGCCCCGAAGGCAAACTATCATAGGTCTTGTACTTCAATATGCGCCCCTCCAACTGGCCGATCTCGCCCAGCCCGAACACCGCCCACCGGTTGGCGTCATAACCAGGGGAGCCCGGCGCCCAGTATAACAAATTCTCTCGCTCACGGAACGGCTGCAGCTCATTGTCGTGGAACGTGAGCGTCAAGAACGAAGAGGTCTTCATCGGCAGGTATTTGGTATGGGCCCAGAACTTGAACTTGGCGTTAAAATCCATGATCACCTCGCGGTGCGTCCGGGTTACCAAAGGCTCGATATAATCGTAGTTAATAGCTATGGCCTCGTTTATGAAAAGCCTGTCCCGACGGATACCAACGCCCTTCAGCTCATGATCCACCGACAAAAATATAAAATCCCAACGGCCAACAGTACAACGGAAAGGGGCTTTGTACATCCTTACCGACAACCCCAGGACCCGGCATATATCCTGAAAATCCTTGACCGCCCCCTTGCGCAAATGGCCGACGGTCTGTGCATATATGGCGCACTCCTGATGCTCTTCCGACCTGAGGGCCATCAATATCCACCGCATCAGTATGCTATATGTCTTGCCGGCCCCGGCAGACCCCTGGACTATCTTGATATAGCCGGTCATCTTGCACAGCTTCTTGTACGCGGTGGTCATTTCCATGGCTTATGACGGGGTTTTTTCCGGTGCATCCACGTCTTTCGACTTTGGCGCGGTCTTTGCTCCACTTGCCGGGGCATCTTTTTCCGTCGCACCCACGCGTTTCGACTTTGGCGCGGTCTTTGACCCACCTTTTTTGGGCGGCCGGCCACGACCCCTCTTCGGGGGAAGCAAAGCCACGGCAGGGACGGCATTCATCGCGTCCAAACGCTCCGTCTCGGCCATTATTTCCTCGGCCTCGACGCTCATCTTGATCTCGATCGCCTGGGGGGCCAGCTCCAGCTCGGGCGCACGCATCCCATGGTTGCACTCGAGGGCAAAACGGGAAATATACTTGTCATAAGTGCCTTCCAAAGCGCCCTGCAACAGGCGGTCGCGGACGCCGCATTTTATATCATCGTATATCGGGGTATGCTCAGGGTACTTTTTTAGCAAAACACCAACAAGTTTTGTGTTTAGCCCAAATATCCCGAACAACAGCCCCATGTTCACATAAGAATCCGCTGCGGCAAGGTTGCGGGCCTCTACCAACAACAATAAGAACGCATCCGACGACCATCGATCGGGGTACAGCTGCCAAACATTATGATCTATCAGGGTATTGCTATCCCTCCTGATCAACAGCCGTTGGTAAATGCCGCCCGGGTCCTTGGCGCCAACGTTCAAGAGGGCTTTCTTGGCCGCCTTTGTCGCCTTATGACCCTGGGCGATAAGGTCCTTGGCCTGCTTGGCGGTCATCTTGCTCTTCTTGCCATTCTTCATAAGCACAAATATAATGTTTTATTTCAAGATTATATGCACGATTCCTTTTTAAGCCATCTAAGGGGGGTCTCGGGCATTATCTTTTGCTATGGCCGGATATTGCCAATGTCGTTTTAACGTCGCACAGGGGCTGGCCGTGCGGGTCAGGGGGGCGAGCCTCGGCAAGAGGGCAAGCCGGCCATGCCCAAAATCGGGTCTCTTAAAAGTTATGTTTAATCTTGATATAATACAAATCTAGAAAAGCGTGGGGGCGGCGGCCAATATTATAGCGGCGGAGGCTGGGCCGGGGCTGCAAAGGTTATTGATATGCACCCGAATCACCGACGAAAAGGCGTTTGTCCCCACTGGTGTCCCCCCCTGGTTATTGCGTTTGTCCCCACTGGTGTCCCCTCTGGTTTTTTTCAAAAAGGCGGTGTGTGTCCACAAACCGCCTTTTTTCTTTTTGTCCCCACGTCCCCAGTGGTCGCCCATACACCTTACTCCCACACACACAGTAGTGCTTTTGTTGTTGCTGTTCTCTTCATGCTCCCCATCACTCTCTTTTTTTCTGTCTATAACTCTTTCACTAACTACTGGGGACGTGGGGACAAATAAAGAAAAAGGGCTAAGTGGGAGAGTATATGGGGTTTTTGAAAAAAAACCGACTGGGGAACAAGCTGGGGACAAGCTCAATAGTGCCTAGGACACTACTGGGGACAAAATAAAAAAAACAAAAAAACCAACATTACCTTGCTTTTTAAGGAAACACGTTTTATGTTTGCATTGTCGTTTTCAATATAGCCATTGTAAAAGATAAAAGGGAAGCAGGGGCTTCTGAAAACAGCCCCTGTTTTTTTGACTATCGCACAATGCTATATGACGTTTTTTTTTAATCAAATATTAACCGTTTTTTAACTTTTATATTATGGCTATACTAGATGGCAAGGAATTGCCCCCCAACATTGGGCTGTACGAAAACGTATTTTCTACAACGCCCAAAAAACAAATACACCTCTTGGAATTTTTGGCGCTCATACAACGGGGCGATCAAAAAACAAAAATCGGACTTTTGCGGGATGCCGTCGCCCGGGGCGATGCCGCAGACCAGACTAAATACAAGGAAAGTTTGCCGATGGCCACCATATCGGGCATCTTTCCGCCCCACAAACGCAATGCCGCATCGATAGTATCGCACTCTGGGTTCATTGTAATGGACTTCGATGGGGATAAGAAGATGGACAATGCGGCAAGGGCCAAGTGGGCGGCCGAGGCCAAAACTAAGCTAAAGGCCGACCCCTATGTTTACTCGGTATTTTATAGTTGCCGTGGGCTGGGGCTGGCCGCCATCGTAAAGATCAAAGACGATGCTAAATACCATAAGGCGCATTTCGAATGGCTGGTAAAATATTACAAAGAAAAACTAGGCCTTGTTGTTGATAAGTCGGGGGCTGATGTGAGCCGCCCCCGTTACATCTCTTACGACCCCGAATGTCATTGGAATGATGGTTCGCTGACCGTCCCTTTCGATATGTTGCCCGTGGCAGGCCAGTCCGCGGCCACCCCCCAGGCCGCACTGGCGGCCGTGGCAAAGCCCGTCCGTGGCAAGGCAAAACCAACGCCAGAGGAGACGCGTTGCCGTATATTTTCGGCCGTGGCATGGATTGGCGAGAACAAAATCGATATAGCCCCCGATTACGATACTTGGCTGAAGGTCGCTTTTGCATTCCGCGGCTCTTGTGGCGATCTTGGCAAAGGGCTTTTCCTACAGGCCGTTTCATATTCGCGTCTTTTTGACGCGGAGGCCAGCGCAAAACTGTACGATGGTTTGGGGGACAAGCCGTTGCCGGAGAAGCCCATTACGATCGGGACGTTCTTGAAAAACTGCAGTGATGCCCGCAAGGCAAAAGCGAAAGAGGATGATGAGTATAAGGGGCCGATACTAAAAAGCGTGCTTGACCATATATTGGCAAAGTACCCGGGGTGGGCTGTCAACGAACTAACTGGTGTTTTGACGGATGCCGATAATGTACCTGTTAGTGAGGGGTGGCAGCTCGATGTTTGCGTTGAAGTGGCCGAGTCGTTAAGGGAACGGGACGTCCCCCTATATTACCTGGTGTCTGCGGTCAAAAGAAGATCCATGCCGACTTATGACCCGGTGCGTCGGATGTTGGACCGCCAGGAGAAGAAGCCTCGCGATGAAAAAGCTTTTGACAAGCTGATGGGCATTTACAATTGGGAGGGCGAACATGATGTTTTGTTCATGAAGAAGTTCTTGGCCGGTTTTTTTGAAGCCTATTTCAAGCCGGGCAAGAACCGTATTGCGCTGGTTTTGTCTGGGCCAAAAAACGTTGGCAAGTCGTTGTTGTTGTTGAACATTTTCCCCCCCGTGCTAAGGGGTTTCACGACCATTATGAGGAAGCTGGACGACGACAATTTAATATCCCGCAACCTAACATCGATGATGTTGACCATCGTCGACGAGGCCGATCGCCTGTCCCGCGAAGCTCGTCTGGGGCTCAAGTCATTGGTATCCCAACAGGTTTTCAATTGGAACAAAAAGTACGCTGTCGACCCCAGCAATGAGCATAAGCGCGGTTTGATGGCATTCACTACCAACGAGGAGGAGTTTCTGGAAGCGGACGATGGGAACAGCCGTTTCATGTTTTGCAGGATGGGCAAGACCGATGATTTGCCCGAGGATATAGAAAGGCGTTTTGAGGAGGTGGATTTATATGAGGTTTGGTATCAGTTATATTTGTTCTGGAAAGATAAGAAGCATATTTTGAGCAGGGAGGAGTGGGGCATCATGAACGACTCGGGCGATGAGTTTGCAGTACAGACCACCGTCGGGGCGGCCTTGGGCAAACATTTTGCACCCGGTTCCCCCGTCATAAAAGGGAGCGTGTTTTTGACCCCGACGGAGATCATCGATATACTAAAAAGCGAGGGGGTCGATGCAAAAATGGGCAATGCTTATATGGGGCGCGAGCTGCAGGGCGCCGGTTTTGAAAGGGAACACAGGAGGTGCGGCAAAAAATGGATATGTGATTTTTGCGCCGGTGCCGCCGAGAGGGATGCCGGTTGCAAATCGAGGAAAAAGGGCTACTGGGTCCGTCGGGTTACGGGCGTGAACGTGCCGATGGTAGGTTTGGCCAACCCCAACGAGGGCCCGCTGGAGGCTTTGGATTTCACTGGCGCGGTTTAGCACACATTGTCGGGGATCGTGCCAGATGGTCGGGCAAACCGGTTTGGCACGGTCTTTGCTATATGGTTATTATAATTTTCAATTAAACATTTAAATTTTTACGATTATGAACACGGATCAAAAAGTAAGGGAGTCAAAGGGGGGCATCAAATATGCCCCGGAGGTAAGCAGGTCCGATATGGATCGCGTTATTGGCAAGTTGGCCGATGGTGGGCGGACGCAGTTGAAGCGGCTGGATGGTCTTTCGAAGCACATGGACGCTGGGGAGGTTTACCGTGTGGATGTTGATCGCATGGTATCTAAGATGATCGATGAGGGGAAGGATTTGTTGGACGGTTTGGAGCGTTTGGAGCGGGACATGGACTATTATGAGGTTTGGGTCGCGGAGAGGGCCTCAGGGCGTGCGGTGGACGCCGGTGCGGCCCGTCCGCCGGCCGTTGTATATGGCGCCGAGTCGGTTGAGCCGGCCGATGGTGATGGTGGCGATGGCAGTGTCAGGGTGATAGACGGTTTGGATTCCAAACTGGCCGATTTGTGGAATGCCGCCAGTGGGATGCTGGATGTATTGGACGATATGCGGGCCCAAAGGTAACGGTTGGTGCACAATTGGGCGTGCCGGGTTTTATTTTGGTCCCGGCACGTTTTTTATGTACACTGTGGTGTCCGCATATATGACAAAATGGTTGTTTTTGGCAGGGTTTGTGCCAGATGGTCGCAAAAAAGGGGTTTGGCACGGTCTTTGCTATAAGGTTATTATAATTTTCAATTAAACATTTAAATTTTATCGATTATGGAAACGGTTAAAGAAGTAAAAACATCAATAGACAAGGACAAGGCGGTTATTGATGCCTTAAACAGGCAATTAGCGCCAAAGTCATCAATTATTGGTGCCATTAACAGGGAGCTGGATGATATAGCTTGCGACATACCACATCTTGATGGTCTGGGAGGCCGTGAACACGTGCTTGATAACCCCTTGGCCCGTATAGAGGAGGATGCCCTCAGGTTGCTTAAATTGGTGCAGGGCATGCGGTCAATACTGGAAGAGAATACCCGTTCATAATCAGCGTGCCGGGGGCTTTCCCCGGTGCGTTTTTTTTAAACAACAAAACACATATAAGTTATGGATAAGGATAAGATAAAAGCGGTCAAGAAGGCCGTCGATAAGATAATAGCGGTCAAGAAGGCCGTCGAAGAGGCACCGGAGGTTACCCCGGAGGTTACCCTTAACGGTTTAATAGCAAACTATTGCACTGGGGTTTTGGACTCGTACAGTGCCAACAGGTTGTGGTTTCAAAAAACGGGGGATTGCAGTTACCTAGTATCCCTGCCCCCGTCGCCGAACCCCCGTCCCTTTAATGCCCGTTATATTATGCACAGTGACGGCATGGATCATTGGCACTTCTTCGATGACGAGGAGGCCGATGGTTTGGACACCGCTACGCATGGTTTTATCAGCAAGGTTGTTGATGACTGTTTCGGGTGCTGTTTTGATAAGGGCAATTTAAGTTTGGTCATAACCGTCGAGCACGGCACGGTGGCCGGGGAGGAGGCCCTGTACGCTGGGATGGTGAAATTCATTGATGCATTTACGTGGGTTTCCGCGTCAATGCATCACTATCGGGACGCTTTAACCAATGACAAGCCATGAGCAGTTTGGAAAGGGTTGGCGAGCCCCCTCGGCCGGGGCGGAGCCGTGCATGCAGCGAGGCCATTGCCCGTGAGAAAGACCTTGGTATCAGGGGTTTTTATGAGAGCTATAACATGTGCTGTGGCGATGTTATGTGCGTTGGCCACCTTGGTTATGACTGTCCCAACCGGGATGGCCGCAAACCCAACCGGGATGGCAAAAAAACGATAGATCAGGGGCGTTTGGCCCAGTTGTTATCGGAGTGATAATACAATAAGTTCATCTTTTAATCCAATTAGTTATGATAAGGTTGTTATTGATATTGATGTTGTTTTTGGGAGCCCGTTGCAGTGAGCCGCCGTATGCGGAGCCTACCCGTGAGCCCGTGGAGGTTGATCAGACGGAGGAAGAGGACGAGGGGTCTTGACAATAGTGAGCCCCAGTTAGGCGCCGGTGCTTCATGGCATCGGCGTTTTTTGTTGATCTTCGGAAAGTACAATTAAATATAAAGTTATGAACAATAATGTTTTTAAGGCGGAGGTTTCGCGGTTTTTGGTTGGGTACAAGGCATCCCGTGGCGGTGTTGAATATAGTTTGGGATACGGCTGTTCGCCGACCATATCACGCTATGCGCACGTAACGTTCAGGATATGCGGCGTGCGGCCGTTCACACTGTACATTAAAGAGTACCTTGATGGGCTTTTGGTATTCGAGAAGGACCCAGCCTCGGCGGAGCTCCCCGTTTTCCGTGGCCATTCGTTTTATGCCCATCTCGGCGAGGGTCGTCAAAAGGTTTTTAACCGCGGTTTAACGTATTATATTTCTACGATGGAGTTAGTAGACCACTTGACCGGCGATGAGGCCGACTGCTGCCCATTCTAGGGCTTCTGTGGCTTTTTGGCAAACTTTTCCATACCGGATATGCCCAAAGCCCCTGTAACGAAGAGCATCAGGGTGAGGAAGATGTCATAGTCCATGGCCTCGCCCCTGATGGCATAAATTACCAGTGCATATAAGAGGGTTATGAAAGCGGCCGCCCGTTTGGACGATGGGACTCCGCGCTCGTCGTCGAGGACGCTTTTGAAAAAGGTTTTTTTTGTGCCGCATTGGCACGGTCTTTGCTGTATTTTTTTTGGTATTTCCATGGTATATGTTGGGTTATATGGTGTTGTATCACAATGCCCCGATGCCCTTGTTCATGAGCATGCTTTGGATGTTATCCAGGGCTTTTTTGATGTCCTTTACCGCTTCTTTCAGGTTTTGGTCGTCGTTTTTGTTGGTTTCTAGCTGGTGCACAAAGTCTTTGGTCTGGGATTCCAGTGCATCGAGGCG
>JACSEK010000033.1_pt1 | contig 16522 bp, 22 predicted proteins | sample 8225431 | NCBI WGS metagenome assembly JACSEK01 (sample SAMN15704673, study PRJNA253121) | viral metagenome | isolation source: viral DNA from sea star tissue collected in USA, Olympic National Park... | host: Pisaster ochraceus | collected 2013 | reverse complement strand
TGTGTTGGGTGTGTTGGGTGTGTTGGGTGTGTTGGGTGTGTTGGGTGTGTTTGGTGGTGTTTTGACACTATTAATTTACCAGCTACTGTAGATAATGTAATTTCACCTAACAATAGTATCGTTAGGTGAAATTACATTATCTACAGTAGCTGGTAAATTAATAGTGTTAAAAGTATTACCACCTCCCGCAACAACTGTAACGTTGTCATAAGAAATGTGCAATCTATTTTGTTCAGACCAAATTACTTGATCAGATGTCATTGGCATTTCAGCGCCAACCATTCTTAAGAATCCAGATAACGTACGGTTTCCGTAACGCTCTACTTCTTGTTCGTAAATTTCAGGTAAATACTGCTGAGCGAATGTGTCAGTGTCTCCAGCGGCAGCACCATCATTAAACTTTAGCCAGTTGCTATCGTTTAATTGTTGTTTTTGACTTGGTTTAATAGAACCAAAATTAGGACTTAAAGCCATAGTTTTTTAATTTTTTAGTTAAATTTTCTTGTTTTTACTTTTAATTTTGTAGAATCAGCACCGCTAATAGCTTTAACTTTTAAGCCATTAATAAATACATCACCACCAGAAGGTCTAGCTTTTGTGTCACTTAGGTTTTTAGAAGTGTCTACAACCTGTTTGACCGCATCGGCTTTACCTTGCTCGTAGAAATGTGATGCTATTTTATCTACGTTTTCAGCAGCATACATTGCTTTATGATAACCTTTATAGTCACTAATAGAACCGTTTTTATCTAGGAACTTCCCGATTAGGTTGTTAATGTCTGATTGTTTATCAGCAATACCATCAGTGTTTTGTAATTTATACCTATATTTCTTTTCACCTACACTAATATCGAAACCTTCGAAATCTTCAGTAAAAAGTTTTTTAGTATTTTCTTGAAACACTTTACGGTTTTGCTCAGCTTGTTCTTGCTGCTTATTATATCGATTGAAAAAGTCCATAGCTTTTTGAGCTTCAGGATTTACGTTTGATTTCAACTTGATATCAGCGTAGTATTTTTCCTTTGTGCTTTCCAAAAAGTTTTTGGCTTTTGCAACTTCTTCTTTAAATGCAAGTTTTTTCTTGCGTATATCTTTATCTTCGTCTAAATCTTCGTCAAATTGAAAATCTTCTAACAACAAATCAATATCTGAACTATCAAGATATGGTTTTTCTTTTTTGTAATACTCTTTTAACAATGTAGTATCATCCACGCTAGAGTAATCAGCGTTTAGCCTCACGTAATCTTCTACGCTACCTCCAGTCTCTTCCATAAAAGAAACTAGTTTTTCAATGTTTTCAGGCAATTGCTTACCTAAAACTTTTTCATCTCTTATAGCTTCTTTTAATTCTTTTTCTACTTCATTAACCTCTTCAATAATTTCTATTGGAGATTCTACTGTTTCTTCGGTGGCCCGTACTTCTTCAACCACTTTTTTGCTGTTGCCACTGTCTTTGGGCTCTTCGACAACAACATTGCTATCATCTGTCTCTTGTGTTTGAACGGCATCTTCTTTTGGTATTTCAACTTTAATAACATCAGGTATAACTTCTCCTTGAGCCTCTGGCTTTGTTAGGTCTACTTTAGTTATTTCTTCTTTTTTGTTTAGTTTTTTAGGTGTTACTTTCTTTTTCTTAAGCTTAAACTCACCTTCTTGTTTTACTTCTGACATAATATAATATAATTTAAAAAATTGTTTTGCCTACATAAAGGCACCAAGACCTTGGTCTGGTTGATTTTCAAAGTCTATAGGTAAGCCATCGTTTTTTCTTTGGCTTATCATTTCACTTTGCTGCGTCGCTTGTATTTTTGTTCTTTTGTCTTTGCGATCTTCTATAAATTGCTCTTTGTTTTTTTCTACTTGAATATCCATTTGCTTGAGCTACATGTCATACTGAAACTGTCTTTCCATCTCAGCTTGCTTTATTTGAGCTGCAACTTGCATTTTTTGCATCTCCATTTCTTGCTTAGCTTTTTCAATATCAACTTTAGTTGATGCTACAGCCTCTTGTTTTTGAACTTCAGCCATAGCAGTTCTCTCGGCTGTTTGTGCTTGAGCATCTGCTTGAGCTGCTATGTTAGCTTGTTGAGCAGCTTGATCACGCTCCATTTTAACCTTACGCTTAATCTTTAGCATTTGATTAGCTAGCTTAAGATTTTTAATTTGGCGTATATCAATAGCGTCTTCTAGGTCAATACCTCCAGACTGCAGAGCGACTTGTATGTTTTGCTCTAGCTGAGCTCTTTCTTCTTCATCAGGCTCTAATTCTAAGAAAATACCAAAATCATGTAAGTTCAAGTTTATAACTTCATCTAGTGATTTTATATTGTAAGTTGATATAGAGTTTTGTAACGATGCTCTAGTCAGTGGAAAGCGCAATGCATCAGCTATTTTAAGCGATACATTTTCCGCTAGTTTAAGGGTTAAATATAAACTAGACTGAACAATATGTCTAGTCGCTACGTTTGATGCGTTAGCGGCTAGTTTCTGTAAACCTACGAGCGTAGATTTATCAGGCACACTACCGTCTCTAGCTTCATTTAGCCCTGTCACATCGCGTATCATTTGTAAATAGTATTGATACGTCTGAATAAGACTTTGTATTTTAGCGCCACCACTTGAACTACTAAGTTCTTGAATAGGTACTTTACCGTGGTTTAATTCACCGTCTTGTGTTAAAGATCTACCTACAATAGAACCAGTTTGAAAATACATATTTAATGCTTCAGCCGGGTTGTAGTTTGTTCCATTACCTAGATCAACCTCTGCTAAACCGTCCATGTCAAGATAAACACCATCTGGCACCATTCTTGATAATACTTGTTGTAGCTTTAAATGAGTTATTTGAATCATATCAGCAAACCCAATACACTTACTAACAATAGATTCTATTCTACCTTTGTACATTCTAGGTGCACATATAGCATAATTCATAGCAACCTTGGTAGTATCAGCATATGGTCTTGACATATTCTCAGCTAATTCCCACTTAAGCATCGTGTCTGTTCCTAAAACTACAGCACCATTGTAAAGAACCTCTATAGTTCTAGACACTCTTTCAAAGTTATCATTTTCTGGCGGATTAAATGTATCTGGCTTTTCAATAGCCTTCATCAGCCCTTGATCAGTTTGTTTTATTTTGAATACTTGGTTATGGTATGTTTTGTAATCAAAGTATAAAACTTGAACAGTGTTTTCATCGTAATCACCCCAACCAGTTATATATGATTTATTACCTGGCATATTTTGTATACGCTCTAGTTCTTTTTCAGATATATTAGGAAACTCTTTTTTAAGTTCTGCTATTGTTATCGATTTAACTTCACCAACATAGTATATATCTTCAAAGTTAGGATCTTCTGTATAAGAATAAACCATATAAGAAGGGTCAACATAATCAACCTTAACGCCTTCAGCTATGTTAAAGCTAGTTTTCGCAGCTGCAACACCTAACACGGTTAAATCCATGTTAAGTCTACGCCTAACTAAGTCGTATTTATTTTGTGCAAATACAGTGTTAATACTTTCTTCTTCAGCTATTTCAATTGACTGCTTGTAGCTTAATTGCATTTTAAGCTCTAGCTCTTCTTTTGATTCAGGTATAACATCAATGCTAGGTGATTGATACAAGTCTATTCCTAAAGTTTGCTTTACAGTTTCAATGTAATCTTTAGCTATCATATCCTCGTAAAGTTTAGAAGCGTAGTCTGTTCTTTTCTTCACTGACTGAGGATCTTGAGCGTAAGCTTTAATATCATAAGCTTTTTGAGATATACCGTTTACAACGATATCTACAAACTTAGATAAAATTGGTACTGGTTTCCAGTCTAAATTAAGATAAGACAAATCACCGTTAATAGATAATTCATCTTTATATTTTTGTATTGATTGCTCGCCTCGAGCATATAATCTTAAATTATGAAAGTTGTTCCAATTAGTTAAATACCTATTTCCATTAGTTCTACCTTGTCTAAACCACTCATACTCTATAGCTTGAGCAACTTGCTTTCCATATTCAAAAGTGCCTTTTTCTTCGTTACTTACAACTTGACTAGGAAAAGAACTGTTGTTATTAGTGTAAACGTTCATTTAACTTATTATTTTTGATGTATATCCACTGTTGTCGTATCTTTTGATACCTATGTCAACAGGTTCCGTTTTTCTTTTGTTTATAGGTGTATACCTATGTTTGTTACAAGCCATTAGTGCTAGACCAGAGCTAATAGAAGCATCATGCGATGTTCTATTGTTAATGTTAAACTTAGCCCAATCTTCAAGCGTTCTTTGAAAGTACATATCACCGTAACCTGTTTCTTTTAATCCAACAAAGTTTTCTATGTAAGATTCTATAGCCGCGGCGTGTGCTTGTTTAATGTCTTCACTAGAGTTTGGTATTCCACCTATCTCTCTTTCTGTTACAGATAGTTTGTTTCTACTTCTATCTGGTCTATTCATTGCAAAACCTCTATAACCTCTTTTTTTAAAGTAATATAAAAGTCTTGGTTTATTATTTTCAGCAAGTATTGGCATACCGTAAAAAGCACAAGCCATCAAGACATCTTCAAAAAATATCTCAGCAGTTTGTGGTCTTGCTATATATTCTAAGAAAAAATGATTTGGCGGCGCATCTTCCATTGAAAACTTTGTTAAGCCATGTAAAGATCCGTTAGAACCTCTTTTATCTACTGTACCTGATATATCATAAGGGTCACATCCAAATGCACCTATATGTTCATTGCCAGGGTAGAACCTACCGTTTTTACTATATTTTTTATTTTGCAAATGAAGAGGTGGTATCCAAGATATTAAAAACCTACCATTTTTGTTTGGAGCAAATACAACTCTACTGTCCTGCTCACCGTTCTCCCATTGAAAACTACCTTTTGTAACATTTATAGAGTTACGCATGTCTTCATTAAAATCTATTTGCTCGTATATCCTAGTTAGATTAAACAAAGATTGTTTTGTTTCATCTCTAAAAGCATGCTTTTCTGTGCGTGGAAACTGTCTATAGAATTCATTAAGACCATCTTGATCTTGCTTTAAACCTTCTACTTCGTTCTCCCAGTATTCTATTACACCTATTTTTATCTTTTCACCTTGAGGTCCTTCAACCGGTTTACTTGGTGTGTCGAATACAGGTAACCCATAAGCGTCAATGTATCCCTCGTAGTTCCATTCCATAGGTATGAACAAAGAATATAATCCGCTGCGAGTCTGTCCATTGGCGTTTCTTTGGGTAACATCTGAGTCATCATAAAGTTTTTTAAAGTTTTTACCTCCTTTATCGTGCGCGTTTGATGTACTTCCCATCATGCATCTACCAATAATTCTACTACCTAATCTCAAACAAGTTTTTGTAACTCGCCAATTGTTTAATATATTATTAGGTCTCTCCCACTTACCACTTTCATCGTGGACTAGTAGCTTTAGTTTCTCCCCGTCGTAGGAGTTGTCCCCCGTGTTCTTCCAGTCGATCGTTGTGTCGAGACCGTCAAGCTCTTGAAGCTTTTCGTTGGTTTCAAGCTTACGCCTGGTGTACTTGGTGGCCGGTACTCTATAGGCAAGCTCTGTTTTGGGCCTGTCCATACCGTCTTGGATCGGTTTGAAGAAGAACGGGTAGTTGACTGATATTGGTACAACCTTGTCTGTGAACATTTTCTTAGCATCGGGGCCAGACTTAGACAAGATACCGTACCGTGCATCTGACGTAATTGTCGCCACGTTAACGGTTTCTGCTGAAGACATAAAAGAAAATCCGGAACGTCTGTTTTTAAGATAACACATTCCATAAGATCGTGCGTCGGCTTTACAAGCTTCCCAGAATATAAAGAATAATCTGTTTGATTCCCTAAAGTTTGGCTGCCCAACGTCAATTTTGCTCCACTGCAAGTACATATAATGAGAGCCAGTAACGTAAGTAGCCACACTCTTATTATAGAACCAAAACCCTTGTTCTCTTTTATTAAATTCACTATCGATGTAATCATACCATTTTTCCTTAAAGTCTACTGGGTATTCCTCCCAATCGAACACAGACTTTATTTTTTTAAGTTCTTTAGGATATTCTGTATATTGCCACTTATTACCTTCAAATTTTTTTACGTTCTTAGATCTAGGTAAAGCTATTCTAAGATTTTGTATTTCGTATATTTCACCTATCTCACCAGTTTTACTAATGACAATAAGATCATAATCTTCGTTGTAACCATACTCCCATTTTTTAGCCTTATTCATTTTAGCTATAGTGTGTGGTTTTATATAATCATCTAGTACCTTGTATAAAGTTTGTTCGTACATTATTTAGACCTCCCTTCTGCAAAACCCCTAAAAGTTTTTTCTTTTTTAACTTCTTTAGGTTTATCTTCTAACAGCTCTTGCTCGTTTTCTATTCTAGTTAATATTTCAAAAGCATCGAATATAGCGAGTTTCTTTGTAGCTGCAGCGTTTTTAAGTCTGTCTGCAGAGATATCATCATCTGAATCTACAATAGGTTCTTTAGCTACTTTAATTAGCTCTTCAACCGCTCTGCGCCCAGCTTGGATTATATTTTTCTTCGTCTCCTTTACGTTCATACTTAATTACAATATCATTAGATTTCATACAATAAAGACGCTCACCATCAACTAAAAATTCCCATTCGCCATTGGGCTTGAAGCCTACAACATCTCCTGGGTTTATTCCTAGCGCTTCTAGCGAGCTATTACTATATTTTAATATACCAACAAGGCTACGTTCTTTATCACCTCTTAGATTGTCTTTTTCTTTTATAGGTGAAATAAAACATCTATCGTTTAAAGTACGCCAAACACCATTGTTTTTACAAAGATATATTTGGTCAAGGGCGCAAAGATGTAGATCGTCTTTTAAAAACGACCTACTCTTTTTCTTTTCGCCTCTCATATCATAAAAAGTTCTAAATACATTTTGATGTATTACAACTTCATCACCTTTGCTAATAACAGATTTAAAAGCCAAAGGCACTTGAACTACCTCTGCTATTCTGTTTACAAATTTCCAGTTTTCAATTTTAGTATTAACAACTAAGTCTTTATCACCAACTTTAATTGTATTGCTGTACTTATCTCCAACTGGCTTTACTATAAAGTCATATAAAGAATTCATTAATACTCTAAATCATACTCTATAGATACCGCCATATTTTTATTAAACTTTTTCCAAGGTAAAACCTCGTTATTTTTTTTAATATGTATGTTATATGACGAATCTTTTTCGTTAAATAAAATATAAGCTATCTCGTGACCTCCGTAAACCTGTTGGCCTACAGAATAGTGCATGGCGTCATTTTTGTAATCAGATCCAATACTGATTTTTCTAATGACTGAATCCATTATTCCTCTGTTTTAGCCTCTTCTTCTTTAACTTCAGTATACTCACCAGTTGAAAGATCTACAGAAATAGCTCCATACTCTTCTTCTAGTTTTGCTTTAAAGTCTTCTAATTCTTTGTTTGCTGCAGCCACATCGTGTAGTAAACCGTGTTTTTGTGATTCTAAAACTCCGATGTTAGAAAGTATTTGACCAAGTTTACCTTGTAATTCAACGATTTCTTTTAACTGTTCTTCTTTAATTTTTGCCATTTGATTAAATTTAATTTTTGTTATTTGTTATTGATTTTGCTTTTTCCCAAGTTCTACCTACAAAGTAAGCTCCATAAACTGTAACAAGAAGAGTTTGGAATATTGGGATATACTCTTCTGCTATTTTAAATTCTCCGATGTTTCCATCAAAAAACGCACATACAGTAAATATAACTGTTAAGTATATAAGTACCATTGGGCGAATATTTTTAGACAAAAAGGAATCAGACTGCATATCTGACTCCCATCTTTTTGTAACTTGTTCTTGAGCTTCTTTATCGGCTTTTTCAAGAATTTCTGTAATAAGACGTTGTGCTTCTAGTTTTTCCTCTTTAGTAGTTGTAAGATTATCTAAAACCTCGCCAACTTCTTTTATAACGGAACCCGTTAGCCATTGCCAAATCTTTTTCATTATTACCCTCTAACTTCCATTGCAATAGTCTTGTCTTTTGAAATAGCGACATTTTTAAACTCCTTGCTTGGTTTGTTTTCTTTTTTTGTTTTTCTTTGCTGCAGAGCTTTATATGATGAGCTTCTTGTGTCCAATTCTATTTCTCTACCGGAGGTTGTTGTAACTTTTACTTTTTTACCTGGTTTATGTTTTCCAGCTTTTATGTCCGCTTTAACAGAAGCCATTTTGCCTTTTGCTCTACTAGCAGCGGCAGTTTTCTCTGAAACAGTTTGCTTTGTATTAGGATTTACCATATTCGTTGGAATATCTCTACCTGTTTTAGGCATATTCATTCTTCCTGGTGATTGTTTATACATTTTCTTATTATTACTTGTTTATATTATTTATTACTTTACCTTTCTATAAGCCTCAGCTTCCCAAGGCAAGTTTTTAGCACCTTCTTGCATTTGTGCTCTTGAATATTTTTTACCTTTCCAATATACGTATTTATCGTCGTAATCAAGGTCTCCGCGTTTCATTTGGTCTATATGAACTTTTTCATGTGCGATAACTTTATCACACTGCGAAGCGTCTAAGTCTTTGTTTAGAATTATAGTACCGTTTTTATTGGCTTTACCCATAACGCCATCTTCCATATTTACGTTGTAAATTGGAGTATTATCCATTGAGTAAGGTGGAGTTATTTTAAATGCCATTAATCAGTCTTGTATTTACTACTTAAATCAATTGGCTTAAAACTGTAAGATTTGAAAGCATTTGAAATTTCTTCGTCTTTTTTCTTTTTATTTTTTTTAGCTAAATCAGCTTGAATACCTGCTGATATTTTGTTTTGAAGATTTTGAAAAGCTCCAGCTGTAGATACATACACAGAACCACCAGCTCCAGAAGAATAAGCACCTTTAAGTGGTGACATTTCTTTTTGAACTTTTAATTTAGCTTCGTAATCAACACCACCGGTTTCAGCGCTAAGCTTTTGCTCTCTTTTTCTAGCAGCATCACCCACAGCCTCGTAGTCTTTACCACCAGCTTCTGGGTTTACTGTTTTTTTAGTAAAAGGTTTTTTACCTAAAAATTTTAACGCAAATGGAGAACTCATTATCTAAAAGATTTAGCTCGTGAAGTAATAGGTGTACCTGGATCACATTTACATGGATACTTAGAAACTTCTAATCCATTTTTACCTGAACTAGAACCTTTACCCATTGGAAAACCTTCTTTGCTTAATGGACCGTCCCATATAGCGTTTTCACCTACTTGACCTTGCAAGTCAGCCTTTAGTTGTTTAATATCTTTCATATCTTATTATTTTACTTGAAATGTTTTACCTCCTACTTCGAACGTGTCTTTACCTGCTTTTTCAGCTGCCATTTTAGCACCAATAAAAGCATTACCTTCTAATGGGCTACCATCTTTGTACATAGCTGGAGCACCAACTGCGTTTTGTTTCATTTGTTGATTTCCAAAAACACCTTGGGCATTAACTTGTGCTTGAGGTGAAAATGGATTTACTAGACTAGAGCCAGCTGGCGTTAAGTTAGTCATTGGTTGAACCATTTGCTGTTGAGCTAGTGGATCTACTATACCAACTTGCTTGGCAGGTGAATCATAATGATTTGGTGAACACATATTCGTAGGAGCGTCCTGATCATGCCTAGCGTTTTCTAGATAATGTAATCTAGCTTTAGGCGTTAGATTTTTATTATACGCCTCTTTGTAATCGTATTGTTTACCTTTCATTTTATCTGTATTTGTCTTTATTGACGTTATGTATTGCTTTTGTTAAAACTTTGTCTGTATATGTATTACCACGTATAATGCTATTAGATTCAGACGTAGGTATATCTTCTTTACCTAGCATCATTCTGTAAACACGCTTTATAAGCTGCTTACATTTAATAGATGTTTTATATATATGGTATTTCTGTGTGGTTCTATTTCTATGACGCCACACAACTATCCAGCCTTCTTTTAATAATCTATTCCACCGACGATTGTCCCAACTGTAAGAGTAACTTCCATCTTGAAAGTCTTTCTTTCTAAACATGTCTATACAATCTAAGTAAATTAATAACTCTAGATCTGCATCGTTTAGATCGTTGTTTCTACAAGCCCATTTTCTTATAATGCGATAATGCTTCATAAGGTTGAGGTCTTTTATATCATCAGCCTCTAGTCTTCTCATAAAACAACTACAACATCACCGACTTTGATAACATGGTAAGTCTCTTTTTCAACTTCTATTTTATGCCCAGCGTGTCGGTCATATAGAATAATATCATTTTGCTTTAAACCTTGTATCTCATCACCAACAGAGTAAACTGTTGCTTGAACGTATCTAATATCGTCTCTGTGATTCTCAGCTAAAAGAAGACCACCTTTTGTTTTAGTGGTACCTTCTTTTGCTTTTTTTATAATAATGTTTCTACCTATTGCCTTCATTAATTCTTAAATTATTAATTACACAATCTGTAGATAATATTGTTGTTGCTACTGAAGCTGCATTTTGAAGAGCGCTCTTGGTGACAAGTAATGGGTCTATAATGCCGTGTTTAATCATATTTACCATTTTTCCTGTAACCACATTGTAGCCTTGTCCTTTTCTTGCCGGTATATCTATGTTTTCTACACCAGCGTTGTCTAATATAGTTTTAAAAGGAGCTTTTATAGCCTCTAGTAAAACTGTTTCGCCAACAGACTTAGCTTTTAAGTTTGTAGCAGCATTAAGTAAAGCAATACCACCACCAGGAACAATCCCTTCTTTTATAGCAGCTTTCGTAGCACAAATAGCGTCTTCAACTCTATCTGTTTTTTCTTTTAATTCTATTTCAGAATTAGCACCTACTTTTACTATAGCTACTTTAGCTGATAGCATTGCTAATCTTTTTTCTAGTTTAATAAGCTTATTAGGGTTTTTTTCCTTTGAAAGCTTTTCCTTCAAGTCTTTTATGATATTTAAGACTTCTTCGCTTGGTTCATCTATTTGAAGTATTGTATCTTCGTGAGATGTAACACTTTTAACACAAGTGCCTAAATGGTCAACTTGAACCATATCCATATCATCACCTAAGTCTTCGTTGATGATTGTAGCACCTGTAAGTAATGAAAGATCTTGAAGCATCTGCTGCTTGTTTATGCCGTAAGTAGGCGCGTCTATGACGTTAACCTTTATAGCACCTTTCATTTTATTCATTGCCAGAGCTGATAAAACACCTTGTTCTAAATCGCCTATAATAAGCAAAGGTTTGTTGTTTTTTATTACGTACTCTAGCACAGACTGAATTTGTCTAATACTTTCAACTGGTGATTCTAGTAAAAGCACTAACGGCTTCTCTAACTCAGCAGTTTTATTTGCTTGGTTTGTTATAAAGTGTGAGTTTTTTAAACCTTTATCATATTGAACACCATCAACTGTTTCTACAAATGTATTACCATCTGACGATGTTTCCATCATAACTACGCCCGTGTTATCGACAGCTCTAAAAGCATCAGCTATTATACCACCTAATTCTGGGTCGTTGTTTGTAGATATTGTAGCGATTTGATCTATCATATCACCTTTAACATCTACAGACGAAAGTTTTAAAAACTTAACAACTTTACTAACGGCATTGTTAATACCGTTTTTCAACTCTCTTGAGTTTGTTTTATTAGCAACTTTATAAGCTTCTTCTAATATAGCGTGAGCTAACACTGTTGCTGTTGTAGTTCCATCCCCTGCTTCTTGTACAGTTTTACGCGCAGCTTCTTTTAAAAGCGTAGCACCCATGTTTTCTACAGGATCTAGTAATATTATTGAATCAGCTACTGTTACACCATCTTTTGTGATTATTGGTCTTCCTGAGCCGTCCTCTAACATTACACAGCGGCCACTAGCTCCTAATGTGGAGCTAACGGCTTTTGTGAGTTTCTGTATTCCTTTAAATACCTCAACTCTGGCTTCTTCACCAAAGTTAAGATTCTTGACAATTGCGTCTGACATAATTTAATTTAATTTGATTTAAGTAGTTGGTTTATTTAAAGGTTTTTACTACTTTAGGTCCGTTGATAAATTCAACTTTCTTGTTGTAGTGCTCGACAGTCTTATCAATAGATGTTTCAGCCGCTTCAATTGTTTCACGTCGTGTCACATCTTTCCATTCGTTTTCATTTCGAATATCTTGATATTCTGTCTGGTAATAACCGTTTGGTAGTTGAACTATACGCCAATTTTTTTTATCAGCAATATGTTTCCACAGTTTTAAACGGTTTTCATCTGGTTGTTGTTGACTACTCCAAGAAGTAGTCTCGTAAAAAAAAGTCATTTGGTTTTGGTATTATGTTAATTTTGGTTATGCACTTTCCCGTGCCAGGTATGTTTATATCATCACTTGTAAAAAGAAATATTTACTTATTCCTCTATTGTCACTGGTGGCTCAGGTTGTTCACCTATTGTCATAGTTATAGATGTTGGGTTTTCTAGTTCAGCAATTTGAGAAGCAATACTGTCTTCAATGCTTTGAACCTGCTCCTCACCCATTGCGTCTTTTGTCCAATCAACAACAACTTCGTTTGTTAATTCGTCAAAAGGAATAAAAGTAGTTTCAGGATTTAAAGGCACTACTTGAGTTCCAATATTAGTTGCTGAATAAGCGTTTCCTTGTGGATCTAATTGATCCGAAGTTCCAGTTACAATCCAGTGTACATTATACACTACATCTGTTTCACCTTCTTCTTGAGGGTGTACGTCTACTGTTTTGCAGTTCCAATCGTAAGTAATCATAATTTTTGTTTTTTTATTTATTTATTTATTTTAAAATTCTAGGTATTATTAAAGTGTCTATTTGTTTTCCTGATTTTGGATCTAAAATTTCACACCTAACGGTTTCATTGCATATTGTCATATTCCCCAACGTTCCTAATGTTTGACCTTTACAACCAAACATCGTTGTTGAGCTACCTTGCCCATCATTTCCAGCTGGTCCTTGCGGTCCCTGTGGTCCAGTTGCACCTGTAGCGCCAGTTACGCCGGCGTCGCCTTTGGGCCCTTGTGGTCCTTGAGGCCCAGTATTACCCGCGTCCCCTTTTTCGCCTTTAGAGGCAGCCGTTGTTGAATCTTTACCAAAAGCATCTTTAATAAATGCGTGAAGCTCTTCTACGTCTTGTCTTAAATCCTCAACTTGCTTTAATAAAAATTTATTAGCTTGATATATACCATCATCGTTGAATAACTCGCTAATATCATTTAAAACGTCTAGTTCTTTAGCTTTTTCTTTAGATATTACAATTTCACCATTATCATTTTTAACAGCTTCTTGTCCTTCGGCTCCTTCTTTATAAAGTTTTTTACCTCTAATGTCTTCGTTTATATCAGCCATATTAAGTTATATTATATTCATACCATATTTGATAAGACACCCCTCTCATTGGAGGCTGGGTTGCTACTCCAGTTACAATTCCTATCTGAACTTCGTCTTCAGCATTAAAAGTAAAATTAGTAGTTCCAAAATCAAACGTAACTTTCATACCCGCTGCACCTCCGCCTGTAACTGTTCCAGCGTAAGTTGTACCGCTTAATACTCCATTTATTTTTTTACGAAAAGTACAAACCGTAGCTGTAGGTGTGCCAGTTATATTTTTTATTATAATTTTTCTAATTCTACCAGCATATAAAGGAACCCAAACATTATAATATTGATCTGTAGACGCGTCTATTATGTAATTTGACGGAATCCACATTGGGTTAGCACCATCACCACTTCTTGGAAAATGATCAAACCCACCGCTGTGAAAATGAGAGACATAACCTTTATATCCATCTACCGCTTTTATATGACCATTTACTTCTAGCTTTTCGCTAGGACTAGTTGTTCCAATGCCGACGTTTCCGTTAGCGATACTTGTATTTGCAGTGCCTCTATCTACTCTATATACTTCTGTTCCTGTAGTGCTATTATTATGTATGAACTCTTGATATAGGTTAGTGCTTCCATCGTATCTTTTTCTAATACCATACCTAGAGGAACTGTCTTCTTGGTAAAAAGTTTCTACAATTGCATTAGCATCAGTACCACTAACTGTTACATAGAAACCTTCATTGTCGTTTGATGTTCTTTGTACAGAAAAAGTATCAACAACTTCTAACGTAGTGCTAGGATTAATGGTTCCAATTCCTACATTACCTCCATTTATGTATGAAGTAGAGTCAGACTGTAAATATATATTTACATTACCAGCATCATCTCTTAAGAGCATACTAGCGTCGTTATTTGTATCGAAATAAAATCCTGATAAATTTGCGCCATTAGAGTCATATCTAGCAGCCCATCCGCCAGCTTGAGCTTTTCCTAATATACCTACAGAAGTAAGCCCCCCGGTGTTTGTATATATTCTACCTGTAAATGTTGCGTCTCCATCAACATCTAGTTCCTGACTAGGATTACTCGTTCCAATCCCGACGCTGCTGCCTCTCACTACAAGAACGTCGTCAGCTGTTGTTGTTCTAAAAGACATATATGGTGAGCCACCGCTTGAAGACTTAGCTTGTAGACCCATATCAAAAGCAGTGTTGTTATAAGCTCCTATTTTTAAAGCATAAGCAGATTGGTTGCTTGCATATGATATTGGTGTTACATAGACTTTTCCGTTGTATACATGAAGCTTTTCACTTGGACTAGTCGTGCCAATTCCGACGTTGCCGCTTTGGGTTATTCTAATTCGAGGGCTGCCATTTGTAGAAAATTCATGCCCGTCAGTACCATCATAAGAATAAACCGCATCTTCATTTTCATCACTAAATACATAATTATGCGTAACTACCGAAAACGCGTCAGCACTTGTTCCGCCAGCAGCAAACATGCTAAATCCACCGTTTTCTATATCTAGCTTTCTTTGTGGACTAGTTGTTCCAATCCCGACGTTTCCTGATGAGGTTTTGATTGTAAAAACATCTGAACCATTAAGATTTACAAACATTCCGCCGGAACTAGCATCACCAATTAGCCTTATTCTAGCTTGGGTATAAGGAGAGGTTTGCTTGTAATGATACCATTCAGATCCAATAAACCCGGGGTTTTGATTCCAGGAAATTCCCCCCATGGGTGGAGAACTATTGTTCGAACGAGCAAAGAGGCCTTGAGAAACAGAAGAATTGGTGGTGTTTAATCTTATGTTTCCATTTTCTACAGTAAGTTTATCGGTAGGACTAGTCGTCCCGATACCTACGTTGCCTGAGGAATCTAAATACATTTTAGTTCCGCCTGAAACCTGAAGTTGAAGATCTTCGTTATAAGAACCTATTAAACCAGAATCAACTTGCAGCCCAGTTGACATGTAAATTTTAGACGCATTTGTAACAACATAACCAAAACTATCATTTGCGTAAATTTTTATATTTTTCGCGTTGTTTGTTCCCCCTAAAGAAGATATTTTACCAATAACAGTTAAAGGATCTCCTGGACTAGTTGTTCCGATACCAACGTTGCCGCCGTAAGGGTTTAACGCTATTGGGTAGGCTGTAGTCCCAGGGCCATTAGACCTTTGTATAACGCCACCACCTGCGCTTAAAGGACCAAAAGAAAATAAAGTGCTATCTGTTGCGTGTGTTTTTATTAAAGCGGCAGCATTAGATACAGATGTAGCTAATGTTGTTGTATAAGCAGAGTTAGAAGAAGCTACATGCAATTTAGCGCTAGGATTAGTCGTTCCGATCCCGACGTTGCCTGGGTTTGAAAAATAAGCGTCAGTACTGCTTCCGTCTAAAGTTAAATATGTAGATATTCCGCCAGCTCCATCGTCTGATTGAAATGTAATATTACCGTCATTTGCTGTCTGTCTTAAAACTAAATTTGAACCTAAATCAGCTTGAATCATATTACCAGTACTCGTACCTAATCCTCCGCCTGGGTCTATATTGTTGTAAGTATATAACTTTAAAGACATAGCATTAGAAGAAGTTCCCGTCGCAAGACCAATAACATTTCCAACTCCTGCTTTACCATCCATTAGCAAGTCTCCAGTCATAGTACCACCGGCCAGCGGTAAGTAAGGGCCGCCTGGTAGCGTTCCACCACCTGATATTTCTATATTTCCACTTGCATCACTTTGTAAAAATCCTTGTGTATACGCTGGTGCTTGTAGTTTACCATCTGCTTTTATTTTAAAATCAACATCACCTTCCGCATCTAATGTACCTGTTTTAAATTCTAAACCAGCGTAATCCATTAGTATTTTATTCTCAGGAGCAGTACCTGTTCTATCAAAGTATATTGTTGGAGAACCTCCTCTTAAAGTAAGAGAAGCTCCAGCTGTTGTGTCCCCTATAGTTACAGTTGCAATTTTAGTTGTTACACCATTCTCTTTTACTGTTAACCTTGAAGTTGGAGCTGTATTTCCTATACCTATTTTGCCATCAAAGTAATGTTTATCACCTTCTGTGTATATACCATATGCATTACTTTGATGGCAAAATAGGTATAGGAAATACAGCTCCAACTTCAAGGTTAACAGTAAAAGAGAATGGTGTAACAACTAAAA
>JACSEK010000032.1_pt1 | contig 16958 bp, 14 predicted proteins | sample 8225431 | NCBI WGS metagenome assembly JACSEK01 (sample SAMN15704673, study PRJNA253121) | viral metagenome | isolation source: viral DNA from sea star tissue collected in USA, Olympic National Park... | host: Pisaster ochraceus | collected 2013 | reverse complement strand
CAGCAAAACTACCAGGGTCTTTAGATATTCCATATTCTCCAGCGTAAGGAACTACTTGTCCAATAACCTGAGATCCTGCTGTCGTAAGAGAGCCGCCTTCTGCGGTGTAAATAGCATCTTTATCTATCAATGCTTTGCTTACTTTGTTTTCTTGCAGTATAGTAAGGTTAGTATTTTCAGCATACAGCTTTTGAATACTACCGTTTGATGGATCCAAACTTCTAGTAATTTCTTCACCAACCGGGAATTGGTTAGTGTTATTAACACCTGTTCTTGAGTTAAATATACCTGAGTATATTAAACCGCTAGACCTTATAGATGCTTTATTAGTATCTGCTACTAAATAAGCTTTAGCTCCAAAATCTACAGAAGTATTATTGTAACCACCTCTAATTCTAGATTCCTCAATAATCCAGTCTTTAGCTGTATTATCAGCGGGATTTGCTCCCTTCCAAACAGGGTCCCCATTACTGTCTACAGTCTTACGTAGTAGAAAAGAGTTAAAATATTTTACTTCTATAATAGCGCTCATATATCTATAATTACTTGTTTGTATAAATTTTTAGGTTTTATAGAGTTAGCCTATATATGTATATAAAAGCTTCTTGATCTCCACTTAGTATAAATTCATTCGTATTACTAACTCCGTCAAAAGTAGCTCCACCTACAAGGAATGTGTTGCCTTTAGTGTGATTACGTATAAACGGTGAACCGTTGGCTGGAACACTTCCGTTAGGATGCATAATAAACCTATGGGAAGACCCATATCCACTGGCTCTAGTAATTACTCCGTTGTAAGTGAGAACTACGGTATTGTTTTGAACGGGTAAATTAAAAGTACTACCTACGCTAAGCCCGCCACCGGCTGCAACAACACTAAACTTGGTTATAGCATTGCTTAAAACGGTATACTCAATAAACAAATATCCATTTCCATCAGTTCTGTTTCCAAAATAGTAACTAAAATCCCCATCTACTGAATTAGGCACGCTTACTGTTGATAATTGCACAGGGTTATTAGAAGAAGTAGGGTTAGTTTCAGATTGTTGTCTAAAATATTCTTCATTAAAATACCAGTCCTTAGGAGGTATTGCGTTACTCCCAACCTCTTTACTTTTTAATTTACCTGCGTATATTAAAACAGGGCCATAAGTTGACTGGGTAACGTAGTCTTTAATAATAGACCTTACATCTGCTGCTGATATTTCTTTATTATTATTATTTGTTATAAGCTCTTCTATTTTAGCGTCTATTTGTCTTTTGGGATATTGTAAAATTGCCATGCTAATTATTATTTATTTATTTATTTATTTATTTATTTATTTATATACTAAAATCTAAACTAAAATCATCAGTAAAAGCACCAGGTATTACATCGTTAAAGTCTATTGTTATAGGTGTAGATTCTGCTCCAGCATCTCTAACAGTAGCTTTAAGGCTAAATGTATAGAGAAAATCAAAGGAACCGCTATGTACACTTACAACTCCATTTTCAGAAAGCGATAAAGTTACGCTACCTCCGTTTGGGTTATTAAGAGTTATTAACTTATCTGTACCAACGTTTGCAAAAGAAACATTACTATTGCCTCCAGGAAACAAAGACTGATCTGTATCCCAACTATAAGATAAGTCAAGGTGGTTTTTGGTGGTGTCAAAAGTACCGTTAACAGCGTTAATTGTAGCGTAAACGCCTTCCATTGTAGAATACGAAGGCTGTGTGTATACGATAGAAGAAATACTTGGAGCAATATTACTTAAAGAAACATTGCGTTTAGTAATTGTTCTTTTAATAGCTTTAAAATCTAAGGATGTACCATTGATTAAAGTAACAGCAGTGTCTAAAGTAACAACAGGTGCGGCAGGAATAGTAGCGTCAACGTTAACAACTTTTCCTAATAAGGAGGATCCATTGTGTGCAGTTTGACCTATTAAGATATCACTGTTGCCTGTAAGTAGTGTTACATTAAATACTGTAGACGGCGTAGTTACGTCTCCATTTACAGTCGCCACTGTGTCGTCGTCATTGTTTCTAAAATCCATTTTAAAAGTATAGCTTTCTTTAGAAGAAGCGTTTATACCGTAGTAAAAAGAATTTAATATTTTTAATCTGTAAACATCGTTACCCGAGTCTATTAATGAAACTATTTCAAAATTATCAGATCTATCACGGTCTAAACCATCTATAACTTCAAGTGGACCAACAAATTCAGTATTTGTTAAAGCATTATTTAAATTATTTATAGGCGAAAAGTTACTTGTAATAAAAGGAGACTCAGGAGCGCCTGTAACTGTGCTTGAGCCACTAGGGTTTTGATTTTCTTTATGGTTATAATCAAATAAACTAATACCAGAAACAGGGGTGCCTAAGTTTTGATCAACCTTTGTATTTAATTCTGAAATTAAACCAGATGTCGATGTCTCATAATAAATATCAAGGTTAGATACAAACGGTGAAGTTTCTGCTACAGATAAAAACGGGCGCATATTATTATTATTTGTAACTCCTAAAGCACTTGGTGTTGAAATTCTAGCTATTAACGGGTTTTCTTCAGCCTTATATATTTCATTATTACTACCTTGGGTAGCCCCTAAATAATGCAAATCGTCAAACCCTCCAATAGTAGGAACTTCATACTTTTCACTTCCTGGATAAAATTTAGCATTATTGCTAGCATTTCCAGATACATGCACATTTTCCACAATAGGAAATAAAGTTTCATCACTTCTATATAGTTTTTGGTCAGGTCCAACTTCTATTAACGATCTTGGTACTTTGTTTATATTATCTCCTACTAAAGCTGTATGAGCTACGATTCCTTGGTCAGTGGTATTATGAAGATAGCCATTTAAAAACCCAGGTAAGTAAACGTTATAATATTCTTGTTGATTTTGTTTTACAACAACTTTATAAGAGTACCAACCCGTAGGGTTTGTTATTGCGTCATAAAGCCCTGGCTCGCCCGTCGCACTTAAACTACTACTAGTTAAAGGGTTTTTTATACTTTCTATTTTTTCGTTTAATTTAATTTTTATAGAGTTACCAATATCTTCTAAAACTGTTGTCGGGTCAGTAGCGCTGGCTCTATATGGAACATAAAAACTAGAATCTCCAAAACCACCTCCTGGGCTATCGTTTCCAGTAACATTAGAAAGTATTACATCAGACTGTCTACCGTATCTATCACTTAAAACAAATCCAACTTGATAGTTTCTATTCCTTTTAACAGTATGCTCTGGGTATTCAATATAGGACCAGTTATCATCGGTGCTACCATCGCTAAACTTTTGAGTAACGGTTACTTCATAATTTAAGTGATCCGGTGCTGTATGTTTGTTTATATAGTTACCGTATATTACTCTATTACCTGAAACTTCTTGAGCTAAAGCTCTTACTGGTGTTTTGTCATATACTCTTGTTGTTTGCGACTGAGGTAATGTTTTAATAGGCTTTCTGGATTGGTAACTATATTCATAAACATCAGAGCTTGCTGCTTTGTCTTTTATTTCGTTTATAGATACAGTATCTAAAACGCTAATAGATATACCGTCAGATTCTTTGTATAATATATCTAGCTCTTTTATTTTATAATTATTTTCTAAATCGTTTCCGTTATCGGGTAAATTTATTACTAAAGATATTTGGTCCACTTTGTTTTCCATAAAGCTAACAACCGTACTTTGGTAAGCTTTAGTTTCATCCCCATCTAAAAAGCTTCCGTCTTGTTTTGGTATAAAAGCTATTTGGGTAAAAGGAGCCATAATAGAATACTCTCCGTCTTCATATTTAAACCTGTAACTAAACCTAACAAACTTATCTTCTAAAAAATTTTTATCTCCAGCGTAACTTGCATTGTAATCTGGATTAGTAGTTCCATCAGGTAAATATTCACTAGCAACGTCTTTCATTGTTGTTTTATAATTACCTGTATAATCTTTATATAGATCTATAGGCTTATAAGGAGCGTATTTAGCTACAGAGATATCGTCTTCAGTTCTATAGTAGTCATCGGTGGTTAATATGTTTAAAACCCCCATAATTCCAGAACCTGGGCCAGATACGTTAACTGAATCACCTAACTTATACCCGGTACCTGAATTCACTACTTGAGCAGAGGTTATAAATCCAGATGAATCAGCTGTTATTGAAACGGTTAATCCTGATCCACCTCCTCCGGTTTGATTAGTAGTATTGTAAACACCTGTAGAATAACCGTTACCCAACGCGTTCACTCCGAGGCTACCTACTGATCCTGCTGGGTTTGCGGCAGCTGTTCTTACGTTTATTTTTCTTGGCTGATTTCTATTGTCTGTCCAAAAAAGTAAATCTTCTACTATGTTAGCACCGTAAATAGGATGTGTAGTTGAAAAGTTTAAAAAAGTTCCGCTAACTAACATTTTTGTAAACGAGCTATTAATAGCGTTATATTTTATTATAACAGAATTAAAACCTGTTTGGTCTGATTGATGATTATCTAGTTTATTCGCAGAAGTATCAGTGTAATTTGTCCAAAACAAATAAACACTATCAGTAGAGCTGTCTACTACATAACCTATTACTTTACCAGTGTCATAACCTACATTGGTTCCTGAAGATATAGGAAAAACATTTGTATTTTGTAAAATATTTTCTAAAGCTCCAACGTCACTATCCTCAGAATTTGATACAGCTATGTTTAAAGCATCTTTATACTCATTACTAGGTATAAGTCTATCGTCTAAATCTTTGTTCATTTTAGACGCTAAAAAACTATTTTTTGCTTCTGCCATTTAATTAGTGTTTGATTAGCTTAGATTGATTTCTCATTATATTAACGATTTCACTTAGCTTTATATTTGATAGTCTTATTTTAGCATTTCTTAACTTAGCGCTTCTTTCTCTTTTTAACCTGTTAACAACATACTCCGGTTGATTGGATCTACCTGAAATAATAGCATGGGCTATATGGGCATACATTGCTTCTTCAGCCATTTTAGGCAATTTAGTATCAACATCGTAAGCTAAACCATCTGATAAGTATTCTAATATTATTATTTTATCAGCTAAATCACTGCTAAAAGAAAACTTACCTTCACGTTTGTTTATTATAAACATGCCGTTAGTATTTGAAGTAGATGGATTTAATCCATATCTTCTACCCACTCCAGTATCTGGTCCGTTTAATTTATACATATCCAGTTCTCCAAACCTTGTTTCAGTTAAAGAGTTTGTAGCTTGTGAGTTATTTCCAAAACTATCCTGTATAGGAATACCTTCGTTATCTTGTAAAGGTAAATCTGTAGGCGCTTTACTAACTGAGTTAGGAAATATAGGTCTTACTAAACCGTTTTCATCCACACAAGACATACTAACATAATTAACGTAATCTTGAGGAATTGGTATGCTTAAGTTTAAAGGAACGGTTAGTTCTTGAGATTTAATACTATTTATAGTATCATATGAAAATTCTTGCAATCCTCTTTTTGCGTGAAATATAACATCTGTTCTTTTTACTCTAGGTATAAGTTTGTCTTCTCCTACATATGCGACAATAAAGTTATTTATAACTTCATCTAAAGTAATATAAGCATAACCTCCATAATTTTTTTCCCTCGCTCTTTGCTTAAGCTGAATAACAATTACGTCGTTTGCAGATAAAGAATCTAAAATTTCTACCACTCCGTCTTCTAACTCGTAGTTTGTATTTTCTGTAAGTAAAGCATTATTTTTAAAAACTTCGTAATTAGAGTTTTGTATTCCGGCTTCACTAGATTCTAAAGCTACATCTCCTCCCCATGTTATATTGTTTGAACCTCCTGAAGCAGGGTATACATAAGTCTGTTGCCCAGAATAGTAGTGCGCGTTATTTTCTGTTATTAAACCCATTTATTATCTTTTTTCGTTTATGTTTTGCTGCTGTACTTGAGCTGTTGCTGCTTGTACAATTTGAGGATCTCTTATTACTATACCCGCATAAGCTAGTATTCTTAATATAACTTCTGTTTGTTCTGAAGAATGTAGGTCAAAATCTTGCTTATCACCATCATCATAAACAAAAATACCTAAATTTGAATCAGGAATAAATCCCCATCTTACATCTGAAGGTTTGCTTATGTAAGAAATATCAACTTTATCAACGTTTTTTGTAATATCAGTATTGCCTGTTGGCTCTATTATTAAAGAATTACCTTCTTGCAAATAAATAGGGTGTGATAGTGTTGGTTTTGTTAAAGGTGATTTTATTATGTTGTAGTATTCTTTTCTACCTACTTTTTGTAATTCTATGTCGTTGTAGGTGACTGTATTTAATCTATGTACATTTGAAAGAGTTACTGTGCTGTTTGATACGGTTTCGGTCGTTATGTTTTCAAACACCGATAATTTTTCTTCTAAATAGGATAAGCGGTCTGCATAGTCTGCATCTGTTTGAGGTGCTCTAACTATTTGATTTAAGTCTTCAAAATACTTTTCAAATATTTCAAGTTGTACTTGCTGTCCAATTTTATCAAACTCATCTGGCGTCATATAACCACGCTGTTCTTTGTTAAGTATTAATAAAACTGTTTTGTATACAGTATCTACGCTTATTGCCATTTATTTATTTTTTTATGTAATATAAGGGGACAGAGTTAACTATCCCCTCTATATATTTATATTACGTATTAATTTATTTTTTTCTCTATTGACTTGAGAACTTCAATACCTTCGTCTGTTTTAAAGAAAGCCGCCATAGCTGAGTATGGGTTTTCATCAAAAGGTACAGTCATTAATTTTCTATTATTACTAGCCCAGTTAAAAGTTCTATTGTCTCCGCTTAAGCTTATGACTCCAGACTCTGTTGCTTTAATAGCCACGTTACGTAAGTGAACGTTTTCGTCGTTAGCTAGCTCTATGAATAAACCTGGATTACTTTTAGCAAATATATATAAATCTCTTTTTATTTCTTTAGAACTCATAGAAGATACTTCAGAGCCTTTTTCAACCCGTAATATTGCTTCTGCTTGATCGATGTCTATTGTTCTTGCAGCTGAAATTGCTTCGAATTCAAGTTCTAAATCTTCTAAATCATCTTTAGCCACTTCCTGTGCATCAAACTCATAATATTTTTTGTTTAAGTCAGGGTGATATAATGATAGTAATTTTTGTAAATTTTGCTTTTGTTTAGGTACAGATAATATACCGTTTTCAAAAACAATTTGTCCTAATGTAGCTTCTCCGCTTTGATCTTGTACAAATGGAGATTGCTGATTAGTTGCATATCTAATTTCTTTTTGAATGCCTTGCTCTTCATCAAAGTAAAGCAAAGGTTTTAACCTTGAATGCCTAGCCTTAAGTCTAAATGTTAAAGGCTCTTCATTTCCAGCTAAATAATAGCTTCTGTCTTTTATTTCCCACTTTGGTTCCGCGGGTTGTACTGGTGTAGATACTTTTTTAGTTTCTACTATTGGTTGAGGTGCAACCTCTACTTTTTTTGCTGTAGCTTGTTTAGCCATAATATAATAAGATTTAATAATTTAATAAAGGTAATAGTTACCCCCGTAAATTATACGAGGGTAAAAATTACAATAATATACTCTTGACTATGTGAATAATACAAAGTTGTTAGCTCCTTGTACACATAAACATCTTTCAGATAAGAAGTGAACTTCCATTGCATCTAAAGAAGATGTAGCAGCTCCACCAACTGATCCAGTTAACCAAGACTTCATTCTTCTGTCGTCAGCTTCAGAAGCTCTATAACGTACGTGTAAGAATGGACGTCTGATGTTTTGCCCAAGTGATTGGTCATATACAGTTGAAGTTCCAGCAGGTACAAGAACACCGTTGATACTTGCATCAGCAGCGATTCCTCTAGTAGAAGCATCGTTTAAGTATTTCCAGTCAGTTTTGTAGAAGTCATAAGAACCTCTTCTAAATCCAGAGAAACCTAAGTTTAATGCCATTTGCTCAGAGTTGTTAAATACACCGTAAGCAGATCCAGCACCTGTGTTCCCACCGTCTAATCCAGCTAGCATATCATCAAAAGCTAAAGCAGTAGTTCTATTTAAGAATAACATGTTTTCTTCGATAGCTCCTTCTTTATCTAGTCCTTTAAGAATATTGTCAAAGTCAGTTAAGTTTCCAGCGTAAGCGTTATCAACTTGACCTCTAGAAGAAACAGCAGCGAATAAACCTTCGGTACCATCAATATTAAGTGAAGCAGCTCCTGTATCACCTGTTGCAGTTGCTTTTTCTCCTTCGATTACAGCCATTTCTAAATAGTCTTCAAAACGTAAACGAGTCTCTCCTTCACCTTTTAAGTACCATAAGTATCCAGAGTCTCCTCCTTCAGTAGTTACTTCTACCCATCCAATTTGAGATGCGTCAGATCCACTTACTTCATACTTATCTTTAATAATGATTGGTTTGTTAGAAAACTGAGTGAAAGAAGGCTCTACAGATACAGCAGTACTGTCAGTTCCTTTTTTGTATTCAGATCCGTAAACAAATACTTTTACATTAGTTCCTGTAACTGAAGCGTGAATTTCACCAGCAGTTTTTGAGTAACCTTTAATTGTAGCAGTTGTACCTGATACTGCTGAAATATAAGCTTTTTCAGATTTACTTCCGTCTGCTTTAATAAGCAAAATAGTTTGCCCTACAGCTAACACATGAGTAGCTGGCAATCCGCTTAAAACACCTTCGAAAGAAAGAGATAATGCTTCATAAGAAACGTGTAATCTGTTTTGCTCAGACCATACTACTTGGTCAGAAGTCATAGGAATTTCAGCTCCTACCATTTTTAAAAATCCTCCAATAGTACGATTTCCGTATCTTTCAACTTCTGCTTCGTATACTTCTGGAATGTATTGCTGAGCCCAGTTTGCACTGTTTGCGTCAGCACTTGTAAAGTCGATATAGTTTGTTGATAATACCGATTTTTTTGCGAAAGGCGTTAAGCCTGATCCACCTGTTAATGCCATAATAAAATGTTTTTAATGTTTAAATGTTTTTTTAATTTTTAGTTTTGAAGAATCAACACCGCTTATTGCTCGTACTTTAAATCCTCCAACAGTAACTTCAGAAGGCGCCGTCGACCTCGCTTCTGCGCTAGTGTTTTTAGATTTTGCAACAACATCTTTTACTGCATCAGCCTTGCCTTGCTCGTAAAAGTGTTTTGCAATAGTATCTACATTTTCAGCAGCATAAATAGCTTTGTGATAGCCTTTCGTATCCACTACTTCACCTTTGTCATTTAGGAACTTCCCAATAAGGTTATTAATGTTTGATTGGCGATCTGCAACTTTATCTACATTTTGAATACCGTATCGAAATGTTTTTTCACCTACTTTGAAATCAAAACCTTTGAAATCTTGTGAAAACATTTTTTTAGTGTTTTCTTTAAATGCAGAATGCTGTTGCTCAGCTATCTTTTGATTCTCATTATATCGATTAAAAAACTCAGAAGCTTTTTGCTGTTCAGGAGATAGTCCAGGCCTCAACTTGATGTCTGAATAATATTTGTCCTTTAAGCCTTCTAAAAACTTCTTTGCTTTTGCAACCTCTTCTTTTTTTGCGAGTTTCTTTTTGCGGATGTCTCGCTCCTCATCTACTTCTTCGTCAAATTCAAATCTGTCTTCCATCAAAAAATCAATTTCAGCAGCGTCTAAATGTGACTTTGTTTGTTTGTAGTATTCTGTTAACAATGTATCTGAATCCACATTACTATAATCAGCGTTCAACCTTACATAGTCTTGTAAAGTTCCACCAGTTTCTTTCATAAAATCAACTAGCTTTTCTACGTTTTCAGGTAAATCAGCTTTAGGAGCAGATTCAATAACTTGTTCTTTAGTTACTTCTTCGGTAGTTTCACCTATTGTGATTACTTCTTCAGATTCTTCTTGTTTGTTTTCTTCAACCACTTCTTGCAGTCCCACTTCGGGTTTTTCATCTTGAAGCACAGCTTCATCTGTTGTTTGCTCTTGAACGGCATCTGTTTCTGTTTTTTCTGTTTTAGATAAATCTACTTTAGTAACGTTATCTTCAACTGTTTTAGGACCTTCTCTAAGATCCACTTTAATTGTTTCTGACATGATATAATATTATAAAATTAATAAACACTTATCACCTAGGTTCAAATTGCTCTAGGCCAAACCCTCCGAGGTTGTCAAACCCGGCTGATTCAAAATTCTTTGGTAAAGAATCATTTTTTCTTTGATCAATTAACTCGCTTTGTTGAGTCGCTTGTATTTTTGTTCTATCGTCTTTACGATCTTCTTTGTATTTTTCGTTTTCTTTTTTTACTCCGGCTTGAGCTTCAGCTAAACGCATATTGTATTGGAATTCTACTTCCATCAATTGCTTTTTAATTTCAGCTTCTTGTTGCAGCTTTTGAATATCAAATTGAGATTTTGATTGCTCTATTTGTATTTTAGTTTGAGCTAAGGCTTGTTGCTTTTGCACTTCTGCCATTGCTGCTGCTTCTGATGCTTGCGCATTTGCTTGAGCTTGTGCTTGTATGTTTGCTTGCTGAGCTGCTCTATCTGCTTCTTCTTTTTTCTTTCTTCTAAATTTAATAGATTCGTTTGCTAGCTTTATATTTTTAATTTGCCTAATATCAATAGCATCTTCTAAATTAATACCACCTGATTGTAAAGCAACTTGGATATTTTGTTCTAGTTGTTGTTTTTCTTCTTCGTCAGGCTCTAATTCTAAAAAGATTCCAAAGTCGTGCAGGTTTAAATCTACAATTTCTTTTAAAATTTCAGCATTGTATATTGATATACTAGATTCTATTGATTGCCTTGTTAAAGGAAATTCTATTAAATCAGCAACTTTTAAAGATATGTTTTCACACGTTTTAAGAGTTAAATATAAACTACCTTGCAGTATATGTCTTGTAGCTACATTTGATTGATTAGCAGCCATCTTTTGCAACCCTACCAAAGCGTTTTTATCAGGAGTACTTCCGTCTCTTGCTTCATTTAATCCGGTTACATCTCTTATCATTTGTAAGTAATACTGATACGTATTAATTAAAGACGCTATCTTACCTTGACCCGATGATGAAGTTAATTGCTGAACAGGTACTTTACCTCTGTTCATATCACCGTCTTGCGTAAGTGATCTACCTACAACACTACCGGTTTGGAAATACATATTCAATGCTTCCGCTGGGCTGTACGATGTTCCATTTCCTAAATCAACTTCAGCTAAACCATCCATATCTAAAAATACTCCATCTGGAACTATTTTAGCCATAACTTGTTGTAGCTTCAAATGTGTTAGCTGAATCATATCGGCAAACCCTGTAATACGACCAACTAAAGATTCTATTTTACCTTTGTACATTCTAGGTGCACAAATAGAGTAGTTCATAGAAACTTTTGTAGTATCAGCAAATGGTCTAGTCATATTTTCAGCTAGCTCCCATTTAAGCATTTTATTATAACCTAAAACTTTTACACCAGAGTATATAACCTCTATAGTTCTAGATACTTTTTTAAATGTATCGTTTTCAGGTGGATTAAACTCATCTGTTTTTTCAATAGCCTTTTCTAAACCTTGATCTGTCTTTTTTATTTTGAATACTTGATTTCTATATGTTTTATATTCAAAGTATACTAAAGAAACTTTACTGTCATCTTGGTTGCTGTAACCATTGAGATAGTTGCTGGATCCAGCCATTTTTTCAATCTCTTTCATTTCCTCGTTGCTAAGACTAGGAAATTCTTTTTTAAGCTCAGCCAATGTAACGTCTTTAGATTCTCCTACATAATAAAGATCTCCAAAGTTAGGGTCTTCTGTATAAGAATAAACTAAATTAGCAGGATCAACGTAATCAACAATAATACCTTCTGCTTTGTTAAAGCTTGTTTTAGTAGCTGCAATACCTATGGTTGCTAAATCGTAGTTTAACCTACGTTTTGTCAATGTATATTTATTAGTGTCTAATACTGTGTTAATTACTTCTTCTTGAGCTATTTCTATATTTTGCTTGTAATCAAGCTGCATATATAATGAGAGTTGATTTTCATTCTCAGGTAGCATAGAAGGGTCTTCTACATTATAAGTATCCATACCTAACTGAGACATCATTTTTTCATTAAACTCTCTAGTATTCATATCTGCAACAATAGCAGATACGTGCTCTGTTCTTTGTCTGTTTGACTCAGGGTCTTGAGCAAAAGCTTTTATGTCGTAATTTTTTTGCGATATACCGTTAACTACTATATCTACAAACTTAGGTATTACAGGAACTGGTTTCCAATCTAAATTCAAATAAGATAAATCGCCGTTTATTGACAACTCGTCTTTATATTTTTGAATAGACTGCTCTCCTCTAGCGTACAATCTAAGTTGATGAAATCTACTATAGTTTGACGAAAACCTATTGTTTGATGCTCTGGAACCTCCAAACCATTCATGCTCGATTGCCCTACCTACTTTTAAACCGTATTCTAGACTAGCCTTTTCTTCATCGCTAACAGTCTGTGTAGGAAACGAGCTATTGTAATTAGTTTCTATCATTTATTTTATTATTTTCGAAATGGATCCGTTATTGTCGTATCTTTTAAAAGGTAAAGCTATTTTACTTTTCTGCTTAGTAGCTACTGGTGTGTATCTATTTTTGTTACAAGCCATAATAGCTAATCCAGAGCTGATGGAAGCATCATGCTTTGTCCTGTTGTTTATGTTAAACTTTGCCCAGTCTTCTAGGGTTCGTTGCATGTACATATTACCATACCCCTCTCCCGTGTAACCAACGTGGGTTTCTATATAAGATTCGATTGCAGCAGCGTGAGCTTGTTTTATATCTTCACTTGAATTGGGTATACCCCCGATTTCTCTTTCTGTCACTGATAGTTTATTCCAAACTTTGTCTGGTCTATTCATGCTATATCCTCTGTATCCTCTTCTTTTAAAATGATACAGTAATCTAGGCTTATTGTTTTCCGCTAATAGTGGCATACCATAAAATACACAAGCCATTAATACATCTTCAAAAAACATTTCAGCTGTTTGAGGTCTTGCTATATACTCTAAGAAAAAACAGTTAGGAGGAGCATCTTCCATACTAAACTTTGTTAATCCATGTAAAGCTCCATTAGAACCTCTTTTATCTACAGTGCCCGATATATCATAGCTATCACAACCAAACGCACCCATATGTTCATTTCCTGGATACTTAATACCATTTTTTATTATTACCTGGTTTTGTAGATTATTCGGTGGTACCCAAGAGATTTTAAATCTACCGTCTTTATTTGGGTAAAATACGACTCTTGTGTCTTGCACTCCGTTTTCCCAAGCAAAGCTACCTGTTGTAACTACGGCTGTATTTTTTAAATCTTCATTATAGTCTACCTGCTCGTATATTTTGGTAAGGTTGAATATAGACTCTTTGGCTTCATCTCTGAAAGCGTGCTTCTCTGTTCTTGGGAACTGGCGGTAATATTCGTTTAATCCGTCTTGATCATTTTTCAATCCGTCTACTTCGTTCTCCCAATGCTCTATAACACCATAATCTATTGGTTCTCCGTCGACTCCTTTAATTGGCTCATCTGGTGTGTTAAATACAGGTAATCCAAAAGAATCAATGAATCCTTCGTAGTTCCATTCCATAGGTATGAACAAAGAATATAATCCTGAGCTAGTCTGTCCATTGCGGTTTCTTTTTGTAACATCTGAAGCATAATATAAGCTTTTAAAATTATTACCTCCTTTTTCTAAAGCATTAGATGTTGAACCCATCATACACTTACCAATAATTTTACGTCCTAAACGTAAACAAGTTTTTGTAACCCTCCAGTTATTTAATATGTTATCCGGTCTTTCCCACTTTCCACTTTCATCGTGTACTAATAGTTTTAATTTCTCACCATCGTAAGAGTTATCTCCTGTATTTTTCCAGTCAATAGTTGTATCTAATCCTTCTAGTTCCTCCTGCGTTTCGCCTTCGTTAAGTTTACGTCTGGTGAGCCTTGACGCGGGTACCCTATAGGCGAGCTCCGTTTTTGGTCTGTCCATACCGTCTTGTATGGGTTTGAAAAAGAACGGATAGTTGCTCGAAATTGGTACAACCTTATCTGTGAACATTTTTTTCGCATCGGCACCAGATTTGGACAATATCCCAAACCGTGAGTCCGTTGATATGGTTGCCATATTAACCGTCTCCCCTGACGCCATGAATGAAAATCCTGAACGTCTGTTTTTGAGATACGACATTCCATAACAGCGGTTGTCAGCTTTACACGCTTCCCAGAATATAAAGAATAACCTGTTGGACTCCCTAAAATCTGGTTTCCCAACGTCAATTTTGGTCCACTGCAAGTACATGTAGTGAGTACCAGTAATGTAAGTTGGATTACCATTATTATAAAACCAAAAACCTTCTTCCCTTTTTTCAAATTCTTTATCTATATATTCGTACCACTTTTCTTTAAAATCGGATGGGTATTTTTCCCAGTCAAAAACGCTTTTTATTTTTGTTAACTCTTTTGGATATTCTGAAGCCTCCCAGAACTGTTCTTCTTTCTTAACAGAACGTTTTTGTACATCTTTTGTTGCTTCCGGTAAAGCGATTCTAAGATTTTGGATATTATATATTTCTCCAATCTTTCCAGTTTTGCTAATAACCACGACGTCATGATCAGCATTGTAACCATATTCCCATTTTTTATAACGATTTAATCGTTTTATTACTTGAGGCTTAATGTAGTTTTCTTCTACACTGTATAAAGTTTGTTCGTACATCTTATTTAGATCTACGTTCTGCAAAACCTTTAAAAGCTTTTTCTTCTTTTTCTTCTTTAGGCTTATCGTTTAACTTATCTTCTTCTTCTTGTATTCTTTGTAATATTTCAAAAGCATCGAATATAGCTAACTTTTTTGTAGCTGCTGCATTTTTTAATCTGTCAGCAGAAATATCATCATCAGAATCAACAATAGCTTCTTTAGCTACTTTAATTAATTCTTCAACGGCTATCTGACCAGCTTGGATAATATTCTTTTTCGTTTCCTTTATTTTCATACTTAATTACAATATCATTAGATTTCATACAATATAAACGCTTGTTATCAAATACAAACTCAAACTCAGAGTTAGGCGTAAACCCTACTAAGTCTCCTGGGTTAATTTTAAGCGTATTTAAAGACTCATTGCTGTATTTTAATATACCAATAAGTTCTTTTTCTTTTTGACTCTTTAAAACGTCTGTTTCTATCACGGGCGCAACGAAGCAATAATCCATATGAGTATGCCATTCTCCGTTTTTATAGTACATATATATTTGATCAGGATTAGCAAAGTACATATTGTCTTTGAAAAAGGTAGAACCGTTTCTTTCTACTCCTCTAACGTCGTACCATCTTCTAAATATATTGTGATGTACTATTACCTTATCACCTGGTTTTATATCTGTTTTTAAAGCAGTAGGTGTTGAAACAACAACAGCTTCTTTACTAACAGACCTCCAATCCTCTATTCTTGTATTAGTAATAAGATTTTTATCACCTACTTTTACTTGATTGTTGTATCTATCATTTAAAGGCTTTATAATAAATTGACCTAAGCTATTCATTAATATTCTAAATCGTATTCAACAGATATAGCCATATTAGAATTGAATTTTTTCCAAGGCAATACTTCTTTATTTTTTTCAATATAAATACTATAAGAGCCGTCTGTTTCGTCGTGCAATATAGCTTTTATAATATGACCACCATACACTGACTGATTAACAGCATAGTGCATAGCGTCATTTTTATAATCTGAACCGATACTTATTTTTCTAACTATCTTGCTCATCTTCTTTTTTAACTTCTGTATATTCTCCGGTTTTTAAGTCGATGTTTATCTGTCCGTAGGTTTCTTCTAGGTCTTTTTTAACATCTTCTAACTCTCCATTTACTTGAGCGAATGAATGTAAAAATTCGTGTTTTTTAGCTTCAAGTAAACCTATATTATTCATAATATCGTTTATTTGGTTTTGCCTAGTCACGATTGATTCTAGCTCTTCTTTTTTAATTTTTAACATAATTTAATTTAATTTAATTTTTTATTTTTATATAATTACACACAATAGCAACAATTTAGGTATGCTTAGTATATGTGGAATTAATTAAATTTTAGTTCATCGTATTTCAACCCAAAAAAAGAATGTACTCCATCGCCCTCGATTTCTTCTGAATAAGATTTCCAACCGTATGGATGGTCTGCTTCTATTAAGTTTCCATCTTCATCGTAAGAATCTTCTAATCTCCAAGCAACATCTAAATGCCATTTGTCTGATAATACTGGCGCAGATATTTCTTCTCCGTTCTCATCGTATTCTCCTTGTTCTAAAACGATGTTACCTAATTCTACGATAGAATGTTTGTGCGTTGGATATTCGTTTCCGTTCTCATCTGTTTCAATTCCTAAAGCATCAATCTTATCTTGTGCTTGTTCTTTACTGTTAAATGCGTATTTACCTATGTACATAATTAATTAATTTATATTGTTGTTAGTTTTTGTAATTCTTCGTCTGATAATGATTCTGTGAATACTTGTATGTTTTTTGTTTTTCCGTAGAAAGGAAATGCACCATTTGAGCCATCAAAATTTAAAACATTAAATGTATTTGCTGATGGCATTGTAGCACTTGTATCAGTTCCTATTAATTCTCCGTTTATATAAAGACTAACTTCATTTTGTTTATATGATAAAGCTATTTTTGTAAAATCAGTAATATTTAAAAAACCAAACTTATTAATTTCTGCTACAGTTACACCACCTACTGTTACCCTTGATTGTATTTGTAGATTTGTAGATGTATAGTTTATTCTAACTCTATTATTATTAGAGCCATCACTTAGGCTTATCATTCTAAAACTGCCATCATTAGCCAAAGCACTAATCTCCGCATACAATACTCCCTCTTCACTATTAAAAACATTAGCATTACCTGCGTCAACAGCAGTTTCACCTAAGCGAGTAGATGTTGAACCTTGTGTTGGG
>JACSEK010000031.1_pt1 | contig 16970 bp, 28 predicted proteins | sample 8225431 | NCBI WGS metagenome assembly JACSEK01 (sample SAMN15704673, study PRJNA253121) | viral metagenome | isolation source: viral DNA from sea star tissue collected in USA, Olympic National Park... | host: Pisaster ochraceus | collected 2013 | reverse complement strand
AATTAATAATACCAGATGATGTTGTAAGTTCATCTAGTTCCTGTCTTCTTTCAGCAACTCTAGTTCTTAATTGTGATAATCTCAAATCTCTTTGAACTTCCAATCTCTCTGCTCTTTCCCTTTGTCTTCTTTCATCACGTTCCGCTTGAGTTTCTTCTGCTCTAGACCTTTCAATCCTTGCTTGTTGTCTAGCAACAGTTCTAGCAGTTGCCTCATCACTTCTAGCAATTGTTAACAATCTTGCGCTTTCATCTAGAATTTCTTGTTCAGCATCTAATTGTTCTGTTAATATTGTATGAGCATTTGCTCTTTCTTCTGTTAACCTCTCACGTTCTATTCTTTCATCCTCTAATCTTTGACGTTCCAACTCTTCTATTTCTGCTCTTTTTATAGGGTCAATTAAAACATCCATAATTGGTCTAGGTCAATTGGGTGTGTTATTGTTAATGTCAAATATATTATCAACCTCATCCAATTCTTTTAATTTTTCAATATAAACATTTGACTGGTGTTGTAATCTTAAACCATTTGCCATTAAGGTATTAAATTCATTGATAATTTCAATATTGTATATTCCTATACTATTTAAGTATTTGGTTCACTCACCACCCTGAAAATAGTCATACAATGAGAATTCATTGAACCAGTTCTCTCTAGTTGATATAGATTTTCAATTTTTAATTCCATTTTTATTTCAAAACTTGAACATTTCCTTTTGTTGATAATCATTAATACTTTCATTTAGGATAGAAACCTCACCTTTTTCAATTGACAACATTTTAGAAATGTTAGATACATTCATAGTTTGGTTAGGGGTAAGTTTAATATCAGCAATCTCTGCTTGAATTAGGTTTAATTGTGATTGAGCACTACTATTAGTTCTAGCAATGTTTATTTTTTGGTCTAATTGGTATGACGCAATGTTAGCAGAATTTTTTCTTTCTAAAGCATCAGAACGGGTTGTTGTATTACGATTTATTGCTTGATTTTGAGCAGCAAGGGTTTCACCAGAACTTCTTCTTGTGTTTTCATAGTTTATACCTGATGAAATTGTTGAACCAACAAATGCTTTACCAGCAGTCGCAATGTTTCCACCTGATAGTAATAATGCTGTTGCCGTATCTCTAACAACTGAGGATGCCGCATTAAATCCAGCATCTTTAACTATAATAGCACGTAATTGTTTATTTAATGTTTTTTGAACTTCAGCACCTTGTTTAGTTTCTTCAATATCACTGTCTAAAATACCTTGTGATAACTCTATTTTATTTTTTGATGTGTTAGTAAAATAATTGGTGTCGCGCTCTTTTGCCAATGATACTTCAGCAATTCTAGCATCAAGTCGGTTTTTATTCAATTCAAGGAGTTTTTCCGCCTCATCAATATGAAACTCTATTGGTTGTGTAAAAGCGAACTTGTTAGTATATCTAGGTTCAATGATTGTATCATTAGGTCCTAATTCACCCTGGTAATATGATATATTTTGTTCCCCTGAACCAAATCAAGTTTTAACTAATAGATTAGATGTATTGTAAATTTTATAATTGTCTAATGGTAGTTGATTACCAATAATGTCAATATAGTTATATTCATATGAAGATGAAAATAATTGAGGTGTTAAATATTTATATTTATCTCATACAGTTAGTAAATCATCATTGATAATAAATTCAACCTTTTTATTTAGGTTTTGCTTATCACTTAATGTAGCAAATGGTTCCAAGTGCTTATTCACTTCATATTGTGTGTCTGGTTGAATAAAACCTTTAATAAGTTTAGAACCGGTATCACTTCCCACAAGATTAGTTCTAATATTAGGGAAAAATCTAACAATATTATTATTTAATTCATCATATTCAGTGTTTCCGCCATTATAATTAACGTCTAAAACTAACGGGGTTCAGTGTGTGTAAGCATCAACAGACTTGAGATTAGTATCACCACTAAGTTGTTCTTGAGTGTTATTAAAAAGATTAGATAAAACAATTTTAAGTATAGTTATAAAACTAACGTCATTTAATCTTAATGGTTTATTTCAAGGACAAGTGTATATAATATTACCATCATCATCAACATCTGAAGAAATATGTTTTTGAAATAAAGAAGTTCAATGGTCAATATCTTTTAGCATCATTTTATCATATCAAGTGTCTCAGTAATATTTTCATAGATAACCACCTGGTACTTGACTTCCAACATAAGTCTCAGCGGTTCTATTGTCATAGTTTCCAACATCCCTAGTAAGTCGTCAACTAAATCATTCAGTTGGTTTTATTTCAAATACCCTTGAGGCATTATTATAAATAACAGGTCGCAACGATGTAGCAGTATAAACACTTAAATCATCATTGACATATTCCTCATTAAATGTTGCTAGGTGAGATAATTTAGAACCTGGTGTTTTGTAGTTAGTGGTTTGAATTATTTCATTTAATATTGAAAAAAAAGGGGATAGGTTAACCTTAACAACCTTATTTTCAGTATCACTAATTGTTGTAGTTCCCCTATCCGTATATTGGTAATGAGGGATTTCTATATTCATAGATAATTCTATATCTTTTAATTCCTCAGGAACTTTGTATTGAACATTTCCATTTAGAAAATTAAGAATTTCACCATCAGGGTTAAGTCCAACAGATATTCCCGTTCCTAGCGCAAAAGGTTTAATATTTTTCTCTTGAGGTAATATTTTATTAAACTCTTGATTGTTTCAAATATGGGGGTTTCTTTCATCCTTATATACTATTTTAGTGTTATCACTAGATAAGTTAAAATTATCATACAGTTTCCTTGACACTTTAATTGTTTCATCTAGTGTTGAGGGTTTAATTAGTTCTAATGAAGTGAATATATCCTTTTTTAATATTAGTTTATTATAACCATCCCTAACCAATTCATTATTAATAATAAATCAATAATTGGTTTCATAAACACCATCATCTTCTCCAGTTATTTCAATATAGTTAAAATTCACATCACCTTTAATGTTCATATAAGATATCAACAATGAACTCTTAATATAAGATAAATGCTCATTAAAATTTTCAGTGATAATTCTAAGTGGTTCTGGTAAAACAACATTTTGCCCCTCACTCCTGTAAAACCTATTATTACTAAAATAATCATAAGGCATTTGGTAAAATTTAATCTCCGTTATATTCATAAAACCCTCAACTTTCTTTATATATAATTATACCACATAATCACTAAAAAAGCAATACCTTTTTTAGGTATTGCCTTAACAAAATAAACTATCAAATATTAACCAGGAACGCAACTAACTAATAATGACATTCCCCTTAGTTTCATTCCAGCGTAAGCACTGGTTGAAAATGTTAGGGTTGCCTCATTAGGCAATATGTTTCTAACAACACCATCTGTTGTTCCATCATTAATTGCTAATGCTCTTACCGACCCTGTATCTACTTTTCCATAGTAAGTTTCACCCTCAATAGGGTTTTCCTTGAACATAAATTCACTGGCGACAATAAATAGCATTCTTGCTGTGTTGGTTTCTTTAGTTTTCAATATAGTATCTTCAACAAATCTTACACCACCAATTGAAGTTGTGGCAAGTTCAATTCCACCAGGTAGTTTCATAATTTGAGTTATTCTATCAGTGATTGCTGCTGAGTTAATAACCTTTCTTGAAGTTATACATATAAGTTGGTCTGCTGATATTCCATCAACAATAGTTGGGTGGTTAACATCAACAGATACACCAATATCAGCAAATTTTTCTTGAACAGCATTAACAATTTTAATTATAGCATCTTTTCCATAAAGTTCTGCCTCAGGTAATGCCACACCAACGTGGTAAAGGTTATTTATTTCTTTAACAATTTCATCTACTGTTGTAGCGGTTGATGCTGTTGGAGTATCTTCATCAAGTTTCCCTGGTTGGTCTGCTTTATATCCATTATAAGTTTTTGCCTCCTTAATTGCTTGGTCAAGAATTGTGTTTCTTGCTAATTTCATTATTTGTTGTTTTCAGGCACTAACTTTCATAGGAATTACATTGGCATAACCTACTTTATTATAATCTGCTGTTGGTAGTAATGTTATTTTTTGAGAAATTAATGGCGACATTTCACACACATTATATATTCTTTCTTCATCTGCTAACATTGATTTATTAGTTGTATCTGTTCCTGAGGTTCCTGTATTGTTATTAGTGTTTCACACAATAGTATTTTTAATTTCAGAGGTTAATTGTATTGTTTTACCTTGTCCTGCTGCTGCTGTGTTTTGTAGTCCACCAAAATCTCTAGATAGTAATGGAAGAAATGTTGCTTGTGATGAGGAGATTGAACGCCCCTTAGCATAGTTTTTATTAAGCGGCACTGCTGTTCCATCAGGCAACAATACTTTATTTAAGAATTTAATATCTTTTGACATAATTATGTCCTTTCTATGAACACGCCACCTGAGTTCATTATTCCCTACCAATTACTTTATACTTGTAATTAAAAGTTAGCGTTGTATATAATGATTATGTAATCACATAGTTCATCTATTCTTTCACTAGATGCTGAATTAACCATTGAGTAATATTTTTTATTAATTGTGTTTATATCTTCATTTGGTATTACACCTAAACTTGACATAAAGTTAATTATTTTATCAATAAATTTCATCTCACCATCACTAATTTGTTCTTTAAGTTTACCCCTAGATTTATTAACTAATCACTCAATAAATCTATTATCTCCATCAAATTTAACTAAAATCATTTTAACAAATCTTAATACACTTAATCATATCATATATAGATTTTTCATATCACACCTCCTTTATAAAATATTCTCAACAATTTCAACAGTATTCTTAACTATTTCAATATCACCTTTAACCTTTTGTTTATCAGCATAACATAATGCTAACATACTAATAAGTACCAAATGAATACATACATTTATTTTATCCATATCACACCTCCTTACACATCCAACTGGATGTTTATTTTTAGTCATCTATTAGCATTAGTTCCAGCAAAGAGTTCATCGTAATTTAATACGTCTCTTGTAATATGATAAGCATTGGCGGCGGGAAAAGGTATATCTAATACATAATATTGAACACCTTGTTGAATATCTCCAAATCTAACCTTTCCAAATCATTCATTACCTGTCGTAGTTGAGAAACTTGAGTTTCCTCGAACTCTAACCATAAATGGTGCCTCTTTATGAGTGGCACGACTAGGTGTTGTTAGATTATCAAGGAACCCCTGAGGTGTTGTTGGTAATGAGAATATCACTTGAATACCAACAAAACTAGATGGACTTATTCGATGAACATCTGATGAGGTTATTACACACTCCATTGTTAGATTTATACCTGTATGGTTAAGGTTTTGAGTTATATCTTTATTAGATAAAACAATTCCTTGTGTTGTGTTAATAACATTAGCATTACCAAATGTGAAATAACTAGAACTAACTGTTGATATAGTTGGTTCAAAAGTCCCTTGATAAACATCAATAGGTAGTCCTATATCACCCGTTTGACCTCCATCACCGCCGATTTTATGTCAATGTGAGTTATTTATCAAAGCAACACCACTTGGTGCCGTGTCGTTTGCTTGACTTCACATAAGATAATCAACATTACCAGCGTCATCAAATGCTAATATACTTCAAGTAGCAAGGTTATCATCTTCACCTTGATTTTTTGTTCTTTCAATATATAATGTTGCTGGTAGTTTTTTATCAATAGCAATAGCATTAGGACTAACCACTTGGTTGAAGTTCATAACAACTGTTCCTAGACCATAACTTCTTCTAGCATCAAGGTTGTATTTATAAGCAACCATATATGAATATCCCTCTTCTGGTGTGAATTCAACACTGTTTAAGTGTAGATTATATACACCACCATCATTAGTTAGATAGTTAAACTCTCTGTTAATCAATTGACCTACAACTTGAATACCCATATTTTGGAATGGATGCTCACCATCAGGGGTTGTTAGGAGAGTGTTTCCAACATCAATCTTGTTAGCAGTAGGGAACTTGATAAGACTGAATGTATAGTCTTCAACTGCTGCTCCACTACCTATTGTAGTATGAACAGTGATAGGGTTGTCTGCTCTCACAGTAAATCTAGTATCTTCACCTAAGGCATTTTTAATACCTTGTGTGATATCAAGTGAGTTGTAATCATTGTTGAAGTATGATGGAACTAATTTAGTATTTTGACTTCCTAGTTCTCCATATTCCATAGTTCTAGCAGTAATTGTAGAACCATCCATACCTACAAGTGGTATTCATATAGGAATATCAGGCATATTATCATAATCAGGATGAGTTTCACCTCTACCAATAACACTATCTTGAACAACATACTCTTTTAATAAACCATCATATGTATAACCACCATCTTGTTCCACAGCATAACCCATAGCAATTGCCTTAACACTATCCCCTAGAAACATAACACCAGGTTTAGTTGTTTGTGGATTAAATAATTGATTATAATTGTAGTTATCAGGAATTGTAGCATTTGCTCATATATCAGCAACCTCATCATCAATTGCTTGAATTACATCTTCAATACCTGTGGCATAACTATTATGTCCAGCATTATATGCTCCATCAGCAATACTTACTATAAATCCATCAGTTGTTCTATAAGTATCAACACCAGTATTTATGGCATTTCTAGTTCTTCTAACCTCTGGAATTGCTGCGGTTCTAGCACCACCTGATGCTGCTCAATAAGCATCAACAGCAACTTTATATTCTTCACATAACTCTTTAAGGTTTTCTAATCTTTCAACTATATTATGTTGTTCTTCAGTTAGGTTGATTTCCAAATCTGGTAATCTTGTATCATCTATACGTCTATCATTTTCATCATAATGGTTATCTAATTCAACCTTAGTCTTATTATTAACATATTCCATAGTAGCAGGGTTGCTTGGTAATGTAGGTTCTTGGACTGTTATAGGGGATGTGAAATCAATTGTATTTTCTAAATAATCAAAAGCAACCATATCATTACCATCATTATTAAGAACATTTAATCCCTCAACAATAACAACATCTTCCCCTTGGTCATCAACTACAATATTTTTAAGTAGTTCAAAATTACCTAATGGTTCAACAGCACTATCTACATAGTCTTCACTTACACCAGCACCATCACCATCAGCACCATCAGCACCAGCAGCACCGGTAGCACCGGTAGCACCGGTAGCACCAGTAGCACCAGCAGCACCAGTATCTCCTTTTTCACCTTGTGCTCCAGTTTCACCTTGAACACCTTGTAATCCTTGTGTTCCAGTTTCACCTTGTATTCCTTGGATACCTTGTTCTCCTGTGTCTCCTTTCTCACCTTGTTCTCCTTGTGGTCCGCCAGCAGGTCCAGGTTGTCCATCAACACCCCTTTCACCAACATCTCCTTTTTCACCTTTAGCACCAATAAATGTATTAGCAACATTTAATTGAGTTTTAGAAAATAAATTACGAAATAGTCTAGAGTTAACAAATTCATTAATAAGTCCTGTTGTATCAAAACTAGCACCTTGAAAACCACCACCAATATTGGTTGCGGTTGTTGTTCCTACATTATTAGTTGTTCCTCTATTTGATATAATTGTGTTATTTGTGTTAGTGTTCTCTGTTTCAGTATCTCCACTGTTATCTTGTCTTTCAAGTGGTGATATATTGGTATCAGGGTCTTGTCTTGTTATTCCAAAACCACTTGTCTTTGTTGTTCCATCATCAGTTATAGTAGTTTCAACATCATTATCTATTGTGCTGGTGTTATCATTTACAACACCAACTTCATTAGATACAATGTTATCAAATGTCAAATTGCTTACTCACCCTAATTTTAGGGTTTTACCGTGAAGTCAAGGTATTCTATCAACAAGGGCATTAGTCATATGGTCGTGTGTTGTTTGGTCATCATAGAATGAAAAATCTCTACGATACTTTCTAACTAATGACTTATATAGTGTTTCTTGTGAATAAAATGTTTTAGTATCATCAATAAAATCAGTGCCTTGTAATACACCATTAACTTCATTCAAAACTTTTGATTGAAAGTCATTGAATGTAGGGTATAACTCAATAAATTGTTTACCTTTAATATTATTCATTTGAACCTCCCCCATTTGAATTATCTATTTCATTTGTTATTTTTTCATCAGGGTTATCTTCACCCTTTTCATCAGCAAGACTTGCCAAATTGTCAATAATATTTAACTCTTTATTAAATGCCTTTTTATATTTAATTATGAAATTATCATATGATTGTCTTAACTTGAAGTCAGCAGCATTGAACTCGTGGTCTTCATTCACCATTTCACCTGTAATGGCACGCTCTTTTTTGAACCTTTGATTTATTCTAATACCAAATATTTTATAAACTATTGCCTCATATTTAGGGATACCATCCAAGAACACATTAGGGTCTAAATCAAATCTTATAACTGTTAGATTTTGATTAACTTCTTCAGACATATTAGTGTTGGTGTCAGTTTCATTATCATATTCACCATCAAGTTTTAGAGTATCACCTACTGAATACAGACTATTTTCAATCTGAGCATTAATTTTTGGGGATGAAGTAGTTGCTATTTTACCTCCAGCAATAGTATTGTAAATACTTGCTTGAAGATGTCTAGTTGCTAACTCAAAAATGAAAGGTTCTAACTCTGATTTAAGTGATTTACCACTATAAACATCTTCACCTAGATAGTTTTGGAAAAACACTATTTTATTATCGTGAATGTTTCTAATCATAACACCTTTCCCATTATCACCTTTACCATCTGTATTAGTTATATAATTACTAAAACTTCCATAATTGGAACCAGCATAATTTAATCAAGCAGGGAATACATAGGCACTTTCAACCACACCATTATTTCCAACCCCTAGTTTTTTATTTAGGTTAGGGTAGAACCTTTGAATAGATTTTCTATTGTTGGTGATACCTACAATTGCTGCTTGCCCCTCCCTAAAAATTGTTCTAAAAAATAAAGTTTGAGCATCAATATCAAAATCATCATCACCCTCAAAACTATATTTAGTAGTGAACATATTTTCTAATTTTGTCATATAAGCAGATACCACAGCATTGAGAAACTCCGTTTTATCTTTCATAACTACCTCAACTTTCCTTATATATAATTATACCACATAATCACTAAAAAAGCAATACCTTTTTTGGTATTACATTTTAATTAATTATAAACCTTAAAATTTAGTGTCAAATATTGCGCTTTCTAATTCCATATCATTGCTGTTATTTTCTTCATCTAGTTGGTTGGTTTCATTGCCAATTTTTTCAGATAATGAAGTTTCATATTCTGTTTGTTTTTCATTTAAGTCATCTGATAGTTGGTCTATCTTAGTATTAACATTTTCAGCAAGTCCTTGCTTTCATTCTGTAAGGTCTTTTTTAAGTGTGTCAATCTCGGTCTTAATTAATTTCTTAATATCAAGTTTATCTTTTGCCATATATTATTCTCATCCTTTCTTATTATCATTTCCTTTATAAGATGTTCCATCAGCATTAACTTCTCTATATGATGTTCCATCTGGTCTTTCATCTTTTTCAGGTCAATCAATGATTGTCATTTTTCCACAATTGAATTCAATAGATTGGTATTTTTTACCACCTATTTCTTTATCCCTATTGTGTGGTGATAATTCAACAATTATTCTTGCGCCCTTATCTAGTTTATTTAATGTTATGGCATTATTTCCATAAGCAGCAAATTTAATATACACAGGTTCCATAATTGGTTTATTATCTTTATCTTTACCCTTGTATTTATTCATCACAATGGTAGCAAATATTCCTGGTTCTTCATCATCCCCAAATCTATTAAACTTTTTAGGGTCTGTAATATTCCCCATTACTTCAAATTTATTCATATTATACATCTTTCTCGGATTATTTATCTAGTTGTTTCAAGCACTCTAAATTTTCATCCGTCATAGTTTCTTCATTTTCTAAATTGATACCACATTGAGTTAATCATTCAAGTTTAACTGGTATATCTTTATTAATAAATTCATTGACTATTTTTTTTAGTTTGTATTTGTTTTCCATAATATAATCCTTTATTTTAATTTATTTATGTGTTCCTCTAAAGGTCCTACCTCTTTTCAGAACATAATCTAGATATAATATAACCAGTTTTTAACCTGTATCTTTCATATCTAGGTGTGTAATAAGTAGTGAATAGGTGAAAAGAGAAACCTATGACTAATTATTACTCCTACATTATACCATTTTTATATTGAAATGTCAAGTTTATTAAATACTTTTAACTTCAGATATTAACTCTTTTCTATCTACACTATGGTCTAAGAACTCTATCATTTTTTCAGCAATCTTTATTTCATCAGTGAATATCTCCTCTCTCTTTCATAGCACATTTAGAAACTTTAGAGTTTTATATGGTATCATTTTAGATTGCTTGTATTTGTTATAATCTTTTTTATTAATGACATACTCCCTAACACTATCATTACGTCGACGCTCCCAATCTACAATATAATGTTCTTTAGTTTGTTTATCATAGCATACAATTCATTTAAGGTTATCATACCTTATGATGTATTTATCAATCACATTCTTAAAATTAGTTATTTTCTTAATGTTATGACTATATTCAGAAGTGAACTGTCCCCCATATTCTTGCTTATATAGTTCTACTCCTCCAGCAAGTGATAATTTATAGGCAAGTAAATCCTTACCTGTATTTTTCTTATAGTAATCTTTAGGTATGTTTCATATTATTGCTCCTACCAACCAATTAAATGTTAATAGTTTACTAACTCCTTTCTTTTGGTCCATACCTAATCTTGCTAGGAATGGTTCCGATTGTGAAATCATATTGGCACTCATTATAACAACCCCATCAGTTCTTAATCTAAATACTGTTGAAACTAAGGATGTGAATTTATCAAATTTATCTTCAATTTTAGTTCCATCACTATATTCTTCAAAATGAATTCAACGGGTTCCTTTATAATCAATTGATTTATTATTTTTACTGGTTTTTAATCCTAAATATCAACCTGTGATATCTTTAACATTTTTATTGTTGACTGATTTATTATCATCATTTAATGATACCACAGCACCATTTCCAGGGAATATTTCATATCCAAATTCCTTTCAAAATAAACCATCATTTTTTAAGTTTTTTAATGATTGTGTCTCAGTGTTCCTTACTCACACAAATCTTTCTTTGTGTTCCCTATATCGTTTCATTAAAAATTGTTTAACTGAGTATGATTTACCTATTGCTCTTGGTCCATTAATTAGAATTACTTCAAAATATTTACTTATATCCTTAATATCTAATAAATCACCCACATTCAAAAAGTTAGATTTGTTTTTCTTCATATTCTCTTTCACTTGTTTAGTGATTGATTTCTCAATCCTTTTCTTGGTTGTGTCTGGCACCTTACTAATTATTCTTACCTTTTCACTCTCAAAATGGTCATATATATTTTCCATATGTATTTATTCCTCCTACCTTATTTTAATTTACCAATAAACCTTGATGACTTTCGTCTAAAATGTTTTATAGCATCTGGTTGAATTATCCCTTGAAGTTCTTGTAATATTTCTTGTTCATCTCTAACCACCCCAATGCCATTTTTATATTCGAAACCATCAGGTCCAATATCACGACGAATATTTAACTCAATTTGTAAATCTTTTATAACCATTTCCTGGTTATTAATAGCAAGACGTTCTATTAGTCTTCCTTTTGATGAACTAAATCTACCAACACTTGTTATATATTCATCTCCAAAAGTTTGATTTTTGAAACTCGCACTATAAATAGATTGTTTATATATAGGGTTTTTCATAAGTCTTTTATTATAATTACGTTCATTAATATATTTTCTATGATTGTTTAATAAAGCACTTGTACTTAACCTTTTACCTGTATCTGGATTAATGTAGGTTTTTTTAGTTGTTGGTATTCTCACCCTTTTTCCTGATTTTAATAGATACAATATATATTTTTTCATTATTTATCCTCCTTAAAATTAGTTCTTATTTTTACCCTTTGTTTAACATATTTTCTATCAGTGGTTAATGTTATATTGTGAATAAATTGTTCTACCTCATATCTAACCTCTGGTATATCTCACTCAATTGAAGTAAGATATTTAATCATTGCCTTAAGGTATGTGTGGCACCCCATACATTCAATAACTCCTTTAGGTGAATTTTCGTGAATAAGTTTTTGTGCTGTAATTAATAATTTATTAATAATCTTCTTTTGTATTTGAATACATCTAGGTTCTACATTAATTTCAACATTTGTATTTAGGTAAAATAAATATTCGTGGTTTCTCTTAATACATTTTTTTATGTCTTGTCTAATCATTATCTTTTTCCTCCTGTTTCATAACCTTTTACCTCTTCCATTCAGTCATCTAATGCTTTACGTTCAATTATTTCATACACATCAAGTGAATTTTCCATATTTTCCTTACATTCATCTAATGATATCTCACCATCCTTATATTTAACTCAATACTCATTACAGAAACCAAGATACTTTTCTCACGCTGGTTCTACAATTTCCTTATATTTTTCTCTTGAGTTATTTATCAATTCTAATTTATCTATTCTATTTGTCATATTTATGACCTCCTATATATGCTTTTACTCAATTCTTAACTTTACCCTTTCTATTCTCACATCAAGGTTCTGAAAAATAACCTTGCCCTTTATCAATGGCATTTCTTTTTTTCTCCCTAACTTTGTTTATTAGTTCAGGAGTAAACCCTAACATATTTTTATAACCCTTTACACCTTTATTGTCTAAATACTTTTGGAATAGCAATTCTACGTCTAAATGATTTTTATAAAAGTCATTAAACATTTTTGCTATTTTAGGTGCCAGTATGTCTTCACCCATAAAGTAAGTTATACCCTTATGGTTAATTCCATAAATATATATCACATTCTCCATAGGAATTGAATTTCAAGAGGGGTTGACATTAATGTCAGGTCTACTTGATGATTTAATCTCTATTTTTATAATATTATTATTTTCAATAACAATAATATCTGGTGATGCCGTGGACCCTAGAGGTTGTGATATAAAAGAGTTATTTTTAACCACAGGCATTCATTGTTCTAAAGTAATTCTTTTAGCATTATCTTTATTTTTAAGTTTTGCCTTTAATTTTATAAAATTTTGACATTTATTAAATTTACCTCTTTCTTCTTTCTTAAGGGTGTTATATTCTTCAGTAAGGTCATTAAACCCTAATTTAGATAATAGATATTCAATCTTTTCCTCTAATACCCTACCACTGGTTAAACCAATACATAAACTAGGGTCATTATCTAATTGAATAAATAGTTGGTCTAGTTTAGTCATCATATTCTACCCTTTCAACATATCCATAACCACTTTCCTCCAACTGGTGTTGTAGTTCATAATTTTCATCTTGTAGATGTTGGCATCTTATTTCTAGGTCTGCTACCTCATCCTCTAGTTCCTGTATTCTTACTTCACACTCTTTTAATTCTCAATATTCGTTGAAGTTCATTATTCAACCTCCCTTATTTTTGTATCACAGTTTATATAATCCCGTTTGTTATAATATTTACAATTTGTATTATATAAAATGTCATCATATTCTTTCCTAGAAATATTGCCTTTTTTACAATCATTTCACGCGGTTCTAATTATTGCTCAACGTTCTTTCATTGCCAACTCACACCTTTGTAATTTATTTACTCATAATAGTTTTTTATTCATTTTCTAACTCCTTTAATTTTAATCATTAATAAACTCTTTTACATCTGTCATATCATAATCAATATCTCTTTTTGCTTTAAGATATTGTCTATATGTTAATTCATCATTCATAAGTTTAGTTCATAACTCTTCACGATATTCAACTCTATTCATTGTCTAACTCCTTTAATTTTCTTTTATATACTCTGTGTATTTGTTCCCATATTGCTATGTATTCATCCCTTGAAATTACCCCCTTATTAAATTGTTTTCATACAGGGTCTATTTTTTTATCTCTTTCAATAATCAATTGAAATTTTTTATTATCAAGTGGTGTTGCTATAAAGTCTTTAAGTTCCATTATTCATTACCTCCACATATATAATCTAATACTGATTGTTTATTATTAAATGATTTACCATCATTTTCAATCTTAACATAATACTCTTCAAGGTTTTCATACTTATATATCCTAGTCTCTTTATTATCATATTCGAACATTAGTCATTCACCATTTCCTAGTTTATCTATATATTCAATTAATTCTTGTTTATCTATATTAAAAATATTATATATGTCATTAGTTGTCATTGTCATTATCATTACCTCCAGGTCCAGCACAACTCTCAACACGGTCATCCATATCTGCTATATGTAGGTCTTCACAATAAATCATATGTGAATAACCTATAACCTCTTGAAAACTATCTCTAGCATCATTAATATCTTCATTATAATTTATATGTGCTCAACCAACAGACTTTTTATATTTTTTGAATGCTTTGGTCATATGAACCTCTTTATCTTTTAGTTGAGTATCTTTATCTATTTCTATTAAACGTCTCCTATATGTATCCTTTGCCTCTTCCATAAGGGTATCAAATACATCAGTTGCTAAGTCTATCAGATTATCATACATAACCTCAGCATTTCATATTTCATTAAAATGTTTTGCTTGTGCTTTATCTCTTAGTTTTTGCTTATTCATTATGTCCTCCTAATATTTTATTACCACCGTAAATGTGTTGTATCACTTCATATTTTTCATCAACTCATACCAGACAGTTATATTCATATTCACCCTGGTCATTCATATAATAACTTTCAATATCTCATTCTGCCTCATCATAATCATAATCTATTTTATAATAATAATCATTATGTTCAACCTCTATTATTGAACCATATATATATTGGTTTAACTCCTTACGTAGTTCTTTACTTGTCATATCTCACAATCTCCTTTATTTCTTCCTGTCTCACTGAATAAGCGTGGAATGTTTTCTTTCAATAATCATCTATATTAATATCACCCTCTTCATATCAAGACCACGCTATACTCTCTGATATATTATATATGTCATTTGCTCAATCAATTAATTCTTGTTTATTCATCTTTATCTCCTTTTTCTATTAAATATAATAATCATACTCAGATTAAAATATCTAATATAAAGTGTGTTATATCCATTCACATATTAACCATTAAAGGCACCACCTAATAACAATATTAATGAAACCATTAGTATGTTAATTATTGGTAATAATCTATTTATATCGTGTCTATTCATTGTCTAGTTCCTCCTTTATTTTTTCTAATCTATCTAATTCTTCATTAATTGATAGTTGGTGTTCTTTTCTTATGTGTTCTGTTGATTGAATGTATTGTTCCAATGTCAATTCACCATTTACATATTGTTCATATGCTAAACCATCTATCGCTCTAAATTGTTCTATTGGAACTTTAGGGTCATTATATCCTGTTTTAATCATTATCTTTTTCCTCTCTTTCCATTTCGGTATCTATTACTTTTCCAACCTCTCATAATAACAATCTTGCCTCATTTGTTATTTGAACAATTGACTTATTTTGTATTATTAGGTTTTCCTTTTTCACTATTACATCATCAACTTGTTTTCTTAATTCTATATATTGTGCGATGTTCTCTGTGTTTCTTTCTAATATTTCTAAGTTTTTAGTAAGAACTCCTATAACAATATTTCATTTAGTTTCTTCTTGCTCTATCATAGTTATTCACCTTGTATTTCCTTTAATTTTTCTAATCCTAATAATTCTAAATCTAATCTTTCTATCTTATCCTTAGTTCTTGCTATTTCTCGCTCATAAATTGCTATCTGCTCATTACTATCATATATAAGTTCTTTGGTGTGATAGCGGGGTCATTTAGCGCCCATATCTATGTTATCTTTTAATCAGTCCATTTCAACCTCCAATTGTATCTCTAGTCATTCTAACTCTTCTAATTGTTCGTCTTTCATATCTTGTAATTTATCAATGTTCATATTATTTTTTACCTCCTATTACTTTACTAACTTTTACATCTAAGTCAATCTCTGCTCTATCTTGTAGAATAAACATTTCATCATATGTAATTTCACCATTTTTATATCTATTATTAATAACCTCTAACTGTTCAGCATAAACCATTAGTAAGTCATCAGTGTCTTTATTTACATTTAATCATTTTGATAAGTTTTTTATTTTCATATTATTTATTTCCTTTGTTTATTTATTGGTTAATATCTTTAACCTACTTTAATTATATATGTTTATTTTTATATGTCAATAGTTTTTTAATTTTTTGCTATTTGATATACAAATAGAATTAGCGCTATTGATACTGGTATTATATATAGAATTTGTATCATATTATTCACCTCCTTTCTTATACTTTAATTATATATGTTTATTTTTCAATGTCAATAGTTTTTATCATTTAATTTTTTTTATTTGTTCATCTGAGAAATAATCACTAGCACTTACCGCATTGGTAAATCATCTACCAGGTGTATCTTCACCTGGCATTTCAATGAAAACTTCACCCTCATATCCTCAGTTGTTTCCATTCTCTAAATGGAGGTCTCCTTTGATAATTGTTATTTTACTAAAACTATTACCAAAACATAGATTTTTTACCTCTCCGTCTTTCATTTTGTATAGGTTGTTCATAAGTTCTAATCTGTTCATAATATTTACCATATCTTTCTAAGGGTCTATCTTATCCCTCACTATTATTATACATATAACAATATCAATGTCAAGTGATATAGGTCATTTTGTGGATAAAGTTATCCACAAAATGATAAAGTTATCCACAAAATAACCTATATCACTTGACATTGATATTGTTATATGTATAATAATAGTGAGGGATAAGATAGACCCTTAGAAAGATATGGTAAATATTATGAACAGAGACAAAACCCC
>JACSEK010000029.1_pt1 | contig 17283 bp, 31 predicted proteins | sample 8225431 | NCBI WGS metagenome assembly JACSEK01 (sample SAMN15704673, study PRJNA253121) | viral metagenome | isolation source: viral DNA from sea star tissue collected in USA, Olympic National Park... | host: Pisaster ochraceus | collected 2013 | reverse complement strand
TGGTTTGTTTTTAGTTTTTTCGTGTTGAAATGGCACCTAGACGGGCCGTATAACGACCGTTCAGATACCTACAACAAGGTATCAAAAAAGATACCCTATCGGGTAGCGACTATCGTCTGGCTACTTACTACCTATCGATCGTAAGTATCTTACTACAATTATACCAAAATATCGTGAGGAAGTCAAGGGCATATGACATTTATTTGCGTTTTGTTTTTTTGATAAATAAAAAAACAAGACATATATCTTGTCATATTTATTAACAACTTACAACCTATTGTCGTCTTGCCTCTTCTCCTAGTCGAACTATATTTATAAACTCCTCTCTTGATACTATATCTGCTTGTATATTTATTATTTCATTTAAATCAGGAGTTGCTTGCGATTGTGCGATACTCAATTCTTCTCTGAGCAAGTTTATTTCAGCATTAATAAATCTATTACGTCTATCTCTAAGTTCAGACATATATAATCTAGTTCCAACAACACCAATAATTAATGCAATTGCTACACCAACTGGACCAGTTGCCGCAGTTGATGCTGCGGTTGATGCCGCTGTTGCTGATACTGCTGAGGCTGCTGCTGCATTCATCGCTGCGACTCCAGCACCCTGTGCTACTGCCGCAGATGCTCCTGATGCTAATGATGCTGATATTGCCGCAGATGCCGCAGTTGATGCCGCTGCAGAACCTGCCGCCAATGCTGATGTTGCTGCTGCCGCACCTGCTGATGCTGCCACAGCAGTTCCTGCTGATGCTACTGCTCCACCAGATGCAACAGCAATACCTAATCTACTTTTAGCGTAATCAATAATACCAGTTGAAGATGTAAGGAAATCCAACTCTTGTTGTTTCTCAGCAACACTAGTTCTTAACGTTGCTAATCTTAATTCTCTTCGTGCCTCTTCTCTTTCAGCACGTTCTCGTGCTGCTCTTTCGGCACGTTCTGCATCAGTCTCTTCACCCCTTTGTCTTTCTATTCGTAGTCGTTGTCTTAAGACCTGATTGGCGATTGCCTCAGCACGTCTAGCCCTTGCCAATTCTCTAGCAGACTCTGCTAACCTTTCAGTCTCAGCATCCTCTTGTGCTAACCTTTGAGATTGAGCACCATCTCTTTCATCAATTAATCTCTGACGTTCTATGCGTTCTTGTTCTATTCTATCAGCCTCTAGTTGTTCTATTCTTGCTCTTTCTACCGGATCGATTAATACATCTATAATTGGAACTGGTCAATTTGGAGTATCGTTATTAATATCAAAAATATTATCAACATCATCTAATAGTGGTATTATTTTATCATATATGACTTGTGATTGGTGTTGTAGTCTTAATCCATTAGCCATTAAAGTATTAAACTCTTGGATAACCTCAATATTAAAGACACCAATATCATTTAGATATTTCGTTCAGTCTCCACCTTGAAAGTAATCATACAATGAAAACTCATTATATCAATTACCTTTGGTCGATATAGATTTTCAATTTTTAATACCGTTTTTATTTCAGAACTTGAACATTTCCTTTTGTTGAATATCATTAAGTGTTTCATTTGAGATAGATATCTCACCCTTATCTAATGATAACATTTTGGTAATATCTGATACATTCATTGTTTGATTAGGTGTCAGTTTAATGTCAGCAATCTCTGCTTGTATTAGGTTTAATTGCGACTGTGCGCTACTTTCAACTCGAGCAATGTTTATTTCCTGGTCTACCAGATAAGCAGCAGCATTAGCGCTATTTTTTCGTCTTAATGCATCAGTTCGGGTTGTTGTATTGCTAGTTATCGCTTGATTTTGCGCCGCAAGGGTTTCACCAGCACTTCTTTTTGTATTAGCATAATTTAATCCTGTTGAAATTGTGGAACCAGCAAATGCCCCGAGAGTTTTTCCGAGGTCTCCACCAGTTAGAATTGCGGCAGTTGCCGTGTCTCTAATAACTGAAGATACAGCATTAGCACCAGCATCTTTAATCTTAATTGCTGTAAGGTTTTTAATAAGTGTTTTTTGAGTATTAGCATTTTGTTTAGCCTCTTCAATATCACTATCAGTTAGGCTTTGTGCTGTGTCAATTTTATTTTTAGCAGTAGCGCTGAAATAATTGGTATCTCGTTGTGCCGCAAGTGCTGTCTCAGCAATTCTAGCATCAAGACGGTTTTTATTTAGCGCAAGTATTTTTTCTTTTTCATCAACAGAGAATTCTATTGGTTGTGTAAATGCAAATTTATTTACATAACGGGGTTCTATTATATTGTTATCACCATCTAAATCACCTTGATAATATGATATATTTTGTTCACCCGATCCAAATCACGTTTTAATTAATAACTCTGATGTATTGTAAAGTTTATAGTTATCTAATGGCAACTGATTACCAATAATATCTATATAATTAAAATCATATGTAGGTGAAAACAGTTGAGGTGTTAGACATTTATATTTATCTCACTCAGTTAATAAATCATCATTGATAATATGCTCAACTTTTTTATTTAGGTTTTGTTTAGAACTTAATGTAGCATACGGTTCCAAATGTTTATTTATATTATAAACAGTTTCCGATGGAATATATTCAAATCTTCCTTGAACAACCCTATTGGTAATTAATTCGTCTCTTACAGATGGACAGAACATTGTTATATTATTATCAATATCATAATCCGGGTCATTAGGATCATATAAATCTAAGTTTAAGGGTGTTCAGTGTGTATAAGCATCAACTGATTTTAGAGTTTCACTACCACTAAAACTTTCTTGTGTGTTATTAATAAATGTGCTTAATATATATTTAAGTATAGCCAGGAAATTAGGGTCTTCTAAACTTACCTCTTTATTTCAAGGGCATTTATATATAAGTGTTCCATCATCATCAGTAGTTGTAGAAATATGCTTACGAAATAATTTTTTTCAATCTTCAATATCTTTTGTTATCATTTGATTAAATCAAGTGTTTCAATAATAATGATAGTATCAACCAATTGAACCCCCTATATATTCATCAGACTCTCTTTGGTCATAATTACCAACAGTTCGTGTAAGTTCTCAACTAAATCATTCGGACGGGTTAATTATGAATTGACGTGATGCGTTGTTATAAATGATTGGTCTTAACGTTGTAGCAGTATAAACACTTAGTTCATCATTAACATATTCTTCATTAAATGTTGCTAGGTGTGATAACTTTGAACCTGGTGTTTTATAGTTAGTTGTTTGTATTATTTCATTTAGTATTGAAAATAATGGAGATAGATTAGTTTTAACAACCCTATCTTCAGAACCCGCTTGTACATACCCAGTTCTTTGATAATACGTATATTGTGGAATACGTAATTTCATAGTAATCTCTACATCCTTTAATCTCTTAGGAACCTTAAATTGAACACCCCCGTTTTCAAATTTATATACATTACCATCAGGATCGAGTCCAACTGTTATACCAGATGTCAATTCAAAAGGTTTTATAACTTTATTTTGTGGTAATAATTGATTGAACTCGTTATTGTTTCATATGTGAGGGTTTCTTTCAGTCTTATATTCTATTGTTGTACCGTCATTAGTTATATTAAAGTTATCGTATAGTTTTCTTCCTATCTTAATTGTTTCATCTAGTTCTGAACTTTTTATTAATTCCATTGAGGTAAATATATCTTTTTTCAATGTTAGTTTATTATAATCTTCTCTAACTAATTCATTACTCATAACAAATCAATAGTTAGTTTCAGTTTCAGTTGTTGTTTCTTCATCAGGTTGACTGGTTATTTCAATATAATTAAAATTTACATCACCTGAGATATTCATAAATGAAATCAATAATGTATTTTTTATAAATGATAATTGCTCGGAGAAGTTTTCTGTAATAGTTGTAATATCTTCATCATATGTATTAATACTATTACTAGTAATAATCCTTATTGGATCGGGTAAAACAATATCACCAGTTCCTTTCTTATAAAATCTGTCGTTGCTAAAATAGTTATATGGCATTTGATAAAACTTAACTTCGGTTATAAACATATAAACCTCCTTATTTGATTACACTCTAATTATAACATAATATAAAAAAAAATCAAGTGTTATTTGATTTTTCTTAACAATTAAACAATAATAACTATCATATTATGCAGGAATACAACTCACTAATAGCGACATACCTCTCAGTTTCATACCTGCATAACAAGTAGTTGAGAATGTAAGTGTTGCCTCATTAGGCATAAGGTTTCTATTCACTCCATTACCAGCACCGTCATTAACTACTAATGACCTTGCCATACCAGTATCAACTTTACCGTAATATGTCTCACCATCAATTGGATTTTCTTTAAACATAAACTCAGAGGCCACTATGAATAGCATTCTTGCTTTACCCCCCTCTTTTGTTTTAAGAATTGTATCTTCAACAAATTTAATTCCACCAATAGATGTAGTAGCAACTTCGATACCATTAGGTAGTGTCATAATTTGCGTAATTCTATCTGTATTAGCGGCAGCGTTGATAACTTTTCTTGATGTAATACATATCAATTGATCGGCAGAGATACCATCGATAATTGTCGGGTGATTAACATCAGTTGATACACCAACATCAGCGAATTTTTCTTGGACAGCATTTACAATCTTAATAATTGCGTCTTTACCATACAGTAAATCTTCCGGTAGGGCCTCTCCAACGTGATATAGGGTGTTTATTTCCTTAACTAGGGCATTAACAGTCGTGGCCGTAGAATCAGCGACAGTCGCGGTATTTAGCGTCCCTGCGGGTGTTTCATTATAACCGTTATATGTTTTAGCCTCTTTAATTGCTTGATCGAGGATTGTATGTCTCGCAAGTTTCAACAACATTTTTTTTCAGTCTGCAGTTTTCATAGGTATGATATCTCTATATCCTACTTTTGCATAGTCTGCGGTTGGTAATAACATAAGTCTAGTTGAAATTAACGGTGTTAATTCATTTACATTATATATTCTTTCCTCTGTTGCTAATGGTGATTTATTAGTATTATCTGTTGAAGTTCCAGTATTGTTGTTATTATTTCAGACAACAGTATTTTTAATTTCAGCAGTAAGTTGGATTGTTTTACCCATTCCAGCAGCGGCAGTATTTTGTAGTCCATTAAAATCTCTTGAGATAAACGGAATAAAAGTTGCTTGTGCATTTGATAGTGTTCTACCTTTTGCATAGTTTTTATTAATAGGGACTGCAGTTCCATCTGGCAGCAATACCTTGTTTAAATATTTAATATTTTCTGACATATAAATGTCTCACTTTCTATGTGGCCGCCACCTGACCATCATTTACCCTACCAATTGATTTATACTTTCAATTAAAAGTTGCTATTATAAATAATAATTATATAATCGCATAGTTCATCGATTCTTTCGATTGATGCACTATTAACCATTGAGTAATATTTTTTATTAATCATATTTATATCTTCTTGTGATATTACACCTAAACTTGACATAAAGTCAATTATACGATCAATGAATTTTAATTCAACATCGCTAATACGGTCTTTTAGTTTTTGTCTGGTTTTATTAACCATTCATTCAACGAACTTATTATCTCCGTCAAATTTTACTAAAATCATTTTAGCAAATCTTAAAACATTTAATCATATCATTCATAAATTTTTCATATCTACCTCCTTATAATATTTCTTTGATTAGTTTAGTCTCAGACTTAATATCACTAGTCAATCTTTGTTTGTCAGCATAACAAAATACTAACATACCAATTAGACCAACTTGAATTCACATATTGTATTTATCCATATAACACCTCCTTACACGTCCAGTTGGACGTTTATTTTAAGTCATCTATTGGTATTTGTTCCAGCAAATAGTTCAGCAAATGTTAATGTATCTCTTGGTATATGAAACGCATTATTTGATGGTAATGGAATATTCAAAACATAAAATTGAGTATCAGTATCACTATGATATGAACCAAAACTAATCTTACCAAATCATTCATTACCTGTATTAGTTGAGAAACTTGTATTACCTTGAACCCTTACCATAAACGGTGCCTCGTTATGAGTGGCACGATTAGCAGTTGTTAGGTTAGCAAGGAACCCTTGAGGTGTTGATGGTAGTGAGAATATCACTTGTACCCCTATAAATTCATCATCTGATACCGTATGAACCGTTGACCTTGATATTAAACAAGATATTGAAAGTCTTATACCTGTATGATTAAGGTCTTGTGTTATAACCTTATTAGTTAATACAACCCCTTGTGTAGTATTAACCACATTAGAACTACCATATAAGTGATAGTTATCACTATTAATTGATAAGGTTGGTTCAAAATCATTTTGGTAAATATCAATAGGTAGGCCTATATGACCCGTTTGGCTATCACCACCGCTGATTTTATGTCATTGTGAGTTATCTATCAGAGCAACACCACTTGGTGCCGTGTCGTTGACTTGACTTCACATAAGATAATCAACATTACCAGCGTCATCAAATGCTAATATATTTCAAGTGGCAAGGTTATCACCCTCCCCTTGATTTTTTGTTCTTTCAATATATAATGTTGCTGGTAGTTTTTTATCAATAGCAATCGCATTAGGGCTAATTACATTATTAAAGTTCATAACTACCGTACCAAGTCCATAGGAACGTCTAGCATCTAAGTTGTATTTATATGCGACCATATATGAATAACCCTCTTCAGGTGTAAATTCAACACCATTTAAGTGTAGGTTATAGATACCACCGTCATTAGTTAGATAATCAAATTCTCGATTAATCAATTGTCCAACAACTTGAATGTCCATATTTTGGAATGGATGCTCACCATCGGGATTAGTTAATAGGGTTGTTCCAACAGTAGGTTTATTAACTGTCGGGAACTTAATAAGACTAAATGTATAATCCTCAACACTTGCTCCACTACCTAATGTTGTGTGGACTGTTATTGGATTGTCTAATCTAACAGTAAATCTATTATCACCTAATGTGTTTTTAATATCTTGTGTAATATCAAGTGATACTGAATGATTATTAAAATATGATGCTTGAATAATACTGTTTGAACTTCCCAGTTTTCCTATTTCCATATTTCTATTAGTGATAGTCGAACCATTCATACCGAATAATGGAACTCATATCGGGAACTCAGGCATATTATCATAATCGGGTTGTGTTTCACCTCGACCAATTGCTGAGTCTTGTTCAACATACTCTTTTGCTAATCCATCATATGTATATCCATCTTCTTGTTTTACAGCATAACCCATAGCAATTGCCTTAATACTATCACCTAGAAACATAACTCCAGGTTTAAGTGTCTGGGGGTTAAATAATTGATTAAAGTTGTAATTGTCGGGGATCGTAGCGTTTGCTCATATATCAGCAACTCCATCATCAATTGCTTGAATTGTATTATCAATACCTGATGCAGTCCCTGAATGACCAGCATTATATGCTCCATCAGCAATAGCAACTATAAATCCATCAGTTGCTCTATAAACATCAACACCAGCATTTATGGCATTTCTAGTTCTTCTAACCGCTGGAACTGATGCGGTTCTAACCGCACCCGAAACAGAATAATAATACTCAACAGCATCTTTATATTCAACACATAATGTTTTTAATGTTTCTAAACTATTAACTCTATTATGTTGTTCTTCAGTTAGATTTATTACCAAGTCAGGTAATATTGTATCATCTATACGTCTATCATTTTCATCATAGTGGTTATCTAATTCAACCTTAGTCTTATTATTAACATATTCCATAGTAGCAGGATTGTTTGGTGATGTTGGTTCTTGGACTGTTATAGGTGATGTGAAATCAATTGTATTACCTATATAATCATAACTAACCATATTATCAGCATCGTTATTAAGAATGTTTAATCCCTTAGTAAGAACTTGTTCTTCACCCTCATCGTCTGTATATAACTCTTGGTCTAATTCAAAATTACCAATTGGTTTAACAGCATTATCAACATACTCTTCAGTCGCACCACCAGTTGCGGCAGTTCCAGCAGCACCAGTTGCTCCAGTTGCTCCAGTGGCACCAGTTGCTCCAATAGGACCTTGTGCTCCGGTAGCACCAGCAGGTCCAGTAGCACCAATAGCACCATCAGCACCAGCAGGTCCAGTAGCACCAATCGCACCAGTAGGTCCAGCAGGTCCAGTAGCACCAATAGCACCATCAGCACCAGCAGGTCCAATAGGTCCAGTCGATCCGGTATCTCCTTTTTCACCTTGTATTCCTTGTGCTCCAGTTTCACCTTGCTCACCTTGAGGTCCTATTTCACCTTGTATCCCTTGAATACCAGGTTCTCCTTGAGGTCCTCCAGCAGGTCCGGGTTCTCCAGCAACTCCAGGTTCTCCAGGTTCTCCAGGTTCCCCTTTTTCACCTTTTGCCCCTTGATATGTGTTAGCAACATTTACTTGTGATTTTGAGAATATGTTTAGGAATAACCTTGAATTAGCAAATTCATTAAGTAATCCTGCAGTATCAAAATTAGCAGATTTATATCCACTACCAATATCTGTGCTTGTTGTAGTTCCAGTGTTTGTATTTTCTGCCCTATTTTGAACTGACGTTGTATTTGTATTTGTATTATCATTTCTGGTTTCACCACTGCTATCTTGACTTTCAATTGGTGATGTGTTAGCAAGTGGGTCTTGCCTAGTTGTTCCTGTTCCACTTGTATTTGTTGTTCCTGTATCAGTGATTGTTATTGTTCCGTCATTTTCTATTTCATTAATAGCAGTAGAAGAAACACCAATCTCATTGGATACAATATTATCAAATGTTAGTTTATTAGTTCATCCAAGTTTTAATGTTTTACCGTGTAGTTTAGGTATCTCATCCACCAATGCAAGTGATAGTTTATCATTTGTTATGTCATCATTAAAATATGAGAAGTCATTTCTAAATCTTCATTTCAATGCCTTATATATAGTTGCTTGAGAATAAAACGTTTTAGTATCGTCAATATAATCAGTCCCTTGTAATACCTCATTAACCTCACTTAAAACCTTTGAATTAAACGTTTCAAAGTCTGGATATAACTCAATAAATTGTTTCCCTATAATATTACTCATTACCATCACCTCCACTTTCTATATTAGTATTTTCACTATCTGGTGTTTTAATATCTTTATTTTCTTTATCTTTATCTTTCTTATCAGTATCTGCTAGATTATCAACTAGTTGTAAATCAACATTAAACATTTCCTTATACTTATCAGTAAAGTGTTTATATGCTTGTTTTAATCTAAAGTCAGCGGCATTAAACTCGTGGTCATCGTTAGCAACCTCACCAGTTATCATACGCTCTTTTTTGAACATTTGATTAGTTCTAATACCAAATATTTTATAAACATTTGTCTCATATTTAGATATTCCATCTAAAAATATATTCGGGTCCATTGTAAATGGTATTACAGCAATATTTTCTTCTACCTCTTCAGCGACATTAAAGGTTGCTGAGTTATTCTCATATGAACCATCAATTTTGATATTTTCACCAACAGAATAAAGATTGTTTTCAATTTGATTATTAATTGCCATTGATGAAGACGATGTTATCTTACCACCAGCAATTACATTATATAAACTTGCTTGGAGGTGGCGTCTTGCTATTTCCTCAATGAAAGGTTCGAGCATTTGTTTTAATGATCGATAGTTAGTTATATCCTCACCATTAAAGTTTTGGAAAAACACAATTTTATTATCATTAACATTTTGTGTTTGTAGTCCCTCTCCATTAGAGTTATTAACATAATTAGCAAATGAATTATGATTACCTGTAAAGTTTCGTCAGGCAGGATATATATAAGCACTCTCAACTACACCATTATTACCAATACCCTTATTCTTTGAAATGTTCGGGTAATATCTTTGGATTGATTTTTTATTTTGTAATATATTTATGACAGCAACGTGCCCCTCTCTAAAAATAGTCCTAAAAAATAAGGTCTGGGCATTAATATCAAAAGTATCATCGCCAGTAAAACTATACTTGGAAATGAATAGGTCCTCGAGTTTATTAATATACGCAGTCTTAACGTCATTTATAAATTGTGTTTTATTAATCATATTACCTCCTACATTGATTACACTCTAATTATAACATAATATAAAAAAAAATCAAGTGTTATTTGATTTTTCTTATATAATTTTAATTAATGTCAATTTTAATACTATTATTAATTCAAGTTAATATTATTGTCATATGAATACCTCCTAGTGGTTTTATTTATTAAAGGTCGAATATTGCATTATCCATATCATAATCAGTATCACCTTGATCGGTTGATGTGTTTTGATTTATTTCATTACCTACTTTTTCAGCAAGAGAACTTTCTAGTTCCGTATGTTTATCAGTTAGTTCCTGAGACATTTGGTCCATTTTAGCATTGACATTTTCAGCAATCCCTTGTTTTCATTCAGTAAGTTCTTTTTTTAATGCAGTAAATTCCTGCATTAATTTTTTAAGTCCTTCATCCTTATTTGCCATATATTATTTTTTGTCCTTTCTATTGTTATCTGAGTCTGGTCAATCAATAACAGTTATTCTTTTACATCTGAATTCAGTTGTTTGGTATTTTTTACCCTCAATTTCATTTGTAAAGTTATAAGGTGTTAGGTCAATAAATACTCTCGCACCTTTCTCAAGTTTATTTAATAGTTCAGCGTTTTTACCATATGCAGCGAACTTAATAAACACTGACTCGTATATTGCTTTATCTTGACTATCATTACCTTGATATTTTTTAATAACGACAGTCGCAAATACACCATCCTCGTTTTTAGTTTTAAAGTTATTAAAATTTGCTGGGTCGGTAATACGACCATATGCTGTTAGTATATTCATATTTTATTCTTTCTTGGATTGTTTATCGAATTTTAATAAACACTCAATATTTTCGTCCGTAAATGTGTCATAATTATGAACATCTATTCCACATTGTTTTAGTCATTCGTGTTTAACAGGAACACTAAAATCTTGAATTACTTGACATAATGGTTTTTTATCTAATTCTTTATTCATATTTTAATCCTTTTTTTATTTTTTTAATTTGTTGTCCTTATAAAGGTATTACCTTTCGTCAGAACATAATGGTGCGGATAAAGGGATTTGAACCCCTGAACCTTTCGGACCTGATTTACAGTCAGGTGTGTTTAACCTCTTCACTATATCCGCAAATTGTAATAAACAAGTTTATAAAAACAATAAATTGACTGACGAACAATAAAGGAAATAATTTATGTTTGTTTATTACTATTTAATTATACCACAAAATAATCATATGTCAAGCATTAAGTATTATTTACGTCCTACTCTTCTAAATGCTCGTATTGCTCCACGTTTAATAAATTTTATATTATCAGGTTGAATAAGTGTTTGTAAATCTTGTAATATTGATCGTTCATTACGAACCTCACCACCATCAATTAAATATGGTGTATCACCTACCATAGATTTTGTTGCGTCAATTTCACGACGTATTTCTAATTCATTATGTAAGTTTAATATACTCTCTTCCTGGACTCTTGATGCAAAACGAGTCTCCAGTCTTCCTTTTGAAGACCTAATCAGTCCAACCTCTGCTAAATACTGTGTCCCGAACTTTTGCTTACCAAGACGACGTTTTATATCAAAAACATCATATTTACCACTACGGATAAGTTTATTTCTATAATTACGATCATTAACAAATTGTTTATGTTGATTTAATAAAGCGCTTGTTTTTAGTCTTTTACCTGATACTGGGTGAATGTATGTTTTCTTATTTAAAAGTATTCTCACACTCTTACCAGTTTTTAATTGAAATAATATAAATTTTTTCATTATGATTTACCTCCTTTAAGGGTAAGTTTATTATTTTTAACTATAAGTGAGAATGTTAATCTTTCAACTTCATATTTAGTTTGTTCATTACCTCATTTATATTTAAGATAATTAATATATTTAATCATATCTCTCACAAAATTATGACACCCGAAACATTGAACTGGTTTATCTAATAATGATCCATTTAGATTATCACTTAAAAAGTCCTTTAATTTATTAATTATTAATTTTTGTGTTTTATCACATCGTGGTTTAACATATTTAATCTCCTGGTTTATATGAATATATCTATAACTATAATGCTCACCACAATGTTTTATATCTTTAATATCCATCTTTATCCTCCTGTATATCTAATCAATATTGATTTAATGCTCTATTTCATACAGAATAGTAATATTCCTGTGATACATTACCGTCCTCATACTGCATTCTGATAGGTCTGAGCGTCCTTTCTAACTTTTCCCTAGCAATTACTTGTAATTCATATTTACTGTCCATATTTACCCCCTATATGTTGTTTTTTCTTTTAATCACTCTTTAACATTAGACTTGCGTTGGTCTTTTCAAGGATGACTGAAATAACCTCTCTCAGGATTAGTTGCGTTTCGTTTCTTCTCCCTCACCTTACATATTAGTTCTGGAGAAAACCCGAGCATATTCTTTCAGTCCTCTATTCCCTTACGTTTTAGATACTTTTTAAATACCAATTCAATATCTAAATAGTTTTTATAAAAGTCATTGAATAAATATGATATCTTAGGTGATAATATATCTTCACCTTTAAAGTAAGTTATATTAACATTATTAATTCCATAAATATAAATAACATTTTCTTTTGGATGTGTTGAACTTCAACCAGGATTACTCCTTATGTCTTGGACACTAGATGTCTTTATCTCTATCTTGATTATTTCATTATTCTCAATAACAATAATGTCTGGACTACCAGTCGATCCTAATGGTTGAGATATAAATGAATTATTTTTAATTATAGGCATTCAATCCTCTAAATAAATATTTTTATTATTTTCTTTATTTCTAATTAAGTTTTTCATTTTGTAAAAGTTTGGACACCTTTTAGACTTTCTTCTATCTACTTGTTTAAATTTATTATATGACTTGGTTAAGTCTTCAAAACCTAAAATACGCAGTAGTTGTTCGATATTTTTCTCCAGCACTCGACCACTAGATAAATTATGATATAAACTTGTATCAACATCGATCGACTTAAATAATGATAATAACCTATCCATAAAACCTCCCTTTATCAATTGATTTTATTGTATGTGTAAAGTTTTTTCACGCTAATATCTCATTATTGACACTGCCCTTAGATAGTGTCTCATATGTTATTAGTGCATATTTTAATTGCTCAAGTTTAGTCATCATTATCCTCACTTATATATCCTTCTTCATAATACTCATCCAGGTCTTTTTGTAAAGAGTAATTTTCATCTTCTAGGCTTTGTTTTTGTATTCCTTTTCTTTCACACTCATCCTCTAACTTCTTAATAAGAATATTTTTACGATTAATCTCTTTATCTTTATTAACAATCAACTTATCTTGTTCTTCGACTGTTTTTTCTAGGTCAGCAACCTCATCCTCAAGGTTTTGTATTCTTATTTCACACTCTCTTAATTCTCAGTAGTCTTCATATGTCATTATTCTACCTCCCTAATTTTTGTATCACAGTTTATATAATCTAATTCTTTGTAATATCAAATATCTATATATTGAACAATGATATCATAATCAACTCTTGTTATTTTTTTATCCTTTAATGATTGTCAAGCAGGATTAATGACTGACCACCTTTTTTTTAATGCTTGCTCACACCTTTGTTTTTTATTCACTCATAATTGTTTTTTGTTCATCATATAAATCCTTAATTTTTCTATCATACACTCTTATTATCTGCTCTTTTATTGCCATATACTCATTTTTGTTTATTATACTAGCATTAAACTTTCTATATATAGTTCCTATTTCTTTATTTCGTTCCATAATCAAATCATATTCTAAGATATCTGCATTTTTTGGTAAAAAGTCTTTAATCGTCATTATTAATATCCTCCAGTTCTTTCATTTTTTGTTTTCACACTATATGCTCTCTTTCTATATATTCTTCATATGATATTTCATTATATGCTGATAGTCTATATAACTCATTATAAACCTTATCATATTTTTGTTCTGCTTTATCTCTTAATTTTTGTTTTTGTTTATTTGTTAGTTTTTGTTTTGGTTTCATCATATGCATCGTAAATGGACTCCAGTTCTGTTGCATTTATATCATACATTAATTCTAATTGGAGCATATACTCTTCAATTGTTAATTCACCAGACTTATATAGTCTAGCAATTCCTACAAGTGCCTTAATATGATTATCAGTTGTATTATTCACATCGATCAATGCTTGTCTAGCAATATCTTTATTTGACATTTTTATTACCTCCCTTGTCTTAATTCTAATTCTAATTTTAACTTTCCAATTCTATCTTCTAGTTTTGATATTTCTCTATCATATACCGCTATCTGTTCAGTAGTATCATATATAGTGTCCCTAGTTTCCATACAAGGGTCTATGTCATCACTCTTATTGAAAATATCTAATCACTCTACCTCTGATGCCCTTTCATTTATTAATTCTATCTTTTCTTCTTCTAATCTTGATATTTCATTTATTATTTCTTTATTTGTCATTTTCATAACCTCCAATAACTAATTTTATTTTTAATTTTTTAAATTTACTTTTATCGCAAGCGTCTTCTACTAATGCGTCATATTCATATTCACTAATCTCACCACTAGTATATAATGTTCCTAAATACAATATATAGTCATCAATTTGTAAATCTATTTTTAACTTCAATTTATTTATTATTTCTTGTTTATTCATTATTTACTCCTAATATTTTATTACCACCGTAAATGTGTTGTATCACTTCATATTTTTCATCAACTCATACCAGACAGTTATATTCATATTTATATTGGTCGACCTTATAATAACTTTCAATGTCATATTGATATTCTTCATTATCATATGTTATTATATATTTGTAATCATTATTTATAATTCATATTTTACCACCATCTTGTTTTATTTTACTTAGTCTTTCATATAAGTCCTTAATTGCTATATCTTTTAATTCTTTTGACATTATTCATTACCTCCAAATATATAATCTAATACTGATTGTTTATTATTAAATGATTTACCATCATTTTCAATCTTAACATAATATTCTTCAAGGTTCTCATATTTGTAAATCCTAGTCTCTTTATTATCATATTCAAAACGTAGTCATTCACCATTTCCTAGTTTATCTAAATATTCAATTAACTCTTGTTTATCTAAATTAAAAATATTATAAATGTCATTAGTTGTCATTGTCATTGTCATTACCATATGGTCCAGCACATCCCTCGACTCGATCATTCATTTCTGCATCTTCCAGTTTTTCTTTGTAAATCATATTTGAATATCTAATGATTGCTTGGAAATGTTCTCTTGCGTCATCCAGGTCTTCATTATAATTCAACTGTGCTCAAGCAACTGACCCCTTATGTTCTCTGAATGCTAGGGTCATATGAACCTCTTTATCATTAATGCTAGTATCTTTACCTATCTCTATTAATCGGGTCTTATATTTGATACCTGCGCATTCTATAAGACTATTAAACATTGAGTCTGCGTCATCTATATGGTCATTATATAATGCCTCTGCTTTTACAATCTCAGCAATATGTTCTGCATATGCTTTATCTTTAAGTTTATCTTTAATTTCAGTTTTTGTCATATTTTAGGACCGCTTTCTTTTCTTTCTTTTGTTCTCTTGATAATTGTCTTGCGTGTTTAATTAACAAGTCGATCAATTCTTTTTTATTCATATTATTTATGTTTTTCATTTTCTTTATCCTTTTGTTTTATATTAAACCTAATATATGAAATTATTTTTTCTAATGGATAATCTATTAATGCAATTAAACCAATAACTATTCCAACCAATATTATTATTCACACACATATAAACCCTAATATCATAAGTAATGAAATTACCTTAGGTAAATTCATAAATACCAATAACAAAATCACTCAATCCATAAAAATCATATTAATTACCTCTTGTTCCTATCATTATTACTAATCCAATTATTACCATTGTAATTAACGGTACCACTCTATTTATATCATATCTATTCATATTATTTTACATCCTCTTCTTGATCGTATAGGTCTCTTTGAAACTCTTCCAATGCCTCAATATCAATTTGAACTGAATCACCTAACTCTTCCACACTATGACCTTTTTTATATTTATCTTGTAATTCCTCAATTAAATAAATTGGCACTGCATATATTTCTGTGGCACTTTCTAAAAACTCTTCTATTCTTTTTTTATTTGTCATTTTATTTTTTACCTTTTTCTTTTTCTTTTAATAATTTATTAACTTTTACATCTAAATCAATCTCCGCTCTATCTTGTAGTATAACCAATTCGTTATATGATATTTCACCATTTGCGTGTCTATCATTAATACGGTCTAACTGTTCAGCATAAGTCATTAGTAATGCGTCTGTATCTTTATTTTCATTTAATCATTTTGATAATTTTTTGATTTTCATAATTTTTTTATTTCCTTGTTTTATTTATTGGTTAATATCTTTAACCTATAATAAGTATAACTCTTTATTTTTATAAGTCAATAGTTTTTTTTAATTATTTTTTTATTATTAGTTGTTTTACTAATGATATTGTTAATATTAATAAACCGATTGTTATAACTGTTATTCTAAATATTGTATTTGCATCCATAATATGATTTCCTTTCTTATAGAATATTATTTTTTTCTATATCTTAATTATATATAATTAATTTTCAATGTCAATAGTTTTTATCACTTCATATTTTTTATTTGTTCGTCAGAGAAACAATCACTGGCATTTATAGCATTAGTCAATCAACAATCAGGACTTACACCTCCAGGAATATCAATTCAAAATTCCCCCTCATAACCTTTATTAGTTGATGTGTTAATGCCGTCATCTAAATGTCAATCCCCTTTGGTAATTTTAATGATGCTAAAACTATTATTAATATATAATTCTTTTACCTCTCCATCTTTCATTTTGAATAGGTTATTCATTAATTCTAATCTGTTCATAATATTTATTTCCTTTGTTTTATTTTAGATCGGTTAATTCATATATCTTTAACCTAATTTAATCTTACCAGAATATAATCATATGTCAATAGTTTTTTAACAAAACGCAAATAAATGTCATATGCCCTTGACTTCCTCGCGATATTTTGGTACAATTGTAGTAAGATACTTACGATCGATAGTAGTAAGTAGCCAGACGATAGTCGCTACCCGATAGGGTATCTTTTTTGATACCTTGTTGTAGGTATCTAAACGGTCGTTATACGGCCCGTTTAGATAC
>JACSEK010000028.1_pt1 | contig 18249 bp, 13 predicted proteins | sample 8225431 | NCBI WGS metagenome assembly JACSEK01 (sample SAMN15704673, study PRJNA253121) | viral metagenome | isolation source: viral DNA from sea star tissue collected in USA, Olympic National Park... | host: Pisaster ochraceus | collected 2013 | reverse complement strand
GTCTAAATTTTGAATTTGGTTAAGTTGTTCTTGTGTAAGGCCGATTGTCGGATGATTTTTAATATTTTCATAATCAAGTTTCCCTTCGCTATCTAAATTTTGTAATTTTTGTAGCTGCTCTGGTGTTAAACTATCGCCACCAAAACTAAGACTTTGAATAACTCTTTTCAGGCTATCCAATGTGCTGGCAACATCTGTTTTTGTTGCTCCACTGCCATACTGAATATGCTGTGCTGGAATTTCTCCTGAGTCATATAAATGCGAAGTTTTGTCGATTAATGCTTTATTGACTTGTGCTTGTGTTTTGCCAAGTGGGTTATCAATTGTTCTCACATCGCTTGTTTTTGTCGCGTCAGAGAAATCACTTGTATTTGTCAGTCCTAAAACTCAATCTAATTGTCCTGTTGTTCTTGACCGTCGACTAATCTTAAATCATTCAGCATTTTTAATAACGGCTTGATATGTATATCCTGCTTCAAAAATAAACTCTTGATCGGAACTAATATCATAAAATTTAGCTGTTTCACTTTCGTGTGTTAATGTTGTATCAAATTCAAATAATAATTCAAACTCTGCTGGTTTTGTAACGGGATATCCAACTCAATTTTCTTGTGTCGGTCATCGTGCTCAGTAAATTTCAACTGAGGCTGGAACTTTTTGATTAAAATTAACCCGACTGTTTCCTGCTTTGAATGAGTATTTATTGCCAGCTAATTCACCAATATTTTCATCTGTAATAATAATTCGTCCAGTTGTTAAATCAACATGTTCTGCTTTTAAGTGTGAGTTATCAGTCAAATCTAAAACTATTCTGTCTCGAGCATAATATAAGTTTCCTTCTAAATCTCGTCGGAAAAAAGTAAGTGGCAAATATTCCCGATCCGTATGAATAATGTAAGTATCATCAAGATACATTCCCCTTAGTTTGGTTTGGTCAACTTCGTTAAATGGATCAACAACAACTCCTGTCGGTCTGTTTTCTAATTCGGTAATTTTTGTTGTGTTCCCTGCAATTGCTTGTTTATTGGTATTGATTGCTGCTTTATTTGTATTAATTGCACTTGTGTTTTGAGTAACTTGTAGATTATTGATTGAGCTTCGGCCTGCGGGACCGGTTTCTCCAGTTTTTCCGGGTTCACCTTTAGGGCCACGGACGCCGGCCAATCCACGATTTCCACGAGCTCCGGTTTTTCCAATTGGGCCGCGAAGGATAGTCGCTGTGGCAATTTCTTGTTTAATTAATGTTTTCGCTTGTTCTCACGAAATCATTTTCCGTTCCCCGAGAAAAACAAATAACTGTTGACCTTCTTGGGTAATGGTTAATGGTAAATTTTCAGGACTTTCGTATTCAGATCCTAATAATGCTTGCCGAACAAATAATCCTGATAATTCTAATTCTCGTCGGACAATTTCGGGCACAAAATTAGGTGCTCGATCGTTAGTTTGGGAATAGGATAAGGACCCTGTAGATGCAGAAGTGCTCTCTCCTTCGGAGAAGATATTTTTAGTAATTCAGTAGTCGGCTAAATATCCGATACTGCGAGAAATGTGTTTTTGGGCGTCTGTCGGCAACGCATCGAACTGTTCTTGGGTCGTAATAGAACCATCCAATAAATAGTTAATAGACGCTTCAGCACGAATTAGGTTTTCGTCAATATAAGCATCCGTGATGTTTGGATCGCTATAGACGATTTTTAAGGTTTCAATTAAGTAGTCTTTTGTAATGAGCATGTTGTGTTGTTTCTAATTTCAATAGGAGGGGCTAAGAATTTAGAGGTCAAGAAACCCCTCCCAAATGTGTTAATAATAATCTATATTAAGCGATTGCTGTTTCAACAATTCCATAAATATCTGTTTTGAATTCTGGGTATTGTTTCAAACCGAAAGCAGATTTGGCTCCACTAATCGGGTTATTCGTTTTAGGGGCTCGGTTTTCTCACATTTCAACATTACCTTTTATAATTGGTAAGGCAAATTTAGGCAAAGCGACTAAGTAAAAATTACTCATATCTGCTGCTTTTGTTTTGTGAAGACCCATTGATCCTGCTGGAATGTTAGTTCGCAACGGTCAGAATGGAACTAATTCCACTCCTGAAACTTTCAGAGTTTGCGTTCCTTCCACATATTGTGATTGAACGAATTCTGGTTTGTGTCCCATTACAGCTAAGCAATTCGCATAAATATCAATAAATTCATATGACGCTAATAGTTTAATTTGCTCGCTGGGTAATCCAACTCGGTAAGGAGTAATCCCAATTCTAAAATTTCTAACAATTTCTTTAACTTTGTTAACCACAGAAACGGCTGTTGCTGTTGTAATTGTATCAGTTTTAGCTTCTGCTGGTAAAACAAAGGCTTGAGTATCTTTATTAGCAGTAATTGTTGTGCTTAAAACATCCAAATATTCCATTAACATCGTGTTAGCTACAGTAGCTCCAAGAGATTTCATAGCCTCGCCACGAATAGCGCCTGTGGAACTTCAAAGTGAAGCATCTAATGTTTCAGTTGTAAATGAACCAAATGAGAATTTTTCAATAGGAACTTTTAATTCAGCAGTCTGTACTTCGTCGGGAGTAATTCCTGAGTCATTAGCAGAAAATGCATAATTTTGTGATAGGATGCGCAACGGAGCTGGAATTCTCACGGTTTGCCCAACAGTTGCTGGTGCTTCGTATAATAGCCCTAAATTCGCAAGCGTATCTTGTTTTTGAAAAATTTGAATTACTTTACCTTCTAAAAGGTCACCAGAAATGGTGCTTCCATCAGGTTTTGTAATACTAAATAATTGTGCTGGCATAAGTTTTCTTATCCTTTCTTTTTAGGAGGAAAACTAATTATCGGTAACTCTAAGACCTGATCATTCAACACCAATTTTTCCTGTTTCGTCTTTCGGAGCGATGCCACTTTCATCGTTTGTCGCTTGTTTATTGATGCTATTAGGCGATGTGGGGGTATCCTCGAAAAGAAACGGATAATTTGCTTTGAATTTGCGAGTTTCTAACTCGTCTCAGTTCTTGTAATCAGCATCTCCGATTAATTTAACAAAATCATTGATACGACCTTCTTTTCCTTGAACTGAACGATAATAATCTTTTAGCTCTCTTTCGCTAAGAGTTTTTGATAGAGTAGTTTTCTCTCTCTTGATTTCGTCTAAATTTTTAATCATTGAGTCTTTTTTAACAACCAAATCCTTGACCTGTTTTGATAAACTGTCGTTGGAACTGGTTAAAGTTTCAATTTTAGCGTCTTTAGATGAGCACGCTTCACAGATTTTTTTTTGATTTCCTTCTGGCATTGGGAACTATTCCTTTCAGATCCGTTGTTTTAACTCTTTTCGGCACGAGCGAAAGATTATAGATTTAACATAAATTCATTGTTCTTGTAATATATATTTCGATTAATACGAGATTTTTGTAATAAACTAACCATGGCTCCTTTACATTGAATATGTCAATATTTATGAATTTCGTCCATTGACCGTTCAAAATCAGCATTATGAAAAGTTTTAATGGCAGCAAGTAAAATTACTCTGTCCAGTTCAAAACTATTCAAATACGAATATCGTCTCCGTAAAGAACCTTTCTTAATTTTCATTAAATGATTAATTTCATTGGCAAGACGAATATAATTTTTAGGATATTTTCTCATTGTCAAATATAGCCTGTCTATGGGTCTTCCTTACTTAAAATATAAGGCATTTACTTGCTTTGTGGAAGGTTTTATGTTAAAATAGGTAAGATGGACCACAAACACAATAAAATGAACGGGAGACGGCATGAAATACAGTAAAATGCGAAGAAGGGGAATAATTTCCTGCATTAAATGCAGCAAAACATGAGAAAGGGGGGAAGCAGAGAAGTTTCTAAAAAAAATGCCCCTCCAAAAACCCTGTGTCAAATGCAGCAAAAAAGCAAAGAAGGGCGAAAAGGGGCAAAAAAGAGTGAACCTTATATGTAACACGACACATCACACATCACACATTCATATCTAATATAATATATCTATCTCTTATATAATATATTTATAATCTTTTCCATAGGTATATATAAAATAGTAGATTAGTAGTTACATATATAGTATAGTCCCAAAAATGCCCCTTATGCCCCTTCCTGATATAATATATAACATATAAAAAAACCTTACTCCACTTCATATTATTTTTACTCCACTTGAATTTTAACTAAAATTATGTTATAATAATTATATGCAGAAAAAAGAACTATTACTAAAATTAGTCACAGAATATTTTCACTATAAATCATTTTCTAAGATGTTATCCGAAATGTATTTGGATACTGAAGCAGATCTAATGATGGATAAGTGTGAAATATTTGAGACAATAATTAATTTTATCCAAAATTCCTACCCAACATGAAACAGTCTTTATGCTTGATTAAAGGTTCAATCAAAACGGAAACTTAAAATCCATCAAATTGAAATCATAAAATTTGTCATAGAACATATGGAATGAATAACTAAGAAAGGAACTAAATAATGGTTAAACTTGAATTTGAATTAGTTAACAAACAAGTAGAATGTGAAAATAAAAGTATTGTATGTAAAGGAATTGTTTATAATATTAATTATGATTATAATAGTTATGAATTATGTGAATTCCATTTACGAGAATTAGTTGATGAAGCAATTTGAAACTTAAAAATGAGTTTAGCATAAAGTTGACTTGTTCAGTTTTTTGTGGTATAATATAATTATGTTTCGGGTTATTTTTGGCTGCAGCACCGAAATTATTTGACACATCCGACGGGAACTTTTATCCTTAGAATGTTCCCGTTTGAAAAAAAAAAGATGGATTTAACATAGGCAACTCTTGTATTACTTAATATAAGGGAGCCAAGAAAAATAAGAAAAGGAGCAGAAAAATAATGATTAATAGACCTAAAATAGACCCATATGAAAGAAACGGATGATTTTGAAACCGTACTTTTGGGCCACTTTTGTGAAAATATTGGGATTATAATTTAGGAAAACATCTACGCAATGGTAGTGAAAAATGTAAAAATTGTATTCCTGTATTTAATAGCAAAACAATGAAATTAATGAGATATGACATGACAAGGTGTTGGTATGGTCGTCTGATTGAAAACAGAAAGTCTCATGTTGTCCAAGGCAGAGACCCAAACCTTCCCCCTTGAAAAGAACCTGATCGCTCAAATGGTGAGAATCCAAGACTAGGTTTATCAATAAAGAAAAAAAAATAAAAAAAAACACACGAATATCGCCACAACTAGCATATGATTAAGTATAGGGCCCTAAGAAACAGGAGAAAAGAAATTATGGTTAAAAAAGAAAAAGTATTATTATGAAAGAAAATAGAACAGAAACATAGTGAAAAGAAATTAGAAACAGAACTTAGAGAATATTGTAAAAAGCATTGTCAAATCTTTGATCGTGTAATTTCTGGTTCAATTCAAAATGGAAGTCAACTACATGCTGAAAGTTGTAATTTAGTAAATTTTACAGAAACTCAAAGGAATAATAATGATGAATAATTACCTAATCTACAAAATTAAATGAGACGAAGGGTTTTATTATGTTGGGCGCACAAAAAACCTTAAGACACGCTTAAAAGAACATCTTAAGCGCTGCAAAGCTCATAAACAAGCTGATAAATACCAAAATGTATTCAATCTATATGACAAGTGAGATACTGTTGAAGTTATTAAAAGTAATCTTTCGATAAATGATGCTATTAAGTTTGAAAAAGAACAGTTAAATGCATGCTTTGGAACGGAATGATGTGTCAATGCTGCAAATTCGATTGCTGGAGTTAATATTATGTCAGATGGAACAAAAGCAAAAATTGGAAATGCCAATAAAGGTAACAAGCATACAGCCGAAACAAAAGCATTAATTAGTGCTGCTAATAGAGGACAAGTTCCTTGAAATAAAGGAATACCAAGAACAGCAGAAACTAAGGCATTAATTAGTGCTGCTCTTAAAGGTAACAAGCATACAGCCGAAACAAAAGAAAAAATCAGACAGGGAAATTTAGGTAAAAAATTAACAGCAGAAACCAAAACATTAATTAGTGCTGCTCTTAAAGGTAAAAAACGAAAACCACTTACAGCTGAACATAAGAGAAATTTGAGTCTTGCCCAGAAAAAACGCTGAGCAAAGAGAAAAGCAAAAGAAAAATAATGCGAAAAAGAAACTACCACGAATTTTCAAATTTAGAACAAGTATCTCGTTTTATTAATGACAAAAAACTGAAAAGACTATTCTTTCAAAAATATGTTCGGCAAATGCCTCATAATGAAATTGCGAAGGAAAGTAAAATTTCCCGAGAAACAGTTCGGCAACATTTAGCAAAATTAAACAAACTCCTGATTATTATTTATCAGCAAGAACATAGTTTTCTGGTACCGAAATAATCGTGGACTTTTTATAAGAAATATGGTAAAATATAGACATGACATTAAAACAACAAAAACAACAAATGCACGAAGTAATCGTAGATTTGAAACAAAGTAATAATATCGACACCCATTTTAAGCAGCATCCCTTAAAGAGAATTCTCGCTTATACAAGGGATATCATGACCAAAAGAGACTTTATTATCCAATGGTTAAAATGAAAAGAAACAACTCGGGTTATTATTGTTAATAATATTGTTTGAATTACCTCCGAAGAACGGCCCTATTATACAGAGTTGACAAGGGAGGTGGGCAAGAGATTATTTGAGGAATTAGAAATTTCGTTGCAGTTATCGGTTTGATTTGTCGACAATGCTCGTCAATTTTTCCCCGATTTAACGAAGTCATACGATCAATTAGTATCATATCTCCGAGCAAAACTTGGTGATTTTATGATTGATAATTCACGGAATATTTATTATAACCGAAACAATAAAGTTGAAAAAATTGACACGGAAACAGCCAGAGCAACAGCCGAAGAGCGTAAATTAAACCTGCCAATCGATTTAGATCGCTTGGATAAATTTTCACCGATTTGATATGAAACCTTTTATTACAACCCTGTGGACTCCCATGATCAAGTTGACCGAATATTTGATGGATGGGCAAACAACAACCCAGATACAAAGAAAATGCTTTTTTCACTGATTGGGCACTGTTTGATGCTGAAAAACAAACTGGGTATGGTTGCGATTTTATCTGGATCAGGAGCAAACGGAAAATCAGAATTTATTAAACTATTCGCAAAAGTTGTCGGTGAGTTTCAAGTGAATACTTATGGAAATCCAAGTTATTTACGCGAGGATAGTATAGAACTCGGAAAAATGTTTAATGGAAATAAAGTCATTTGCTACCACGAGACGAAAGAAAAACTCCCACCAAAAGCAATTAACCTATTAAAACAATGCACCGACCCCACGACAAAACTATTATTAAGAGTAAAATTTAACCCCTTAGCGAAAGTAACACCTCCCCAAAACCATATTTTTGCCTCAAATTATAAAGTGGACATCGTAGAAAATACTTCAGCAGTAACTCGACGATTTTATTGAATTCTGTTTGATGCTGATTTTTCTAAACCACAAAAAAACTTTATTTCTGAGGCAAAATTAGCTCATTTATCTAACGATACTAATTTTCTAAACGCTATCCGAACCCGAGCATTGAATACTTATTTTGGAAACGGCAACGAAATTTACGAAACCGAACAATCAAAAATGCTTAAAAAAGACCAAATGACAAGAGATGTAGACTTATTTTTATCATATTGAAAAGAAGGATTTGAGTACCGAAACATCCGTCATCAATTGGATACTCACAATGAAAAGGAATACTCATTTAATGATATTTACTTAATTTATGGGTATTATAAAGAACTTTCAAAAGAACAACCCATGATTATGAAAAAAATGAGAGCACAATTAAAACTCCAAAAAGTAATTCCCCAGTTAATCTGGTATCAGAAAGAACATACCGACAAGTGAACATACAAACGAAACTCCAAAAAGACATAACCCTGAAATTAAAAACTAATTGAATGCAAGCAAAAGTCATCGAATTAATCAATAAATACCCATCTATGGGCAGAATGCGAATAGAAAGCATCGTCACATGCGCTACAATCAAGTTTTTTGAGGATGTGGATTGAAACAGGAGCATCAATGAAATTATTAAATACTGAAATCTTAAAATCTGGGGAGAATTATCCACAGACAGGGAAAATTCCCGTCATAAAATGATTTATTTGAATAATGAGGCCCTCGAGAATTATGAATAATTTACTTTACAAACTTACATGAACGAAAACAGGTTATTTCTACATTGGAAGGACAAAAGACCTTAAAAAACGATTAATCACCCATCTTAAACAATGTCAAAATAATAAAAAAGGTGGTAAATTTCAACATGTATATAATAAATATGGAACTTGAGATGAAATTGAAGTTATAAAAGATACTCTTTCTCTAAACGATTGTAAATATTTAGAACAAAAAAAATTAGATCGGTGATTTGGAACATTAAAATGTGTTAATGCTTCTCCTTCATCAGACGGAGGGGGTGGTCCCCATACAGCAGAAACTAAAGCAAAAATAGGTCTTATTCATAAAGGTAAAATTATTTCAAAAGAAACAAAAACAAAAATGAGTCTTACTATGAAAAAACGGTTGAAAAACCCTAAACACAGACTTAAGATTAGTATTGCTGTTAAAAAACGATTTGAAGACCCAAAAGAAAGAATAAAACAAAGTGAGCGAGTCAAAAAATATTTTGAAAACCCTAAAAATAGACTTAAAACAAGTATTGCTATTAAAAAAGGTATAGCAAAGAAAAAAGCGAGATTAAACAGGCTCTCTCGTCAACAAAATGCCCCTGCAATGATAAGTACTACTCAAGAATTGAAAACAAGCGCCACAGCGCCTGTAATTGCTAAGGATAAGGCAAATAACAAGAATAACATCCCATTATGGGAAATTATTAGTTTTGGTTAAATTAAATAAGTCCTAATGTTGAGATATAAGGACTGAGTGCATACTCCAGAGCGTTTATTCCGTGGTCTTTGCCATCCTCCCGTTCAATTTTCGTAATTCCTTGAGGGTTTTTCTTTCATTGTGATAATTCTCACTCATTTCAAAGGTTAGGAATATCTTTTTTAATAACATAAAGTTTCCCAGAGGCCATTACTCGAAGCATGGTTTTTATTCGTTTCGCAATTCGGTCTTTTTGGTATTTTTCACTAACTCGTTCAAATTCGATTACATTTTTCAAATAATATATTTTCCCATCACGGATTAGAGTAGTTTTATTATTCTCCAAGAGTAGGTTCAATTGTTCTACAAAAGCAAAATCATTTTCACACATAATCGTTAAAGTTCCCCCTCACTGGTATTTTTTTCACATTCGGGCAATGAACTTAAAGATTTCATTGGCCTGTTTAGAAGTATCAAATGGCGCAAATTTAGTTCCAATCACTTTCTCACCAATCACACATAAAGCAGTTTCGTCAGCTGAAATAACTGACGCAATGATGGCCGTCGGATCAGTTGAATAACCGAAGTCTATTCCAATAATCATTTCCCCGTCAAAAAAGGAACTGGGAACCGAATTGACGGCATGAATAAATCTTAACTCTCGGGAGTAAATTCCCCCTGATAATAATAACGGTTTCCCTCAACGCACGACTGACCCAGTTAAAGGGTCAGTAATCTCGGCCTTGTCTATAGAGTCTTTAATCGCATCACTTAAAATGCCTTCATTTCAAATCGCATATGGAGTCATAAAGTGGAAAACTTTATCTTTTTCAAATAAGACCTCGTGATATTTCTCACGGGCAGTTTTATCGTTATAAGGTTGTTTCTTAAGGACTTTCTTAAAATACGGTGTCTGGGGACTATATGGGTTTGAGCAGTAAGTAATAATTGACTGTTTCCCTAACCCCACACCCATAATAACATTAATAAAATCGGTTTCTGTAAACTCGAATGCTTCGTCAAAACAAAGAATTGTGAGGTCAGATTTTAACCGAGTTTTTCCAAGTTTCTGGGCAATTTTTTTGCTGTTTTCACTAAGACCAATGATTTCCACATGTAATCCTGATCGTTTAATTGTTTTGTTTGAGATGTTTGTTTCATAGGATAATTCTGCAGGTAAGTGCTCAATGATTGTGTCAAAGAATTCTCGTTTATTTTCCACCATTTTTCGGATCCCATAAAATATAATTTTTTTGTCAGGACGAATAATATTTAACAATAAAACAAGGTTTATAACTTGTACTGTTTTACCCGTAAATCGGGACCCTCAGCCGTTTCATTCTTTGATTAAAATCGGAGTATCCTTTTTTCATGGGTTAATAACTTTTGTTGTTAAATATGAATATGGAGTTAAAATTCACTTTTTCATTATTTTTTCTTGTTCGGTAAGGTTTTATATGCTTGGGCTCGAGGCAGGGTGATTTTAATAATCGGTGCTTGCTCGATTGCGACTGTTTCATTTACGCCCTTGCGAGCGTAATGTTTGCCCCTTTCTCGCACGAATTCTCGGATGGCATTAGCCTCAGGGCTATCATAACAAATAATCCCTTGCTCTCGCTTCAGTAAGAAATCAAAATAGATTTTTTCTTGCTGAATGTTAGACGCGTGATAAAAACTCAATAAAGTTAATTTTTGCTTAAATAATCATCGGGCTACACATTCACAAAAACTGCCTTTATGTCTAAATTTTACTTTCGGTTTTTTCGTTGTTCTTTTTGTCATTGCTTGAAATTGGTGCTGATACTCGCTCGTTGTGATGGTGCTCCAGTTCGGTAACCACGGCCTTTAAGAAAACCTAACTGCCACAAATCTGTCCCTGTTCCGTCGTAGGGATGATTGGCTGGATCAATTAAAGTTAAATAATCAGCATATGGTTGATTTGGCACCACATAACTTTTTCCCCCTTTGGGCGTAAATCAAATATTCCCCCCGTATTTTGAAACTGGTTCTCAGCGCACAGATTGAACTCAGGATGATAAACCTGAAGTATTATCGGATCTTGCTTTCGCTTGTTCCTGTTCTGTTGCTCTTTGCTCTTTTTGGAATTCAGCATATGGTTGGTTTGTTGGAGGTTGCCGTTTTAAGGTTGTCTGAGCAGTTTTTTGCCGTTGGGTGATAATATTACTCGGAGTTTTCCGTAATGAGCGTAATAAGGCCCCTGCTGTGATAGTTCTCCCAATGACATTTACTGCCCCAAGGATAATTGCTAAGTTGCGTAAGGTTTTGTTTTGTCGTGCCATAATTTATTTTTCAAGTGTTACTCTCATTCTCATTCCATAACCAAATTTAGCATTTGTTGTATAGAAATCAGTTCTCAAAATTGGGTGCAAGTGGAATAAAGTTTTCTTACCTTTGAATTCAAAAAGTGGTTCACCTGTAATGGCACCCCAACCTGTATATCGGGTAAATCAAAGTTTTAATCTATGGATAGTAAAGGGTGGGTTTTCAGTTGCTGTTTTGCCATCGATTAATGTTCATAGATTATCGCGTTTAATCGGTTGATTGGTATCCGAACCTTCGGCAGGTCATCACTCATTTGGTTCTGGACTTCAAGGTTCATCTACATTATCAGTTTTTAGTTGTTTAGTTCAAATATCAACCACATTTTGGGGAACTTCAAGTGATCCAAACTGAAAATTTTGGTTGATTTCATGTGTTGCTTGAATTCCTCGGTCAAACAATTCTGCATTTGGTCCTCAATAAAAATCATAATGAAGATAAAGTTCAAAATTAGAAACATTTAATTTATATTTATAAGTATTAAGTAATAATTGAATTTGTTGTTTTTTCGTATTTGCTTGATTTGGATGTAAAACTTTTAGTCCGTTCACAATTTCCTCGTCAAGATTAATTAAGTCTTCAACATTTTCAATTAATGCAAAATCATATGGAGCTTGTCCTGTTGAGTGATCAAAATATCAATCTCGAGCTCCTGCAGGACCGTAAGTTTGGTTTACTCAGCGCGAAATAATCGGACCGATATATTCAAAACCTGATGCCCGTTTTTTATCCTTTAATAATTTTGTCGCTTTTTCAATTGGAGTTTGTCCTCGTTTTTCAGGGACTGTTAAGGTACTGGCTCAACTTTGATCAATAATTTGTTCTTTATAACTTTTGGTTTTTGTTGAAGGACTGTCTTGGTAATCAGAAGTTAACATTGCTGTCTCCCATTCAAGGAGATTGCCACTGAACCCAGATTGGGGTAAAAAGGTTCGTGTTCAAAGTGAGCGTCCTTCTTTATCAAAAAAAGTTAATCTAATCGGCACTTTTCCGAGTCCACGAATTTGTAAAGCATTGATTAAGAAAGTATTATTATTATCATAATTCGCAATTAAATCGTCCCCGATTAAGTATTCATTAACAAGTTCTTTTGTTGAGTTTTGTAAAAAGATTTTTGTATCGTGAACTTCATTCGTTTTTTCATTAATAATGGTATCGGTTAAGACTCCAGCAATGGAACTGTTAAAAATTTTAGTATTAAGAAAACCACCTAAATAATTGCTATTTTCGTCGTTAAATAATTCGGTTGGAATTTGTCTTTTTTCATCGTCAAATGAAACATTTTCTAATTTATCATAAATAGCATCTAAAAAGAAAGAAGGAATAAAGAAATTTGTTAATGTTCCTTGTCGGTAGGCAGGTTCAGAGACCGTAAATTGGTTATCAGGGATAACATCAATAATTGTGCCACCAATTTGGGTAAAAACATGGTTTCCCACCAAGGCTCCAAATGCAGACCCTGCTCCTCCCCCAGCAAATGCTCCTGCAATTGTTCCTAAAATTCCTCCTCCTGCACTAACAATTTTTTGAATAAAACTTTTACAGTTTGTTGTTCGTCGGCCTTCTCAATAAAGGACATCAAGTTGTTGTGTTCATCAAGTATTTTTGTTAAGTGCCTCGTGGAAAGTTAAGAAATCAAAGGTTTTTTTAATTCGTCCTTCGTCATTGGTTTTAATTCGTTTTCCATTATCATCTGGTTTATTAACGCTTTTTGGGGTATCAGTTAAACCAGTAATTAAAATATCAGGACTTGCTTCATTTGAAGTTTCTGGATCATAAACTGCTGAATCATATTTTGGATCAAGTGTATAATCACTGAATTTAGAATAATTTAATTCATCCAAACCATAAAGTTCAACATTCTTTTTAGCAATTCGTTCTCCGAGTTGGAATTCGGATCCAGAGTATCCACTGGGAATTTCTTTATTATTATTATCCCGATATGTGCCTGTTTCAAGTTCGAGCACACCTAAGTTTGTTCGTGCTTTGATTGGGTCTGTAAAATAACCTAATTCGGGAGCAATCCCTTCTTTGAATCAGTTTTGATTAATAATTTTCCCTGACACTAATCGGAATTTATTTTGATAGCTGGTATTGTGTGTGTTAATTAAAGGTTCAATTAAGCGAGAAATTAATAAAGGTTTCGTAATTGAAGTTTGAAGTGGGAATTCTTCATTTTTTTTAGAACCATAAAATTGTAGACCTGATAAACCAAAAAGACCATTAAAGTCAATTTGGAAGTATTTCACAGCTGGGTTTTTATCTGTAAGTTCAATTTTATTATCTAAATAAACTTGTTTTGTATTTGGAATTGGTGGGAATAAAGTATCCGTATCAAAAGTTTCAGGCTCAGTTTCGTTTGTTCCTGTTGCCCGAGTGTGGGAATAATATCGTCCCCCATTGTAAAATCGATCGTCTCAATTTGAAGGTTTTGGGTTTTGTGTAAAGTCTCGTTTTGGGTGGATAACTGGTAAAGGTGCTAAATCACCAATTCCAGCGAAATTAATATATCCTTCCAATGTTTGTCCGATTGCGCGTAGGGTGTCTCCTAACGAGTTAAATGTGATTTCAAGGTGAGTAATCTTTCCACCTTTCGTATCGTCGCGATAAACCCTTAAATCGGTAATATAGAGCACATCACGGCCAGATATTTCTGGACTCATAAAGAATAATCTTTGATAGTTCGGTTCAATCGTTTCAATTAACTCTGTTTTTCCTTCTGTGATTTTTCGTTCTAAGAAAAAGAATTTCGCACTTTCATAAGGCAAATGGACAACGATTGTTTTTTCAATTGATTGTTCGGTATAAGAAATATTTTCACCTTCCGTTGAAGTAAACCCTGTCGTTTTGTTGGTAAAAGCAGTTGAATAGTTGGAACTAATAATTTTCCCTTTGACATATTGATTTTCAGTCGGAACTTTAATATTTCGGTAAAACTCAGAATTGATGTCCAGTTCACTTTTGCTTGGGTTTTGGAATACTCATCGGTCAGTCGATACTAAGTGAGTATAGACTGGTCAAAACCGACCTCAGAAATCATCGGCATCCACTGGACGATTAACACCAGAATTAAAAGCATAAACACGAACTTCATCATCTTTTTGTCATAAAATATGCCCAAAAAAATATCGGTGTCGTAGATTTTCAGTTCTATCTTCACTTCAGCCAAGTTGAATTCCCAACACATAAGGTAATCATTGCTCGGGAAAATTCCTAAGAAATGCTCGTTTTTTTGCTAAAGTATCTAAATAATGATAACCATATCTTAAATTAATAATCGCATCTGAACTAAAAAACTTAGGTGCAGCATTTGGTTCATAATCTCTTTCCCCATTAACGGGAGTGTAGTCCAATTCTGGCATATTTGGAGTATTTGCAGGAAAGAATTCACTCTCTGAATTGACAATTGTTGTTGGTTCCTCCGAATCCAATCATCGTAAAATCGTAGGAAAGCGTCCTGAAATAATTGAGTTATAAAGTTGCTCTGAAACTCGTAGTTTGTCCTCTGTTCGGTCGGAAAAACCGAGACTGGGATACATCGGAAAAAAGTGGAAATCTTGTTCTTTTAATGCACGGTTAGGTAAGACTTGGCGATTTTTAGGAATATTAACTGTCGTCGGTTTCATTGCTTTGCTTCTCCTTGCCGTTTACAGGGCCTGTCGCTGCATTTTGTCCCACCTCGTTAAATTCATTATACTCATCCTCGACTTTTTGTAATTCAACTCGTGCTTCTTGATCGTCAAGGTTGAAAATAGTTCCGATTGCTTTTTCTCGAGAAATTAATCCATTATTTAAGGCTAAGATTGTTTCGTTCAAAATTGTTGTTTGGTCGATGGCTGTGTTTTCGGTTAAAGCAAATGAAAAGTCAGGGTTTGAAAATCCTGCCACTTTGAATACTTTTTCCAGTAACAATGAAAAGTTTTCGTTGAATGCCCGTTGTGATTGGGTAATAGTATGTGATAAACTTGAATTACTTGTGGTAATTTCGGTTGCTGTTCTAAGGGGACTTTCGATTGTGTTGTTATATGACAGTCCTGATAGTGAAAATAGTTCCTTGATATGGTTCGCAATTTCGGTGCAAATATTAGTAATTAAAATTGTTGATGGTAATTGTTCGGCCAGTTTCTGTCCTTCGGTGCGCGATCCTACATTAATAATATAATCGTCAAGCACATTTTTACCTTCAGCAATGCGTTTTTCTGTGGCAATTTTTTGTTTGGGAGTTAAAATCAAAGCAAGTCTTGATCGGTTCAATTTTAATTCCCGTAATAAATAATCGACTTTAGCATTGAAAACTGGAAAGTAGTTTCGGACTGGGTATCAGTCAGGTTTATCGCTGAATGTATAGTTGGGAAAGTCTTGGAATGGAATAACTTTGAATTGTTTGAATGGGTTTGGTTCCTCTAATGGGAAAACATATTCCTTAGGAACTGGTGAATTATAGCCAAGAGTTGTTAATGCTTGGTTATCATATCAGTAAGTTCGTTGAACTTTATCCATATTTCAGCGTTCTCTAATGTATAATTTTCGGTTTGTAGAAAGCACCACTTCTTTAAGTGTTGAAACACCAATAATATCCTCGTATACCTTTGAAATGTAAGGTCGGAATGTTTTTTGGGAAATAGCATACATTCGGTAGTCTTCACCAGATTTTAGTTTATCAAAACCTCCGATTGCTGAACCGAAGTAATAAATATTGAAAAGTAATAAGGTAATTTTTTCCAGCAATCGACTATCTTTAGAAAATTTAGTAAAAAATGCTTCCAACTGTTTATCTTTTGTCGCAAACGAGTACCCTTTTCCACACGCAATTTTAGTCTTAACCATCGCAAAAATGTAAGGGAAGTCAATATATTTATCTTTAGCCCCTCCACTTGAGGATGTAGAAAGTCCGAAAACGGATTTTCAACTATGTTGTTGCAGTGCGAATGATCGGGTATCGTTTTCCATAATATTCTAATATTTTTTGTTTTGTGTCAGCGACTCCAAAAATTCTATCATGGTGTTTATGTCATCCGTTTTTCACTCTCATGAGATAAAATTGATAAAACATAAGATAAATTTCAAAACTGAAATTGGCATCGCTAAAAATGACCGAATAAGGTTCATTGTATTTAACATATTAGTTTTTTTCCTTTCTTTGGTAATCCTTACCTGTTTCTTTAAGTAAGTGATTTTCGATAATTGTAATTCGTTTCTGATTTTCTCGTACATAAGTTTTTGTTTCTCGGCAATCCATTTTAATTTCTTTAATCGTTAATAATGCTTCCTTGTTATTTTGAGCATTCTTTTTAGTTCCGTTTCTGCTGAATGCTAATAATCCAGCAAAGGTTCCTGTGGATAACATAATGCCTGTTTCGGTAGGTAAACTCATAGTTGTTGCTAAAACAACGCCAGAAACGATTAAACCGATACCTATAACGAATAGAATGATTTTAGTTCAGTCCCAATTACGCATTTCAAGGTAGCTCCTTTGGGTGGTGTAGTTTAATATAAACTAAACAAGTTAAATTTTCGTTATCTCGTAAATAAGCATCTAATCTATTAACTTGTAAACTTACAGAACTGCTAGTTGAAGCAATTGTATGGTAATGAGCATCTCGGGCTTGAGAAGAACCACTATTATATTGAAAATTCATATCATTAATAGTTACTGGTCGTGGTAGACCTGTATCAAAATTCATATGTCCTTCCACTAAAAACTGTTCTTTATCTCAGTCTTCGGCATGTTCAGGGAAAGAGAAAATACTTCATAAATATAGATAATCAAGTCTATCTAAAAAATTGGCAGGGTTTTTAAGGTAAATATCGAATTTCGTAATTCATGCGATTTCCCCACCTTTATCAAAGCGAGTTTCTACATTTCTAATGCCAAATCTTGTTTGTGTTGTTGCTGTGTGGTAAGGGTCAAGACTTTCATTATGCTTTCTAATTTGGAAAGGTTCATTCTCGTAAAAACTTAAATTGTTGAATGGTTCAAATTGAGAAGTATCTCCACCTCCTGCATTTTCATCGACATAGCGTTTATTCGCAATATCAGTGTCCCGACGGGGGTCAGCAACTTTTAGTCTGTTTGCTTCATAAAGGGTAATTGTATTTTGAATTCCATCAATCACTAACTGGTCTTCAAATAAGTAATCTGACTTTTGGCTACCTTCTGTTTGGTAAGCAGTTGATTTTGCTAAAATTCTTTTATCAGTATCTGTGTTTGAAACATTTGTAATTTGATAGTTTCATTTTGTCGTATGTGGGGCCTTAGTTCAATAAAGTTGTTCCCCTAATAGTTGTGGTTTAGCAATTAAGAATTCAAAGGCCTCTGTGCCTGACATATCGTGTAAATCAATGCCTAAAGGTGTTACGAAATGAGCAAAACTTGTAGTGAGTTCGGTCATATAACCCTTTCAAAAAAACAATGGAAGCTGTGATGCACTAGCCTTTGCGACTGCCTTGAAAATACGGTGCGCATTGTAGTTACCATCATTAAGCGATACAAAAACAATTTCCACTGATTGAATTGCTGAATTAATATGTTTAACTGTTAAAAAATATTTATTATTTCCAGTGAAATATGAGTCTGGTAAGTCAGAATAGCCGAACCCTCGTAAAATTTCTTGCGTTTTTAATAATCGGGCATTAGTTGTTAAAGCACTTCCAGTATATATCGCGTTGGCAAGTTGTCAAGTATCCCCTAATGAGTAGACAGGATAGTTGTAGTCCTGAAAGTTTCCTGTAGGTGATGGAAAGGCTTCAATTTGTTTAATTGGTAAATCAGCACTTGCTGCTCCACTTCCATTAATTGCAGGGTGGTTTTTAATATTTTCATAATCAAGTTTTCCTTCACTATCTAAATTTTGAATTTGGTTAAGTTGTTCTTGTGTAAGACCAATTGTCGGATGATTTTTAATATTTTCATAATCAAGTTTCCCTTCGCTATCTAAATTTTGTAATTTTGGTGGCGATAGTTTAACACCAGAGCAGCTACAAAAATTACAAAATTTAGATGGCGA
>JACSEK010000027.1_pt1 | contig 18485 bp, 21 predicted proteins | sample 8225431 | NCBI WGS metagenome assembly JACSEK01 (sample SAMN15704673, study PRJNA253121) | viral metagenome | isolation source: viral DNA from sea star tissue collected in USA, Olympic National Park... | host: Pisaster ochraceus | collected 2013 | reverse complement strand
GTTGTCCCCCCCTGCCTTTTTAAGCATCAGGTAAGATAGCGAGGCCGCGCCCGCCAAAGCTACCAATGCGATCGCGGCCGTTGCGATCGATCCCATATTGACCAGCGACATGGCCATCAAAGATATGGCCATAACGCCCACCCCAACGGACAGTTTTATAATCCCCTCGCCGGCATCTTCTATTTTATCCGTTTTCATTTTGGACAGCGTGTATATAAACCCGGCAAAAAGGGCGAGCGATGCGGCCGCCGCGGCGACCCCGCCCGCGGTCGCGCTTGCGCTAAAAATGGCGATCGCCCCGGACATGGCCACCATCCCAACGGATATTTGCAGTATAAGCGCGCCCATGCCGGAAAGTTTGTCCAGTGTTGATTTCACCCTGTCCACATACCCCATAAAAACTTCGATAGCGGATTTGTTTTTTTCCACCCTTTCGGCATTTTGGATAATGGAATCGGTTACCGTTTTGATGCTATCGGCAAATATTTTGCTCCCTTCCCTGAACGTCTCATCTTTGAATATGCCCCGTATAACATCCACGTCCTTTTTTAACGTGACAGAAAGGGATTGTAGCTGCTCTTTGTATTTGGCCAGGATTTTTGCATCACCGCCGGTGAACGTCCCCGTTACGATATCCTTTAAGCTTAGTTTATTATCGCGGGCCTGTATGATGTCCAGCGACTTTTGTATTTTTATCAATATATCCGATATCGACACAAGCGAGGCGGCGACAACGTCTTCCAGCTTTGTTGCCGTATTGTTGACATCATCGACCATTTGCGAGGTCGCCTTTTTTGTAACGTCTATTTTATCGGGGGAGTCCGCCTTGGCCTTTTTGAACTCCTCGACGTTTACCAGATCGAATTTATTGGTCATGCCGAATATGGCGCCCGCCATTAATTTTTGCGTAGTCGACAGTTTTGTCAGACTGCTTAAAATAGCGGTATTGATCGCCGATGATCCTACGTTGAATCCTTTGTCGGCCATTTTTATTTAAATTTTGACATCCCTTTTGGCATGCGCGGCATGCGCGGCATGTATTTTTTTAGCATCCCTTTCGATCCCCCCTGTTTTGTGGTGCCTTTGTCCTGCTTTTCATTGACCGTTTTAAATACCTTTTGCAGGCTTGCAATATATACCTGAAACTCCCAATATAGCATTTTGTCCGCATCGGTCGGGCCGAACCCGACCTTAAACTGAGTCCACGCGAGCGTTTCATAAAAATTCGGTATCGAAATTTGAAACGCCCGGAACAAAAAACCTCCTAACCCCCTTTTCGAACCCTTTGTTCACATCGACCTTGTTGATATGCCCGCACTGCCCGCACTTGGACGAGGCATCCTTATTCATGGCGGTGGCCATCCTGCCCTGCAACTCCAGCATCGCCCCCAGTTTTTTGACCCCCCAGCTGTTATATTCCGCGTTGAGATCATCCATTGTTTTTTTGCCCGCGGTTTTCCAATCAAGTATAAGGTATGGCGCTATATCCAAAAACGCTTTATTTTCGGTGATCCATTTTATGTTCTGCCGTGCCGCATAATCGGTCACTATTTCTATGGCGCCGAGCGATGGGATGGATATTTCTATTTCACCGAAGGACCTTGTATCAAAAACAAGCCTGCCGGTCACGGGATCGACCTTTTCCATGATTTTATCAGGCAGGTTTTTATAGCTGAGGTGATCGGGCAATACCTCGGCGTTATATTCGGCCCTGCATGATCCGCACGTGCATTTTATTTGCATTTTATGTTCCGCTTCCATAAACGTCGCATCGTGTATGTAAAGCAACATTTTAAAACGATCGGCCTCCTTAAGGTCTTTCCAATGTATGCCGCGCACGCACGATTTTATTATATCGATTATGCCATCATACACTTCTTTAGGGTTGTTTTCATCCATAGATGCCCACTTGCGTATCTCTTGCACCCCGGCGGCCCTGAATGATACAGTGGCGCCGGCCGGGTAAAACCGCCCGTCGCCCACAAGTTTTCCTTTATCCACGGGGCTGCTCGCCTGTATAAAAGACGTTCGCCCACCATCGGGCGCCCTGTTTATATCATCCGATCCGGCCAGCTCTTCGGCCATGCCTGTTTTCTTTTTGCTCATGGTATTTATTTATTTTTTTTCGTTTTTTGGTTTTCACCCGCCCATTATAACATTAAAGCCCTCGGCCACCAAATTTACGGTAAGTTGTACCGGTTCCTGTGATTCGATAGAGGTTTCATCAAGGCCGGTCAATTCCATTATAAGCACATTGATCAATTCGACATGCCGCCAGACTTCGCCCACTTTGTTGTGCTGGTCTATTATGATATTCCCCACCGTATCTATTTTAAGCGAGTTCGCCCCGGTAAATTCGTTGCGATGCCGCCTTGCCCATTGTTTCCACATTTTATAGATAAGCATATCGTTGGCCTTCGCGCCGGAGAAATTCAAATTCATCACCATGTTCAATTCTATGGTGGTGTCCTCCACAAAGGAAGATGAAAACACCCGGGTATGGCCCAACGATATCTGCCTTACTATCTCGGGCATTTTATCGAGCATCTCAAGGCCGCCGATGGATACTATTTCCTCTGATAATATCGACGGCACCACAATGCCCTGCGGCGGTATGACCTGGACGGCAAACCGTTCTAATGTGGCGGCCTCATCTATCGATTTGGCCACCTTGCTGTTTCTTATACTCGGTAGTCCCATTATTTTACAATATTTATGTTCTGTTGTTTTGCTTTAGCTTGTTTTTTTTTGATCACGCCTCATCGGTCGCGCCGCGCGCCGTGGTCCTATGCACCGCTATTTTTATGCCGCCCGCTATGTATAATTCGGTGTCCAGCACCAAAATGCCCGCGTTCCTGACCTCGGCATCGTTGTTGCCCGTGTCGCATATATTGGAATACCGTTCGATGGCTTGGTTGGCGACGAGCGTATCGCATACGCCATCCGCCTGTAGTTTTACCTTGGCGCGTTTTTCCGCGGTGTTCCTTTTTGGTATTTCATCTATTGCGCGGTTCAGTATAAGCTGCATCTCCCTGGCCGTATATAGGAGCAACAAAGTGTTCTCGAAATTGGATAAGGCCGATTTTACGGTCTGTTTCGCGCTGTACGAGCTGAGTATTTGCAACGTCCCGTTTTTTAGCTTGATGATATTAAAGCCGGCGGGCTCCAGTATATCCCTTTGTTTTTCGGTTACCTCATAAACGGAGCCCACGCCGGGCACCGATATGACACCGGTGCTACCACCGCTTACTATGGTGTATGGCTGGCGCCCGCCGGTCAGGAAATTGGCGCCGTACAACAACGCGACGGCGGCGCTTGCCGGTATTGCGGCGGTCGTTATCCCATCGCTGTAATAAAGCTCGGGCCCAACAAAAAGGCCAAAGTAATCACCGGCGGATGTGCCGGGGAAGCTGAATAGTTTACTGTACGGCAAGGCCGTATTCCCGCCGGCCACGATGTGCCTCGCATCAAGGTCGCCATCGGGGGCATCTTTGAATATCGGATCCTTGCTGTTTTCAAAATCGGCAAAATATGGGTACCCCCCTATGTATGCAAATTTTTTGCTACATTCGGCAAGCGTCGTTAATTGTGATTTTACGGATCCTTCTATATATGTTTTGAACGAATCCAGCAAAAACCAAAAAGGGTATTTTTCAAAGTCGCGCATACCGGCGGATATACCTTCGGTCGCGAGCAGATCGAGTATTTCTTTTTGCCTCCCCGGCGTGCCATCGCAAAACTGGGAATCGGTCAACGCAACCCCGGGCAATGCGATGGGCGCCAGCGTTAGCGCCCGGTCTTCTGCGCCCCTTATAACGTAAAAATCCCCCTGGTGTATTTTTGCGGTAAAATCTAAATTTTCATGATCCAATATCAGGCCGTCCTCGCCGGCTTCCGTGAATTTTACGTTTTTATCGAGCGTGGATTTCCATATCTTGACCTTGGTCGCATAATCGTTTTTTAGGCGTTCTATTATATGGCTGTTTACCTGTACGCCCGGGATATCTTCATAAGCATCGCCCGGTCCGGATGGTTTGAACTGCGCCACGCCCTCGGTCACCTCCGAGCTGGCCGCCGCCTCGCCAGCGGTGGCGAATTTGACCGGCGTGCCGGCGAGGCCCGTGTTGGTGTACCAGTCATCGGGGTATATCCATTCGCCCGCCCCGTTTTTTGGGAAAGCAAGCCCTGTCCTATGATCGACGACGACATCCCTGGTCTGCAGGACGGCAGGCTCTGTGTACATCCCAGCGTACTGGTGCGCCACGACACGGGCGGTGCCGCCATCCGTGGATACGACCCTCGCATCCTTGCCCAAAAAATTATTCTGTACCGTGTATATCGCGCGCAAATCCTTGGTATCGCCGTTATAACCGATCCCTGCCGTAAATTTTACCAGGCCGCAGGCCACGGGCAATGCGTTTATATCCCCGGCATCGGACCCGTCTGCAAAACCATACCCCACCTTGATATCATCGGCGGACCTGAACATGGAAACGGTAAGCACGTTCGCGGCCTCGGTACTCAACACGGCGGGCAGTGCATACCCGAGCATGTTTATTTCGGGGATCGTTATATCATCGCCGACCACTTCTATGTTAAGGTCCTTTAAGGCGATGGCGTTGGGCTGTGACCCATCATCCACGTCCCAATCCGCATATTCATAAACTTTATCTTCGTTTATGTCGATAAAAATACCATCGGCGCCTGTGTTCGCATTGACGATCGTTTCTAAAAATAAGCTATTGCCATTCGAATTCAGTATTTCGGGTATTAACGATCCTGTGTATTTTCTTATGAATTTGGATTCCGGGATCAGTGATAGATCGTCGAGCTTTTCTTTATCGACGTTGCCGTTGCTATCCAGTATGGCCAGCAGATCAGGGCTCGTCACGCTGGATTCATTGGTTAGGTCCCTGCCAAAAACATACATATCGACAAAAAGATCTTCGACCTTTGTGCGCCCGGGTATATGCGTTATATCGATATCGGGGAAACGGGCAAGGTATCCAGATATGGTGAGATCGCCGAATTCCGTGTTTTTTGACGATTTGAAATAGATGGTTATATTCTGCCCACTTATGGAGCCAACGCTGAGCAGCGTGGCATCGTCCCGTATTTTTGTTTTTTTGAGCTTCCAAAAATTGGTCTTGGTGAACATACTCCCAAAAGGCTCCGTCCGCGGCAGTGGGTTCCTAACATCGTCCCTCACGGAAAGCGGCGCATACGCCGACATGTGCGAATTATCGTATGTTCTGAGGTTGAGCATGTAAATAGGGTTGCCCTGCGATAAAAGCATCTCCGCATGCAGTATAAAATAATTGCCCTTACGCTCTTGTGCCTTATCCCTCTTGCCGAACGTGTTGTGCAATTCTATGGTATCCGCCACCTCGACCATAGTATTTACCGGGGCGGTCCTGGATTTGCTCTGGCCGACCAGTGCGTATAACGCGCCCGTATCCGGCGTGGCGGCCCTCGTGGATTTATCGTCGAATATGGTGTACGATCCAGTCCTCTTGAACCTTGCTAATTGTGCGTCGATCATAACGTTATTGTTTTTTTTAGCCTGTTGTTAGATTATTGTTATTATTGTATATATATATCAAACCGTTCCCCACTGCAAACACATGCCCCAAAAACAACATTTTGATCCCCGTGTCGGGTTCGAAACCCCGGACGATCAAGAATCTCATAAAATAAGCTGGTCGAGCAAATCCGTGGATGTCGCAACGGAGGCTATTTCAAAGGGCTACCCGCTCCGCACATCCCCTTTTTTTAAAAACAACCTACTGCTAAGGAACTGCGACCTTTTGTATAATTACAAAGATGAAGAACTGTTGGAATACACAAAATGCAAAATAGATATATTGCATTTCGCCGAAAAATATTGTTGGCTTAAATCCCCGAGCGGCCGTACGCGCCCGATCAAGCTAAGGAAATACCAACGTAGGATACTGATAGCCATACAGGAAAACCCATATACTATCATATTGGCGGGGCGGCAGATAGGCAAAACGACGACAACTGCCATAGCGATAATGTGGTTTGTCGCGTTCCAAGCGGAATTTACGGTGGCGCTCCTCGGTGATAAGCACGCGACTGCCATAGAAAACCTCGATAAGGTAAAGGAAATTTATTACACATTGCCGTTTTTCCTTAAGCCGGGCGTTATTGCATGGAATGTGAAAACCGTTGTTTTTGATACAAAATCCAAAATAATGACAGGGCCGTGCAAAAAATCGGCGATCGTCGGAAAATCCATAAACCTGTTATACATAGATGAACTGGCGATACCGTTGCCGTCACAGTCAAAAGAAGTGGTCGAGTATGCCATGCCGACGATGGAAACTTTCATCAAGGATGGGATGGGCAAGGTCGTGTTCAGCTCCACGCCGAATGGCGAGAATATATTCAAGGATTTTTGGGTAAAGGCCGTCCGCAAAACCAACGGCTTTATCCCGGTTGCCGTAAAATGGTGGGAAGTACCGGGCAGGGATTTGGCATGGAAACACGAAACCATGTTAAAATATGGCGAGGAATCGTTCAATGAGCAATTTAACTGTATATTTTTGAGTTCGGCGTCTTCTTTTTATAGCAACCATTTAATAGAAAATACCGAACGATCGCTTACCAATTACAAAAAAATCGACACAGGCGTAGATGAAATAAACAAACTGCAATGGCGCATAATGGATATGGACGCGCCCTGCACGGAAGCCGAGCCGGTTGAGTTTTTATCGTTTGCCGATCATATAGACATAGATGGGCTTAAGGACAAACACGTAATTATCCAGATGGATATAGCAGAGGGCGCCGGGCTCGATTTTACGGTCGCCAACATTTTTATGCTGTGCGCCGACGATAACAAAAACGATAAAAAAACCAAAGAACGGATCAAGCAAATAGACAAGTGGAACCCGGACTACGATGGCCACACGGGCGTGTATTATGACGATTCCACCATAACGGATAACGTGAAGCTCGAGCAGATCGGCCTATTCCACACGAACCTTATATCGATACCGGCATTCGCCATGTTCATACGTATAATATGCCATAAATTATTCGATATAAACAAAATAAGGATATGCCCCGAAATAAACAAATACGGGGGGCATTTAAAGGCACTGCTCATGTCCGAGAGGTTTTCCGAATTTGAATTGGATATAGAAAATTTTGCGATGACCCAATGGAATGATAAGAACATAGTCGGCGTCAACATAACATCCAAAACGAAACCATTGTACGTACGCCAGTCGAAAACCCTATTGGAAACGGGCAAAATAAAAATTAACGAAGTCCGGACGATAGAAGAAATGAAATACTTTGGGAAGGTAAAAAACAGCTACGGCGCGCACGAAGGCCACCACGATGATATTATGATGACCATCGTTGGGGTATCGGCATACGTGTCGCAGGAAAATATAAGCTGGGTCGAGTTTTGTGAAGAATTTGTGGAAAATGTACCTATCGCCAAAGCCGAAGAAGAAGTGTACGATTAACCGATCACTGTTTTTTGAGACTGGGTATATCCACCCCCAAAAAACCTTTTGATAACATGTTTTTTTGTATTTGGTTTTTTATGTTATTGAGCATACCAAGGGATGCCCTGGCCAACGGCATCATCCCCCCCGAATAACCATCCCGGCAGTCATCGCACAACACCAATTTTACATTATGGGGCAGGGCATCCAAATCCACCATGTGCGCACGGGCGCACTTGTGGCATTTGGTTTTTACGGTGTTTTGTTTGTTCGATATGGCGGATACAAAGGCCTCGGCCTGGCTTATTAAAATGTGGCCTTTTACGCACATCAGCGCCGCCCCCACCCTTGGCATGTGCATCCCCCAGTTGGCGAATCTTTTTGTTATGGCGTGTTTGCTTAAAGTACGTTGCATTGTTTTTTTATGCGCCGGCCGGTGGGCATCCGTCAAAATCCAAGGATATCGCATCGTCGACATTTATTATTTTGCTATACGAACATCGCATCAACATGTCGACTTTTGAAACGTTGATGCCCGAACCGATCTGGGATAAAAAATGCTTGCTTTTTTTGTGCTTTCCGTTGATGCCCCGCCACTCTTCTATTATACTAAAGTCGCCCAGTTCTTCCGTGCATATATCAAAATGTGTATGATAACTGGTTTTACACAGCCATTTTACGGCATCCATTGAAAAATTATGGCACTCGTTGAATATTTGGCAATATACCAAACCGAGCATCATCCTTTTGTGCATCAGCCCAAACGTAGTATTTCTCCAAATACTTATTTTATCGTATATTTTTTTCGACAACAACAGGTCATGCACTATCGAATAAACAAACTGCCCGTATCCCCATTGGGGGGACTCCCTCAGTTTTATGGCACTGGCGGATACTGTTTTATTGGCGGGCGGCGATACGCTTACGTCAAAATCATATTTAAAACATGTGTTGGCCGGGGGCTGTCCCGTTTTTCTGAAGTTGGAAAAGTTTATGCGATGCCCACTAAAATTAACCCATATATTATCATGGGCGGCCACTATGTCCTGTGCGTTGACAAACGATATATTATTTTTTGATAGCTCTATGCCGGACGTTAATTTTAAATGGTCGGCGATGAATGCGCAAATACTATAATGGGCCATCTCCTCCTTTTGTGCGATATCCTTAAAAATGCCGTATGCCTGAAGTAGGTCCATGCCGTTGAGGCTTTCTATAAATTCTACGTTGGCCTGTTCGAATTCCGTTTTTTTGTTTATGAACCACTCTATATAATTATGGTCTTTTTTTATTAAATCATCCAAATTTAAACAATGCACAAAACCCAACCCGTAAAACAGATTAAACAAATCAACTTTATCATTATTTTCTAAATATTTTAAATTCAGTTTTTTGTAATCGTTTATAAAAACCGTGGTATCCAAACTTACTTTGGTCGAATTTAAAATAGATATTAAGTTGTTTAGGGGCATGTCAGAAAAAAACCGTTAACCACTTTCAATAAGTGCTTAACGGTTTTATACAACCAAACTATTGTGTGTTATTATTATTATATTTTTTTGCTATGGCATCGTTCAACTTTTTGTTTTGGGTCAAATACAGGGCATCTGTGTTTTGCCCGGACCCGGTTTTTTTATTGCCATCGCACGGATCGCCCGCTTTATTTTCCGTGCAGTCCCCGGAGGCTTCCTCTTCTTCCATATCGTCGACGAATTGGCGGTCCTGTTCTATTTCAATCTGTTCCTCGGCCACGATCCCATCGATTATTTCCCGCTCTTCTTGTTCATGTATATCATGTGGCAAAACCCCGTACTCTTGGATACACGCACTGTAGCATTTGCATTTGTTTTTGAAGTCGATGCATGACATGTTCAAAAAATCGGCCAGTGACTGGTTTTCCAAACTATACCCAACCTCTTTTGTTTTGGTATGGGGCTGGTCCAGGATGGATTCAGTTATGGTCATTATATACGGAGTGTCCGTGGTGTCCTTTTGGATAAGTATATCGGTTTTATAATTATTTGAAACGGTGACGTTATTATAATTAAATTCGTACTGATCGACCGAAAAAAAGTTGAGTTGTTCCAAAACCAAAACCTCGGCTTCGGTAAATTGTATTAAGTCTTCCATGATTATTGTTAAGGTTTGTTAGGTTATACCCCAATATATTTGTAAGTTTAGTTCATCGCCCCTTTTTATACAGGTCCAATAAATGCGGTGTTTTGCCCGGATCATCTGGTTCTTTTACCGGGTCTGCAGTGCCGTACTTTAAAAAGGTATAATACCGCTCATTGATATTACTGAGGGTTTTTGTTTTATTTTTTTTGGCGGTCCTTTTGGCGGCCCTTTTGGTTTGCAACCGGCCGTTAAAAATACGGTTCGTTACCGCCACCACGCCTTGGTCGGCGGATCGCAAATGATGCCCGGAGATGCCCAAATTACGGCGTAGCATCGCCCAATTTATTATGGATGGGTCGTTTTCCACGGCAGTTAGTATTTTTTTGCCCAGTGTGGATTTATGCGCCGATTTGTTGTTGTTTACCAAACGCATCATCTCTTTTCTTAACCCCTTTAGTTTGCCATTGCGCGAAGTGATCGAATAAAAAACACACTCATCTATGTTGTGCGATTTGACGACCTCCATCAACACCATTATATTTTTGTCGTTTTTTATAACGCCGATTATATCATGGAATATTTTTTCATAGGCGCCCGTCCCAAGGACTGCCGCCCGGGCTTTGTTTAGGGCAATGGTGTCGAATAATTTCTTTTGGCTTTTTGTCAATTGCCTGTTGTTCGATATGTGTTTACAGAATTTTACATACGGGTATTGTTTTTCCGTTTTTTCGTGTTTTTTTGCGGCGTTTGCCAATTTTGTAAAACTTGTTATGCGCGGGTCTTCGGATACCCTCCCCAAAACGCCCAGTGCCTCCCTGGGGATAACCATGTATCTTGGCGTCAGGTTGGTTTTTATTTGTTTTAATATCCTGTCCCGCAGTTTTTTTAACGATGGATGCCGGCCACAGGCCATATTAAAAGTGGTGTATTTTATGTTGTACATCTGGCACAACGTTGTCAATTTCGTTATTTTTTTATCGTTCGCACAATCGGCCAGCATACTTTTGCCCATATCCGTATATTTTTTTACACGTTTTTCCAGTTCCGTTGTTTTGTTATGGCAAAGTATAGCATAAAATTCTTTAAGCAACGGGTGGTCCGGACAGCCTTCTTTCGCGCTCGCTATGTATTTGCCCGGGAGGCCGCATAATTGGTGGATATCGATGAGCCGCAGGCCCGGCCGTGCCTTTGCCAATTCGATCATCGAACGTAAATTCGTTTCATGCCCCTCGATGGTGTATTTCCTTAGTTTTTTCATTTTTTTTTAATAATGGTACGTAAAGCCCACCGATCTTTAGCCGGTAGGCACAAGCATCACCAATGATAGGCAAAAACAAATATACACAAAACGTTTTTTATTGAAAAAAAGCGCCACCGCGCCAAAAAAAGCCGCCCACAAAGGCGGCCAGTGATCGCCGCCCCCGTCAAAAAATAAACGGCATGTTGTTGTCCAATAGGTTTTCCAAAGTTTGTTCCCCCGAGTGGACGATAGATTCGACACCATCCGATCCTAGCGTAAAAACCAGGGAGAAATTTTTGTCGGCGGTTTTAACGGCCATGCAAGCATCACAATTGCGCGCGCTACCGATCTCCAGCATCCCTTGTGCAAAAAAAGCATTGCCGCCTTTGTTGCCGAACCCATAACTTTTTAAAATTTCAACATCGCCTGGGCCGAACTGCAATGCGTCGTTTTTCATTTGCCCGATCCTAACGTTTAATTCGCTTAATGTTCCCATGATAACCTAAGTTTAAATTGTGATAAAATTTGTTTTGTTACAATGGTATTATACATCAAAACAGGCAGGGGTTCAACTTATTCGAAATTATTTTTGGCCTGTTGCCCTGTGCCGCCTTCGCCGGCCCGGGCATGCCTTACCGATAAACAACGGCCGGCACTTGCTTGCGCAAGGGCCGGCCGCGTGCCTCTATGGTTTATAGTGCCGTTCGCGAGGGCTTTGCCGGTACACTGTCCCTAGTCTACCATTCCCGGTATGTCGAATGTGTTTAGTAAACCGACCACCGGCCAAAGACCAGCGGGGTTTACGCACTATTATTTAAAATCTATTACGTAAAAAATACTGTCCCTAATATAAAAAAATCGTGTTGGCTTCCCATATTGATGTCAACAAACGCATCTACCATTTTTTGGGGGTCGCTCCCATTTCTGTAATTACCTCCCGTAATATCGGGGTTGGCCCAAAGGACATAAAAATCTGTTTTTCTTCCGGCCTGTTCATTACTGAATTCCGCAATAACATTATTGTCCATGACGATATATGATTTAAACAAACTATATGTATTCTTAAGCTTTTTGTAATTCGATAGTGTCATAAAAAAAGATTTTTTGATATCCCCTATTATAAAACTCGTGTCCCACTTGGTTATCGGGGCGGCCGTTGCAAAATCCAGCCTTTGCATGTTGTAATACACCGCATTTTGTGTTTTTTGGTCGCGGCTTCTACCAAGTTTTTCTATTAATTTTTCGGCAAGTTTTGGGCTGAATTTACTGCCCCTTTCACTCTCGTTCACAAACGCATAATTTTTATTATACGGAGGTAGGCCCATGCGGGTCCTGTGCTTGTTGATTAATTCTAAATTATCCATTTGGTTTTTAATGTTTAATGTTTAACGTTTAACGTAACACCCTAAAAATTCGGATGGTTTATCCAATTTTGATTTAAGCGATTTGATTTTATCTTCGTACCACTTGATTTTTTTAAACTCAAGCTCCAGTGGTTGGCCATCTTTAAGCCCTGCCCGATCCCTGTATTTGAACACGTTCAATTCACAAAAAATAATGGTCGCGACCGTGCCGTACACCCTTTCCATTTTATCTATTGTTTCAATGGAGCCTTTGTTGTAATGGCAGGCCTGGCCTTCCTTGTTGTATTGGCACATCCGCCTTAACGTTTTTTTAATCCGCGCATACACAAATATATATACAAATACGCAATATTGAACCCAAACGGGGATAATATTGCGTATGGCGCGCGATCACCCAATTTCCGTAAGCACCATTTTATAACCCCGCGCAATATCTTTTGCCTCGCGCAAAAAGGATTCGAGCGTTTGCCCGCCTGTGCCGACCACATTACCGCTTTGTTCTCTTGGGCGTGTCCCGATGGGCGTCTTGCGGAATTTTAGGCTAAACACATCTTTGTCTTTGAGGATAAAATAAAAAAGTTCCATTTTATCGCCGCCCCTGTTGGTTATGTCCAGGCGCTTTTTAAACAACGGCGCGCCATAACATGTAATCTCTTTTTTATACCCGTGTGCCTCTAAAAAAGTTTCCTCTGTTTCGGTGAATTTTACTCCTGTGGTTTCCATGATAGTCTAAGTTTAAATTGTGATAAAATTTGTTTTGTTACAATGGTACTATACATCAAAGATGGGCGGAGTTCAAGTTATTCGAAATTATTTTTGGGCTGTTGCCCTGTGCCGCCTTCGCCGGCCCGGGCGCGCCTTACCGATAAACAACGGCCGGCACTTGCTTGCGCAAGGGCCGGCCGTGAGGGCTTTATCGGCCCACCGTCCCCGGTGTGCCTAGCGTTTCTCGTGTGTTTAATCATAGATATACTCAAAATACTTTTTAACGGATACCATATCTATAAAACGTTGTAAATTAGGGTAATCTTTGCTTTTGCGAATAGCTCTAAAGACTTCGCCATCCTGTTGGATAAACGCCTCTGCGGTAAAAACGTGGTTCATGGTATCCGGTAAAAAAGATATGGTGTATCCTACCTCACCCTTTTGAAACTTTACGGATTTATGGTATCGTTGATCCATCCCACGTGGCTCGAACATTTTTTTAAAACCATTTTTTTTTAAAAACGCGGCTTCCTTTGGTTCAAATTTCATAATAGCCTAAGTTTAAATTGTGATAAAATTTGTTTTGTTACAATGGTACTATACATCAAAGATGGGCGGAGTTCAACTTATTAATGTTAAATCTTTAACCGATCAATTCGGTCGCCTTAAATTTATCGGACTGGGGGTTGTTCAGTTCATTGTTTATAATATCGGAAAGTAACGATAAATCCTTTACTTTATCCGTATATACAAAAGATATGCCGGACATTAAATCCCCCTTGAACCTAAGCTCGCCGGTTTTTGCATTGTGCATCAATATTGTGGTGTTGGACGGGCATCTAGGCACGTACACGGTATAGCCGGGCACCTTTATATCTTTGGCCCGTTCGAATTTGCCACCATGCACGCCTTCTTTTTCCATTAGCATGGCGACCTGCCTACTATCCATGTTTATATCAGATTCAGCGGATTCGCATAAAACACCACTGTTGGTCATTTCCCTGAACGTAAAATTCTGCGCCGTCAATGAATCAAAAGCATCGGCATCGGCGCTCATGTATTCATTGTTGTAATAAAACACAACCCTGTCGTTTATTTTGATGTACGGCACTGCTATGTCATGCGCAAAACCGAACATTTCGGCGGCGCCCCCGATAAAATCATCTAGGCCGTTTAACCTCAGTGCCGGGATGTTGCCGTCTTTTGTAATTATCTGCCCAACCCGTATGTGGCCACGCCGGCCGCGGTTGTCTTTTTCGCCGATCGCTTCGCCCTTTTCCCACATATCGAACAACATCCGATCCATCTCGTCATCCGAAAGCTTGCTTACTTTATGCCTTTGTTTGTTAAGGTCCACCGTATCCGTCGTAAAGCTGATAAAGCCGTTTACGGAATCGGATGTCTCATCGTTGACCATGATCCACCACGTCCTCCTGTGATAAAAGATAACATATTGCAACTCGGCGTATTTCCCCGAATACATGTACGGGACCGATTGCTCTTTATTAAACCGCATCAACTCCCGTTCCTCATCCATTTCGAATTCCATAAGCCGTGGCTTAAAATACGAATTGCCTATACCGGACATGGATGGCCTCGCATGCAATAAAGTATTATTATCAAAAACGGCGACGCCACTGCGCGCCGACGCATGGCCTTCGCGCGCGGCGGCGGCCAATAGCCTAAGCGCGCTCACCGTGGAAAGCCTGGGGGCGCGCGTTGGTAGTTTTTTGATGGGCTGGCGCGGTTCTTCGTTGGCCGTGTATATAACGGCATCTATTTTCACGCCCTCGAAAAAATAACCGTAACCCGCGCCGGCGATCGCGATCCAAACGCCGTCATAAAGCATGACGGCGACGGCCATGTAGTTTTTTGCCAAACGCGCCGATAAAACCAGATAGGTCCCCGGTAATATGGTCAATGCGGTCATGGCATCTTCGTTGTATATGGATTTTTCCACATCCGGCGCACCGTTGTAATCGAATTCGTTTATAACATATACCATATAGTCGCCCCGTGTTTTTCCCTCCGGTACAGTTATTTGTTCGACCCTTGCCGGCCGGTCCGAGGCACATGACAGCTCATAGGCCTTGTGCTGTAGCATAAGCCCGGAACAGCTGACCCTTATCGGGATATTACCTTTCATATAGGCCATCTTGCCATTTTCGGTAACGCTCTCGCCGATAAGCCTATGTTTGTTATTCATTTTTTTTCAGTCAATAAGTTGCGCATGTATTGATTTTATCGAATCCAAAACCTTAATATGCGCGGCGATCGTTTCGTCTTCCGTAAGATCGCCGAGTATATAATCTATTTCTTCATGCAAATATGCAATGCATGCATTATAGTCTATGTTGGGGAATCTTTGTTCGAGCAGTTTTATTTTATTGCGTAACATAACCCTCGATCCATACCCTAGCCTATACTGTGTCTTGAACCTACCATTGCTCGCCATAATATTTCTTTAAATATCTAAATGCTCCTCACGTAGGATATTTATGGCCATACTGATATCATTGCCATACTCATCGAGCAGTGCGCCAATTAACGCATCTGCCTTTCCTTGATCATAGCCCAGGCCGTGCTTATCCGATAATAATTTTTCGGCATATTCAGTAAACCCCGACTGTGTGTTTGGGCGTCTGTTTATTTCTTTGTGTAAAGCATATTCGCGTTTATCCTCCGCGTTGGATGTTAGGTTGGTAAGTAATTGCGCCACGTTTTTTTGATCGATAAAAACGACATCCGACACATACCCATTATCGATGGTTGCCGTTAATATATCTTTTTTTAACAGGTCTTTTATTGTTATTTTTGTGGGATTGTCCAACATAGGCCCGGAATAATCTATATCCGCTATGTGACTTTCGCACACGTACCTCCTCCCATACAACGGGGATCCTTTATCTCCTTGCGATATACCATGATCGCGTGGTTTCTCAACAGGTTGGGCGCCATCGGCCCGCGGGGCGCCGGCATTGCCGCCCCCGCCTTTATTTTTTTGTTCTTGCATAAAATCGAAAAATGTTTTTGGTTTAAAACTATGCATGTTATGTTTTTTTGTGTTGTACGACAATATATGTTTTGGTTTAACCACCGCCCTATTCGTCCCCGATAGGATTGCCTATGCCATCGTGGCCCGGCAAGGAAACCCGCACCAACGTATCTTGGATGCCCGGGGGGAGTCCCTGTATTGCGGTACGCACCCTTCTTATCCCCACACCGCCGCACGGCGTGCCACTAAGGCCTGGCCTACTTGCGCATGGCCTGCCCTGCCTGTGTTTGTTTATTTTTTTCATGCCCTTCGGTCGCCTTTTACGGTAACCCGGTTTCTTCTTTTATTGGTTTTTTTGCGTTTTTTCGCGGCCAGCCTTTTGCTCCCGGCGGTTTTTCTTTTTGCGAGCCTTGAGCGTTTTTTGCCGGCTTTTTTCCGGACCCTTTTTTCGGCGGCCGTAGTGCGCACCTCCTTGCCACCTTTGACGCTATACCCTTCTTTGGTGCTGTATAACTTCCACACCTTCTTGCCATTACGGAAAACCTGTTTCTTTTTAAGTGTTTCAGTCACCCAGCCATCGCCGTAATATATATCATGTGTGTCTTCCGTGATATATTGAGCGCTCGGGTCGAACCCTTCATAATAGTCGAATATTTCGGATTCGGCCAATTGCCCACCATCAATAAAACTATCGGGCGTGTCCCCTGAATAAGATTCGTTAGGGTAATAGGGGGTATCCTCTTCAATGCCCGCAAAGTTTAAATCTATGTAACTGCTGTACGACACCAAAGAATCCACATCCGTTATCCTATGGATATTTATGTTATCTTCACTCCCGGCACTGTCTTTAATTACTATGTCCGTTGCGACCACCTCGGCGCGCCCGGGTATTATATCCCGTATGACCTCCGCGTACTTCTCCCCGAATCCCGGCTTGACGTATGCGATGGTCGCATGTGGTTTATAATAAGGCTCCTGTGGGCCGTCCGTCGGGAAGTGTTCGAACATCGACATTGCATTTTCCAGCGACTCGGTAGAAAAGCCGTCAAATTCAAAATAAACGACATCGGTGTCCCCGTTTTCAAATACGCCAACGTCGGATATCGTTAGTATTTTTGGGAAACGGTAACCGGAATCCAATGCCGAGCCCACCGCATCATACAAATCGGTAATATCGACCGAGTCATCGATGTCCTGTGCCAAGGTTACGTGCGGGTCCGGTTCTATGCCATATTCCGCTGAATAATCGTATGTATCTATTAACTGGTAGGCCTTATCAAAAATGTTACTTTTTAACCGTATTGCGGCAAATCCTTTCTGGAACATGTTTTTTATGGGTTGCTTTAGTATGTGTATATATCAAACATTGTTCACTTGCCCAACGGCCAAAGATCGGTGGGCGCCCGGCGGTCGTTTGTGGGATGCCCACCGGTTGGGTATCGGTGGGCATCCCAATTAACACAAAGTTTTTGGTGTCGGCAGGGGCATTAAGGCCACTCACGGGGTTATGGGATGTAGGCAAAGGCATGGGGCGTAAAATTCGATAATATCGGCCAACGTATCCCCTTGCCCGGACTCCGATATCTTATCGAAGGTTCGTTTTTTTCCCGGTTTTGGTGGATCGGCGGCGTAAAAACGGCATACGGAATCCCCGGACTTTTGTACGTAAAAATCCATTTCCGTATTATCCGACCTATCGATCAAGTTCAAAAAAAACCTATTGTCTTTTTTTGTTTTCTTAAAGCCGTATTTGCCCAAAACATCAAGCTCCTCTTTTGTGAATTTTTCCATGATAGCCAAAATTTAAATTGTGATAAAATTTGTTTTGTTACAATGAAACTATACATCAAAACTGGCCTGAGTTCAACTTATTCGAAATTATTTTTGGTTTGTTTTTGGCAGGCCTGTGCCAATAAACCAACACTACGGCTTGCGTTCGATGATAATACGGGTAAAAACCGCCTTTCCGTTCAGCAAAAACCCATCACAGGCACATCTCCCTTTTTTAAACGTATTATTGGTTCCTATTATATCGAATTGCCCAGCAAGCCCCGACCAAAAAAACGTGACGGGAACTCCCATACGGCCGTAATAATCCATTGGTATATCATTTATTTTATTGACGTTTATCGCATCGTAATTATCGTATTTTGGGTACTTTTTTTCATCGTACGTTTTATGTAGGATGATGCTTTTGGTTGTTGTGCCTATTTTTATGTTTGTGAACCAACAGATATTCCCAATCCGCCTGACGTGCGGTTTTTTGTTCTTGGCGGCGTTTGTTGTAAAATACATGCACCCATACGTATGCCCAAGCGACATTTTGTTGTTTTTTAAAAACGGGAATACATCATTGTACATAGTATTGGTGATGCGCCCGATAACCAAAAATTCCTTATTATGCCTTATCAGTTGTGCCATGTGCTCCCTGAATAAGGAAAACGGGGGGTTGGTAACCACTATATCGGCCCGCCTTAGAAGTGCCGTGCATTCCTTGCCCCTGAAGTCGCCGTCCTTTTTTAGCGGGCGCACCACCATGTCGCCGCCTTTGTACACCATATAACGCGCGGGGCCTTTCGTGC
>JACSEK010000026.1_pt1 | contig 19818 bp, 17 predicted proteins | sample 8225431 | NCBI WGS metagenome assembly JACSEK01 (sample SAMN15704673, study PRJNA253121) | viral metagenome | isolation source: viral DNA from sea star tissue collected in USA, Olympic National Park... | host: Pisaster ochraceus | collected 2013 | reverse complement strand
CCCATGTACCAAGTCCTTCGTCATACCACATTTTCGTAAGCGCACCGCTGATATTGTCAACAAGAGCCACCGTATTGCGCTTCATGGTAGATATGTCTGGTGTGTGCAGGCCTTCATCAAAAACATACGCCTTGCCGGTTATAAGCCAGTCAGAACCATCCTCAAAAGAATACATACATAAAGTGTTTAGATGCCCATCTGCAAACACAACCTTTAATGAATCCATGGCTGTAATGCTGAACCGATTGTCAGTTCTAACACCCACAGCACCGTCGTTTATCTTTAAGGTGTTCCCCACCTGCTCCCAAGTACTCGGGCCTGTGGGCAATGCTCCCGGCGTGCGTTTTATCATGCGTAGTTTTTTGGTTTTACTATCCACAATTGCGAATGTGTTTTTACTCAGTGTAGAAATGACTGCGTGTTCCCCAATCCCAATATCAAAATCAAGGCGGTATCTATCTGCTACACTCCACGCACCAAGGTCTTCTCTCCACACCGGATGTGTACGCCGATATATAATGATTTCACTTCTTGCAGGGTTTATTGCTATGAAACTATACTCATCTATAGCATCTATGCCGGTAATCTTGGAGTTGTCTAGATCATCTATTGTCTGGCCTCTTCTGGTGCTGTGACGTACCCAATCCAGCCTTTCTGTAAACTGTAATGTCTTCTTGTCGTGTATAGATTTATTACCAAAAACTGTCACATATCTTTCGTCAACTTCGGATGTATCGGTTATTGTGCCTCTAGACAATTCTTCAACTTTGTCAAAGACATAAAGGCTTCCGTCCGTATCTGTGTATTTATAGTCTTCGTCCCATGTAATGCCGTCAAGAGAAGTTACAAACTTCGCTGTGGCAGTAAGCCCGAATTCCCTGGTTGTCTCATCCTCTCCCGAAGGTGTAATCTTTACATATCGAGCTGGGATGCCGGTGATTTCCGTCGGCTTGCTTGCGACATACAGCACGTCGCGAATACGTATTACAGCCTCTTGTACGATTTCAGAACCATCAACTATTTCTATATTATCCTTGCCAAGGTATTGTATTTGGAGTTGCTGGTTTTGGCTTATGTAATCAACAACTGTCTCCGCTCTATCGGCCGGGAATCGTATCTTGTGAATCAAAATGCGCCTCCTGCGACTGAATATGGAGTTGGTCCGATATCATACGTTAGTTTGAGCGTTTCAAGTATCATGTGCTGTACTCCCCCATCCGGCATTCCAACCACGAAAAAGCGATTACTGTCCAACGAAGCCATTCTGTAATCTTTGTTTTTTGGAAGGTAATATAGGACTACAAGCAGCACCCATTCTTTTTCGTCCGTTAATCTGTAAATAAACCCTAAGCCTAAATGAATTAGTTGAGAAAAAATCACATCAGTACCATTCAACCCAAGTAACAACGGTTGGGTTTTGGATATTGGCTCTCCCGGCTTTTGGTTTATTTTTCTGAAACTCCGTCCTATCTGAACCCATTCCCCGTCAAATTCCAAGCACATCAAAGTGTTTGTATTAACCAAAGTCACTCTATTGTGCTTCATCGCTACCATGTCGATCTTTTCCAAAGGTGAGTCAAAGACTTTAGTACTCCCCTCTTCTACCTCCATTCTGGAATCGTCGACTACTTTTACAATTCGGATAGAATTTGTCTTTTGATCTGCGAATGCGAACCTTTGGGGAGAAAGTACAGCAATTGCGCTACTCGCGATGTCACGAGATATAAAAAGGTCTGAGCCGTCTACTGGAACCCAGGGGAAGCTGACGCGACGGCGGAACAGTCTCAAGTTCCCCGTTCCGGCATCAAATACTACAACAAGTCCAGAACTCAAAACACCTAGATTTGGCTTGACAAGCGCAGTAGAGAATGTTTTTGTTTCATCCTCGATATCAGTAAACTCATAACCCGTCCCGGTAGACCTAAGCGATACAACAACTCTATAAGTCTTCAATACTTTGTCCGTCAGAAGAGCAAAAAGGCCGTTGCCTAAGCCCCTAAGAATCGGAGGAGTCGACAAAGTTGCCGGTTCAAGTCCCGGTATTATTTTTTCGGATTGAGCAAGTTGCTCAGAAAGCGGTTGCTCCCATTGCAACGTGGAAGTGTCCTGAAAGCGTTTCTCGCCTTCAATTCGTTGGTCTCCTTTCACTGTCACATAAGCCGGGTTCAAAAGTCTCGGCTGGGTTAAATACCCATCCTTTATTGCTTGGGCTTCGTCTACGATGTAATAGCCTTCCCTTGTTTCGGGTATGATTTCCGTGTGTTCTACGCCGGTTGAATCGGTTGTGATTTCTTTTCGTGTATGTTCATATCCGTTGTCGTCATAATGGTTGTACGCCGGATTCCACTTTACGCCTGCGTTTTCAAGCTCCTGCGTATCTACAAACTCAGCGTCCATTGTTCCTCGTTCTTTATCTATTAAGAGCCTCACGTGAGGAGCTACCGCTCCAACAATTGGTGTTCCATCTTCATCCCAATATACACAGCCACCAATCTGGAATATTGCACCAGGCAATATTCGATTTCCTTCAACCTTGATAACGCTTCCACGTGTCTTCAATAATGCTTTCAAAAGTTCGTTCTGCTTCTGGTAATCTTCTGGAGTTTCTGGATGGTTATTTGGGTATGGTATTTGTCTTATCATTATCTTGCTTCCTCTATGCTTAATATAAAACTAAATGTATCATCTTCCTTTTGTGGTTCAATTGGCTTTGTTATCGTACAATACAACGGACGCTCCAGTGTATGCCCGGCCTCGAAAGGGTCAACCCATATATGACGAGCCATGCCTACACTATCGTACCTGTCCATTATTTCTTGCGTTTGTTTTAGGCTTACGCCTTTAAACAGGAATTCATGAGAACGAAGCGGCTTTACATAGTTACCCAGTCGCTGCCCCGATCTTGAGCTGCTTACAATTCCGTTGTCACTTCGTGAAAAGCCCCAGGTATTAACCGGGTCTGGCATTATATAAGCTTCCCCTATTGCAATACCTCCAAGCCACACATATGGTTCATCTACGGCAGCGTTCACACGTACCTTGAACTCTGCTATTCTGCTTACCAACAACGAACTATATACCGCCCCATATTGCGCCGGGTTTGTTACAGGAACCGGTATTACATCATCAGCCGACACACATACAGGTAGTGGTTGTATTACCGTATCATCGCCTACATCGCTACCAGGTATTGTTCTTTTTCCTCTGTCTTGCATCGAAAAATTTATGTTTTGTAGATTATGATACCCCCAGAAAACACAGTTTGCTGTGATCTTTTTCTTGAAACTAAATGAAATAATATCTTCTGCTTCTTTAGACCGGAACTCACGCTCCAGGAATGAATCCACGACGTTATGAGCCGGATGGTTCGCGTTCCTGTATTTCTCAATACTGGAGATCAGAACCCCAGGATGTCGAGCTTTATTGTCGAATAATATTTTCATTTTTCCAGCTCCAGAAGCCCATTGTTTACAGCGTCCACGACAATCGGCGCAATAACCTCGGCAACCGTTTCTTCGTTTATGATTACCGGAACCCGTATTTCAATTGGTGTTTGCCTGCGCCCGGTACTTTGCCTCTTTATTACTTCTTCCGCAAGGTACCCTGCCATTTGTCGGATAAAAGCCTGCCCTTCGGGTCCACTGTTAAATAACGTTTCCGAATGCCCATTTTCAGCCACGCGTACTGTACGCCCACCATCAGATGGTAACACAATTCCGCCGGTCTGAAAGCTCGGTGGTTGTGGTTTATTATCTGCTATAATTCCAGTTTGGATTATTCCGGCCGCCCCTGCTGCAATTGCTAAAGGTATGCTGAAAGGATACGGAACGCTGGAAAGCGTTGCCAGGACGCTTTGAGCGGCATTTACAGCCCCGGTTAATACTTGCACTTCCCATTGAGCCAGCGCAACTTTATATTGCTCTTGTGCTTTTTCTTTCGCAAGGCGTTTGTCTTCGGCCGCAGCCTTCTTCTTCAACTCGGTGTCTTTGGCTGTCCTCTTCTTATCAAATTCATCTTTGATCTTGAGCCGCTTTATTTCTTTCGCCTTCTCATCGGCAACTTCAAGATCGCCAGCCACGAGCGCGGCCTGCCGTTCTGATTCCAACCGCTCGAGCTGGGTTTGTTCCCGTACCCCTGCTCTCTCCAACGCAGCCTCTTCCGCAAGGTCAAGGCGTTCAGTTTCGCGTTCCAGGTCTTCATCCAGCCCGGCTTGTATCGCTTCCCGTTCCTCTTCGATCGCGTCGATACGCTTTTTGGAAGCGTTGAGCAGTAAATCACCGATTGCCCCGGCGACGTCGGCAATTCCACCCAATACCCGGGCTGCAATCGAGAACGCCCTTTTGGTTTCCTTGCTGAACCCTTTGACCCCGTCTTCTGCTTCCTCCGCTCCGTCCGCTACATCGCTAAAAGCACCGCCAAGCCCAACGTCCCCAAATTCATCAAAAACATTTGTCAGCCCCTCCGCCGCTCCTTCCGCGCCCTCGAGCGTGGTTGTCGTATCGGATAAAGCGTCTTTTAATACGCCCTGTATTTCCGCAAGCCGTACAGCCCCAACAGTCAATTCCCCGGTTGCGGAATTGGTCTGGTTTAGAGCATAACCGACGTTGTACAGGGCATCGACTTCTGCTTCATACGCCTGTACGGTAGCATCCTCATATTCCTGCTTTGTAATTATTCCATCTTTTAATTTATTATCGAGTACATCGAGCGATGCAACCGTACGAGCTTCTGCTGCTTCCCGTACCGCAACTACACTTTCCACCCTGGCCAGTTCCGCGTCTGCGGCTTTCTGTGCTACTGCTTCCCGGCTTTCAATGGCAGCCTCTTCTCTGTCCATTCCTTCTTCAAAGCCCTGAACCGCTTTGTACCGGGCTGCTATTTCGTTTTCAGCACCCTTTACAAGTTCCGCCGATTGTTCCAACTTTAGCTTATTGTACGCGATTGCAGCGGTAGCTTCATCTTTCACAGCATCCCAAAGGTGTTTATTCCTTTCGGCAAGTTGGAGTACCTGGTCGGCAGTAAGCTCGTATTCCCGTCCTGCTTCTTTTGCAATCTTTACAATTTCTTCTACTGATTTCCCTTGGTGCACCGCTTTTTCGATGCTTTTGCCCATCTTCCGGATTGCTTCCCCGGAAAGGTCGGCGGCAAACTCAAGGCCGGAAAATTTGCCCTCAAGGTCTTGGGCAATGGCCTTTTTCCCGTTGTCGACGAGTACGCCGATAGCACCGGCCGCTGCCCCTATCCCGGCAATAGTAAGGCCTACTGGTCCAAGTGATGCTATAAGCCCGGCTATAGCCGTCCTGACCACACCTAGCGCACCAGAAAACGCAATAAAACCGGTCGCCGCTCCCGCAGCAGCAACGCCAGTAGCAAGAATTGGACCAGGGATAGCACCCAATCCCGTAACCATGGTTTTCAACAGGTCTACCAAAGGCCGGAATACGCCGTTTAATGCCTTGCCTAATATGATCTTAAAGCTTTCCCACGCGCTCTTGAGCTTGTCGAGCGAGCCTTTGAGTGTGTCGTTCTGTATAGCAACGGCTTGCGCCGCAGCGTCTGTATCCGTTACAGCTGCAGTCAGTTCTTCAAAGCCTTTTTTCCCGCCGGCCAGAATTGTAAGCAATGGTGTGCCGGCTTCTTTACCAAAGATTTCAAAGGCCTGCCCCGCGGATAGGTTGGCTTCTTCCAGCCGTCCGATAACATCCGCAAGCGAATTGGCTGCCGGGTCTACATCTGCAAACGATACGCCCAACGCTGCCAGCTTCTGCGCGGCCGGGTCTGCTTCATTGGCTAACGAACTCAATATATTTTTCAACGCAGTTCCGGCTTCTTCACCGCGGATCCCGCCATTGTACAAAGCTTGTAACGCCCCTGTGGTTTCTTCCAGGCTAACCCCAAGCTTCCCGGCCAACGGTCCAACTTTAGCCAGCGAAGCCTGGAGCTTGGGAAGCGTCGCCAGTGAGTTCGCGATTGCTGCAGCGAATACATTGGTTATTGACCCTGCTTCTGTTGCTTCCAGCCCGTACTGGGATAGGGTAGTAGCGATTGCTGCGGATGCTGTGGCAAGATCAGAACCTGTGGCAGCAGCAAGCTCGAGCGCACCCTCTAGAGCGTTTGTAGCGTCCGTGGCGTTCAACCCTGCGGAAGCAAGGCTATACAAAGCTTCCGCTGCCTGGGAAGCACTATATCGGGTTGTTTCTCCCGCTTTTAGAGCGGCGTCTTCGAGTTTCTTGAATTCTGCAGGTGTCCCGCGGGCAACAGATTGTACGTTGGCCATGGATTGCTCGAACTCGGCGAATTGCCCGATAGATGCTTTAGCCAATGCCCCGACGGCAGCAAAGGCAATCCCGGCCGATATTTTTACTGAATTGGAAAGATTGTTAAATGTGTTTTTGATCTTGTCAGATGATTTCTTTACTGACCCTGACAGGCGTGTAAATGCACCTTTGATCCGATCGGTCGCGCCGGTGAACGCCTTCGCGATTCTATCGGTCGGCTTTTTTACGTCGCCAGCAAGGGAAGAAAATTTGGACTTGACCTTGCCAATGTCCTGTTCGAGTTTCTTGATATCAATTCGTATTTCGCTTTTGATCGTGCCCGCGTCCACTGCCATTTTTTACTTTCCACCCTTACGCTTCGCCTTTTCTTCTTCCCGGCGTTCGTGCAATACGTTCCAGGCGTTCCGGTTAATATCATCTTTCATAAAGTTAGTAAACATGCCATGTAAATGATCGGCCGGGTTGTCATGCCCACGCTCGGCAAGAATTGCTGCCTCCAGAAGTGTTGCCCGGGTAATAGAGTTCATATTACTTTTGTCCAGGCCTAGCGCGTAAGAAGTAACGAATCCCAGGAAGTCATTGGGCAAGATTGTATCGTGCATGACCTTAATCCTCTCGATGCTCTCCGCCATTTCATCCCGTTCTGCACCGTCCTGCACTTTCTTCAAGCGTTCTTCCAGAGCCTGTATTCTTCCTCTGGCTTCTGTTATCGTGCCGTCCACATCACCTGATGCCATGAATTGATTGTACGTAGGCTTCACCAGGGCAACCTGCGCTATTTGGCATTGGATGCGCGTGTACCGGCGGATTTCTTCAATTGTTAATCGGTCGTTTTTCTTCGTCCCGCCCGAAAGGTCTATGAGTGAAAATCCATCACAGCTGAGAATCTGGACTTGGTTCAACGTCTTGAGCCGTACGGCGATAGGGTCGCCGTCGAATGGCACCAAAACTAATGGGTACATTCGATCGGCAACCTCTTCCGCTGTAATCGGACCATGACATTCTTTACACGTTTCTGACGTCGAGCGCAGCATATTCCGCTTTTGTGAGTTCTTTCTGTGTGCGGAAGCCGCCCATTTCATTGTTTTCATCACGATAGTCCTTCCCCTCGATTGTGTACGTGGTTGCGCCTATTTCCCTTGCGTGGGAAGAGTCGCCGATTTCACCGGTACACTTGCGGTACTCCACAAGCGAATATCCGACAAAATCTTTTTCCAGGTTTTCGCCTTTTTCGTACACCGCAGTGAAAATCTGGATAAAGAAATAGGTTTTTTCATCATCCCGGGTCGGCTCTACGTAGTAAACTTCCCCGTGGGCATCGGTCATGTACTTTCCGCCGTGGATAAGATCACGCATCTCAAAAGACCGCGCTACGTCAACCAGCGTGCCAGTAAAACCTTGCAATGCTTTTGAAATGGTTACGGCGTAGTCCTGCCCGGAAGCATCTGTACGCGAAAAGGTCTCAGAATCCTTGTAGTCCAAAGAGTTGTTAAAGCTCTCGATAGACTTCCTTTTCACGAACTTCAAGCCTTTGCCTTGCCCAAACTTCGCGACTTCCGCGGCCTCACCCCACACCTGCACATACCGCACCTTGTCATCGGCAGTCACCAGCTTGATCGCGCCTGTGTCGACTTCCGCGGCAATCCCGGCTGATGCAGCAGAAAGGGTCGCGTTGAATGCAACGGCAAGCTCTGCCAATGTAACCGCAGAAACGCTTCCCGCACTCGATACGTCCACCGCCAGCACGCTTTCCGCCCCGTTGTCGACTTTCACCTTCAACTCTACAGCAGAAGCATCGTCAGCCCCGCTAAAGTCAAAAGGTCCACTCCCGCCGATCATCCGCTTTGGTGTCGGCCGGGTAAGGTCTTCGTTGAGTGCCATTAACCTCGTAAAATCGATAGCAAACTCAAAATCCCTTTGTTTTTCCTTGTAATCTGTACCCATAACATTCTCCTTTTATGGTCGTTTTATCTACGGCAGGTCAAACCTGCGTTCTTTGCTGATCGTCCCGTCGTCGTTCTTTACAATAGTACTATATCCCGGCCTGACAAAAGGGTTAATATCCGGGTAAATCTTTACGGTTTGCCCATCTGGAGTTTCGTACTCGTATCCATTCAAAAGTTCCGGAAGATCGAATATCCAGTACTGCTCCAGATCGGTCTGGTAATCCGGCGGGTAATGTACCCATACCCTCAGTTCTGCCCCTTCAATCTTGGTAACTATGTACGGCGGGTTAGGCCGTCCGTTGCTTCCGTAGGGTACAACCGCTTGTATTCTTCCCTGTTGTAACCGTTCCACTATGCCCCGCATCATACAAAAACCCCCCTGATCGCCTGTAGAAACGGCTCGCGGAACTCATCGAGAACCGGCTTGATAGCCTGATTCCGGCCGTTATTCCCCAGCTCCAGGTTAATGCCGTACTCGACTCGATGGGCCATGAACCATCCTATGATCTCATCCTCAACATAGGCCTGGGTAAACATCCCTTCCATCGCCTGCCCGGTCTGGTTGTCCCAATACTTGCCCTGACTCTGCTGATCCCGGAAGTACCGGATAGCTTTCAGCGCGTATTCCTGCGCAATGGCATAACATGCCACCTTCTTCCGCGCATAAATGCGTTCTATGTTCTTCTGTACGTCCTCTACGCCGGTCATAAGACCATCACCCTGATTTTCTCAACTTGAATATTGGCCTTGTCATTCTGTACTTGCGTCAAAGCCTGTGCGTACACCATGACCGAATCCAGATACGCTTGTATTTCAGTCTTGAAACTATCAACCAATGGCTCTCCAGCTGTCATTCGCCGATCGATACTGTCTACTACATCATTCACCTGTCGCTTCTCAACATCCGGCAAGTTCTGCAGCGGTTTACGGAGCCGGGCAAGGATAATGTCCAACGAAGCCCGCTGCGCTGTTGACAAGGTAGGTATTGCTGGCACAAACGGTACAATTACCGCAATATCCCCAGCTTCAATTACCGCAGCCTGATAACCAATTACCCCACCGTACTTTCGCAGCACGTCAATATCACGGAATGCGAATGTCTTCCCCAGGTCGGCATCAGTAAACGTATCACCCTCCTGTATGTCCACATCCCAAGCCCACGTGGCAATCCTATTGTTATTGGTCGTGAAAACCCCCTGCTCGGTCCCCTGTGATACAGCCGGAGCTTTCTTGTCATGTGCCAGGCGGAATGTAACCGTAACACTCGAGCCGGTGTCAAATAAATCGGGCAACATCTTGCCGAATCCATTATCTACAAGCTTCGTGGACTTGCGCACCATGGTTGCTGTTGTAGGTGATACGGCCACAAGCTGCTTGATCCTGTCCCGCTCAGCCCACATCATGCCCTCAAATACCATTATGCCAATCCTCCCGCGATTTCCGGCTGTTTCATCCGACGCATCCCGCCTGAACCTCCGCTTGTGTCCTGCTCTTCATCTTCATCAGCCATGTCCCTGCAACCATCAGCCATGGCTTTGTAGTACTTGTACATACTATCGATTGTTTGTATTTGGGTCATATCGGAGCCAACCTGTGATTTTACAATCAACATCTGCGCCCCTAATTCCCGCGCCATTAGTTCCAATAGCCTGCATTCAGCCCTTTTTACCCCCACATCATCAATTGCCTGGGCAATCTGTACGTCCCCTAATGTGAGCCTTGCAATCTCATGCTTCGCCGGGTTGCTTCCACGTACGGGAATCCAGTAAACCGTCTTAGCCTCATCATAAAAGAGGGTCTGTGGTTTTTCTGTTACCGGCAGCAAAGATTCATCTGCTATTTTCTCAATTGAAATAATACCAGATGGGTCTTTTAATGCTATTCGTAACTGTATGATTTCGTCGATTGTCGCCACGATACGCCCCTTGAAAAAGCCCCGCCCCGGTTACAGAGCGGGGAACTTGTCTTACTTGGTAGGCAAGGTTACTTCGATTACGTAACCCTGTGCCGGATTTTTCGCAGTTACGGCATCTGCCCCTTCGGCACTCGAGCCAAGGAAGTGCTTTGTGTATTCTCCCTGTACCCTGTACCACGCCCGCTCTTCAACGGCAAGCTCAAGCACGCTTCCAATGCCGGTCTCCATGGTCAGCCCCCTTTTGTTCGCTACCCAAAACGCTTCCTTAGGTACAAAAAGGTATGCCTTGCCCGGTTCTACGCCGGGGAAGTCAAGGGTAGTTTTACCCCTCACCTGGCCATGTGTGATCCCTTCGTCGTACTCGATCAAGGAATCAATGGGAAGCTTATGAACGACGCTTGCCACAATTCCCGTACCGCTTCCGCTCTGAAGTTGACCAAGGGAAACGCGCTCCAATGCCCAACGGTCATTAGAGTTAATCAGAAGTGCGAGCTTGGAAGATTTAATTGCCTTTCCATCAACGGTCTTGAGCGTCTTGATCTTCTCGATCGCGTTGACCAGGGTAGTGTACAACTTGGTGTCGTACGATGCCCCGGCGGTTGTGTCCGCAGCCTGCTTTTGTGCAGCAACATAGGTTGCACCAAGGATAGCTCCTACTGTTTTTGAATTCCGCAAGTCCACATCGGCATTTGCAACCGCTTCTGTCACCTTCTGCATTTCGTGCAGAGGGTTGAAAAGCATATTTGCAAGCGACGTCTTCCAGCCCACTCCGTAGATTTTCAACTCAAGAAAATCGCTCGAGCCGGTGGCAGCCTTGATCAAAGGCACGCCGTCGCCGGTCGCCTGGATTTCCTGAAGCTCGCCGACGTACGGAAGCATCGTGTTCAAAAACACTTCCCGCTGAAAGTCCGGGTTGGTGATCTCAGTCGCGACTTCGGTTGTGAGGTCGGCCTCGGTCATCCTCCGGCGGGTTATGTCCAGGAAAATCTTGGACACAAACTCATTGATTTCCGACTGCGCGGGAGCTTGAGCGGCATTTGTGAGCCGTCCATTCTCCATGTGGCTTTTCAGCCGTTTAGCCACGGAACCAATTTCATTCCACAGCTTATTATACCCAGCACTCCCCACCCATTTCGGCGCGGTCATTTCCACGTCGTTGTGGAGTATCGCATCAACGCCATGAGCGCTGACGCTGGAATCCATTCCATTCGGGTACAGGGAAAACACTTGGGTCTCCTTGTTCTGAACCTTCTCGATTTGAAGGCTTTCCTTGTTTACAATTCTCATGTTTTAAAGCCCCTCCTTTAGGCCACTATTTCCGCGTAACGGAACTTATTGAACACAATAACCCCGTCCTTCTTCGCTTTGACCAGCTTTCCGACTTTGAAATAACCGTTGGTCTTTGCATCCGAAAACTTTTTATGGCTATTTGCTCCGCCGGTTGCGGCGTTCCAGTACACGTCCTCGTTTGCAAGCGCAAACGTATTCTGCCCGGAAACAAAATTGCCTGCCTGGATAAGCAATCCATCCGCCACCGCGAAAGAACCGGTCTCACCATCGGCCACGTCCTGGTCTGCCACCCCGGCAAACCCCATCACTACGGCAAAGTCGCCTTTCTTGAGATCGGCTCCGGTGTCGTTTGTCAACACAAGATTCCCCGCAGGCTCTTTGTCGATAAATACCATTTCATCATTCATGTCTTAGTACTCCTTCGAGTTGATTCCGGCCGATCCGCCTACCGCATTTACGGCTGGCGCACTTTGTACCACGTTGACCGCGCTCTGCGTGCTAGCCAACTGACCTGCAAGCGTCTTGGCAACCGCGCTATTCTTGAACGCCACAATGGCCTCGTCGACTTTTGCCCGGTCGGCGTTTTTCAAAGCCATTTCCGCACATTCCCGCAAGACATTGGTCTCAGCCCCTGCAGCGTCTTTCTTCGACGCTCCAAACTCGGTGTCAAGCTTGGCATTGTACACAAGATCGCTGTCGGCCTTGACTTTGTTCTGCAACGCAGCCACTTCCTCCACAATCTTGTCCTTAACCCCAAGATCAGCCAGCCCCTTCATGACTTTTGCAGCTTCTTCATGCCGGGAATTGACCATCTTGTCTTCAATTTCAAGACCTTTAGCCACGTCCCCAACAGCAACCGAGCCATTCTTGAGCGCGTTCTTGATTGCTACAAGCATTTCCTTTATTTCCATGCTTTTTTCTCCTTTTTCTGAATTTTCTACGCCGGATTTCCCGGCATTAGTTTCTTGTTTCATTGCCCCCATGTTTAATTCGACGGCGTCATTTCGTTCCCCACGTACTGATTCAACGGCTGTACGCTTTACATCCCCTGTCTCAGGGTCGTTTTCGACGATCAACTTAGGGCAAGTTACAAGCGAAAAATGCACCATATTGGCCTTGTTCTCGGTAATAAACCGCGAATTACTCGATGTTGCCCCTTCTTTGGGTATGTAGTTTTTGAAATATACAACCCCTGTCCCGTCGCCGTTCTTTTCGAGCTTCCCGCCCACCAAGTAAAAATCGGTATCCGGCCGCTCAGAGCTGAAAAAAGAAGTATGCCCGGATTTGCTCCCGGGTATCGGGCTGTTTTTCAGCTTGTTCAGAAAACTCTCGAAAAAGGACTCAGTGTACTCGATTCTGTTCCCCACGATTGGATATTCCATGCGCTGGATTTTGTAAAAAGGTTCTTTATCGTCCTCCATGATTTCTTTCTCGGCCGACGCTGTTACCAGAGTCGGAATCGTATCAGGCTTTATCGTTACCCCGCTGCTGGAAGTGTCCAGCAAATTGAGTACTCGAAAATCAGAATCGTTTTCGTCGTTAAAAAAAAGCTCATTCTGTATCATTTCTTCTCCTATCTTATAAATAGTCACCCTTTTCTCAAAAGGTCAATATTGTATTATCTACATTCTGAAACCGTATCATACAATACATATCGTGTCAAGTATGTAGTAAAACACTTATATTTATATTTTACTATATACATTTTCATACCACTTGTCAATATAACCCACTTTTTCGCCTTCTGCCCACCGTTTCAGGTCAGCATTAAATTTCTTTTCATCCCGTAGGCGTGGCGTTATCGTACACCTGCAATTCGGATGAGGGTAATTTGGTATCCGGGTCTGACCGTACGGGCTATTGTCTGCCAACGTTCCACATATGCAACTATGCTGCCCTCCACCAGATAAAACCCAGTCATATTTCCCATCGGCTGCACATGTTGCCTTGCCTTGTGCCACGCTTGCATTCTGCAAGCTCATATACAGCTCCGATCGTACAAGTCGCAACGCCTGCCAACTTACGTCATCAGATATCCGCTGCGCGAATTTAGCTGTCCCCCGCTTGAGCTTGCCATACCGCTTTATCATGGCGGTTTTACCATCGTTGACATAGGCGGTAATATCCCGGGCAATATCGATTACATCCCGCCCCTGCGCGATTCCCGCTGCCACAACCCTGTTCATTTGTACCGGGAAGTCCCCGGCAGTGTTCCATACGGACTTTGAAAACGTATATCCTCTCCGCGATGTTCTGCTCACAAGATCACGGACTACATTGTCATTCACCCCTACGTACAGATTCTTTATCCCAACCTTGGCAATCTTCGCTCCCGCCTCCGCGGCATCGACGGCTTCGCTCAGGAACTTCACATGGACTTCCGCAGTCGCATCAGCGGCCTTCTTCACTGTCCCCGGTGTTACTGTCTCCAGGTCTGCGGCGATTTTCTTTGCGGCCTTCTTTAGTTCGCTTTGGAATGCGACGTAGGCCTTGGCCGTCGGCGTTGTAAGGCCTTCAACTAAAGACCCAGCGACGAACTTGGCCGCGCGATTACCGGCCGTCCGATATGCCCGGAGAATGTCCCTCATTGCCCTCTGAGTCAGTTTCGGGAACTGTTGCCTAGCCCGGCGGTATTGCTTCTGGTACTCGGCGTTTGTCATCCGTCAGCCTTCATTTGTCGCCCTCAGGCTCATCTTCCTCGCCGTAGTCTAGGGCTTCGGTGTATCCGGCGCCATTGTATTGGTTATGCTGGGCTGTGTCCCGGATTCCTTCGATGTATTCTTCCAGCGTGGACTCGGTCACTCCCGGGAACATTTGCTTCCAAAGTCCATAGGCTTGAGCCTTCGTCATCACCCCAGAAGCAAAGGCCGTCGCAATGCCTTTTGTAAAGCTCGCGAAGATTTCAGCCTTCGACTTATCAGAAACGGCGTCCAGTTCCGCCCAGCCCATCAGTACATTCCCCGCCGGTTGCCGGTTCAGGGCCACCATTCGCTGGATATTGAGCGAAGCCGTCAGCAAGGCCTCATATGCCCGGTTCTTCTGGTTTTGCTTGTTACGTACCAGCCTTATCAGGCTCGTCATAGACTCCTCGACAGAAGCGTGATTACCAGTCGCCATTCCTCCAAGGAACAACTCAGGTATCCCGATGCTCTCGATGATTGTAAGGAATATCTGCTCCTGCATCTTGAGGTACGGGTCGGTGCTTCTATCTGGAGTCAGTAGCTCGACGGCGTCATCTGGGCCAACCACCATTAAGTCCAGGCTCTCAATGTCCAAGTCATCCTTCTCCCAATCTTTCCTCCCATCTTTATCAACTTTAACTACCAACTTGGGTTTGAACTTTGCCAGCGTAACCGCCGATGCCCTGCCCAGGTCGTGGTATTGCGTCAGTAGAGGAAGAATCCGCTCATAGTCGCTGTGCCCGCGCGCGTTCCCAAAGTCGGCGTTATTCGCAAAGGGAATAGGCAGCACGCCTAGCGGATTCCTGTACGCCGTATTCTTGACACTCGCATCGCCTTGTACGTCGGAATAGGTGATGATCAGTTTATCCTTCGTGAAATGGCGCTTGCGGATATAGGTCGCCGTTTTGTCGAATGTCGTTGAGACGGTCATTGATTCCTGCGTCCAAACTTCCTTAATCTCACCGGTGACGCTGTCCTTGATGATATCAGTTACAGTTTCATCAGGGATGAACTCCCAGACCAACCTACCAGCTTCCACGTTCCAAACCGGAAGAATCCAGATTGTCCCGTCCCGGTGGCACTGGATATGGATGTTCCGCATCTGGGTCGCAAAGGCGACAACCAGCCCCTCGAGTTCCGCGGTCGTTGCTTCGTCGTCCGACGTCGGCGACGGAAGCCCCATGAATGAGACCGGTATTTGGATGATCGGATGGGCCAGTCCCGCGGCAAGGGTAAGTCTCGGATAAGTGTTGTGCCATAGTCCTTGGGTCAAGGCGGCATTGCATTGGTATGATTCGGTAGTGTCGGTGGCGCTCCGCGTTTTCCGCGCGATATGTGTAGGCGCGTACTCTTTATTCTTTTGCTTGAGCCTGAAAAAGTCTTTTATTCCCATTGCGTCCTTCCTTTATCAATATTAAATACTAAATGTAAGGCATATACAACGGCCGCATCATAGAAGCACATCAATAAGACATATCCATCGGCCGTGATCGAATGAAGGCCTTGCTTCTCGGAACGGCCACATCATAGAAGCACATCAATAAGGCATCAGCCTCATCCGGCGACGCTCCTATGCGCTTTTTGTACGTATCTTTCTGCTCTATCTTCTTGCGTCCAGCATTGTCAAAATCATACTGGCGTCCCGATAGTTGCTGGATAAGTGCCGGGTCGTCAGGAATGTCCGCTTCCCGTATTGGAAACGAGAACCACAGCTCAGCATTCGCGTTTACATACTTGTCTTTCTTCTTCGCCTTCGCACTGGCGATGAACGGCCGTACATTCGCGCCAAACTCCTTGAGCCGGTCAGTTACCCCTCCGCCTACTCCTGTATCGTCAACTACAATCAATACATCCGGATCATGACGTGCCATGTCCCACGCCTCTTTTGCTGTTCGCATCGTGTCCTGTCCATTCCATATTTTACAGTCTATGACCTTGAGACCGTGGCGTACATAGATCGCTGTCTTGTCACTCCCGAATCTAGCAACGTCCACACCTATTTGTCTAACCCCTTGCGGGTCAACGATGTTCCGATCCGCTGCTTGCCGTATCAACTCACGTGGGATGATAGAGTACTCGCCTTGGGTTCTAGGCTGCCCGCCATATGTGTGAAGCCAATCGTCCAGGTCTTCTTCCTTCAACGTTTCGCTTGCGTCTTCCATTTCCTCGTTCCACCATGGATTGTCAATCCCGCACGGCATCATCTCAACGAGCAAGGCCTTGTCAGGCCGGTCTCTGTAACGATTCCAAACAAGCGTGGTGATAGGGTCATAGTCTTCCTCCGGGTTGTACGCGAACATGACCCTAGGTCCATCATTTCGGAGGATTGTGGGCAACAGTAACTTGATTGATGTCTCGGAAATGTGGGCTGCTTCGTCGAGAAATATCCGGTCAAAGCTCTCCAGGCCTTTGATGGCATTGGCCGCTCGGAGGTCTTTCAGCCCACGGAATACAAACACCGATCCCGACGGGGAAGTAATCTTTGTCTCAATGAACCGCCAGCCCTTATACATCAATCGTTCAACTTGTTCCTGAATTGCTTTGTACAAAGAGTCCTGTATTGATTTCTGGATTTCGCGCAGCATGACGTAGGCATGCTTCTCCCGGTGCGCCTCCTGTACGATCAACGATATGAAGCCCCGGGTTTTCGCGCCAGCACCACGGCCACCACGTGCTCCCATGAATGTGACAGGGAAGCCTCTAAACTGTTCCATCTTCGGCGATACTCTGGATTCTTTTCGGTGATTTATGATATAGGTTAGTTTCTTTTTTTCTTCTGGCGTTAACTTTTGGATATCGTATTTTTTGTTCATATTATTCCATCTTGGACAAAAGTTCTTTGAGCTTCGCGTCCTGTTCTTCCTGCGATGTAAGGGATATATCCAGCTCGATCTTCTGCGGTTTGTCCTCGGTGAGCATCAGTAATTTAATCAGCAAGTCCTGAGATTTTTTATCATCCTTGAGCTTGATCTCCGTGCGCATCCCGTTAGGCGTCGGCACATTGACCACTTCCTGCACGGCGACACTTGCACCTTTCGGCCACTGCGATTTCGGCAACACATTATTATTCTCATCCACAAAAAGCGAAACATCACTGAATCCTGTTATATTCAGCCTCTCAATAAGCTTGTATCGGACTTCTTCCCGGCTAGACTTGAGGATATTTTGTATTTCAGCGTCAATATTTGCTTTGATTCTTTCATTTCGGAGCATTCTTGATGCCATGTTGTGTGCGGTCTTTGGTGAATATCCCGCTTTTATTGCTGCATCTTGCGCACTGGGTCGTCTACTTTTTGAATACGCATCACCAATTTCTTTAACGTATTCGATTATAAATTTTTCTTGAAGTGGAGTTAATACGGCCACATTTTTCTTTTTCATTACCACCTCTTAACTATCACGAATCCTACATTTAGGTCAGATTACAACCTAAATTTATGTAGGAATCTATCATAAAACCTACATAAATGTCAACCTTCATAATAAAATCCTACATTTGTGTAAATTTTATAGCAGGGTACTGCCTGGGCTACATCGATATGTGCTGAAGGCCACTGCCAGTCCAGGGCTTATGTACCCCTATCTTATAAATAGTCACTATTTTTTCAGAAGGTGAAAGTTGAATTATCGGCTACAAGATTTTAATTTAGTAGTATGTATTTGCGGTGATTAAGTGCTTTATTCACCGCAAATAGAAAACAACTAAGTAAAAAATGAAAGGTAAAGGGGTCTACTATGTCTAATATATAGGGTTTTTACTGGCACTGGCCGAAATGTAGTAAATTATAGTAAATTATAGTAAATTAAGTTCCCCCTCCCATAACTCCTTACATAGTAAGGATTTACAAAAAAAAGGTAGTAAGTTTAGCCAGCAGTCATTTTTACCCTCCCCCCATAACTCCTTACATAGTAAGGATTTGTAAAAAGGTAGTAAAGTAGTAGAAAATTTCCTGTCACTTTCCTCTCCCAGACATACATAATACATAGTCCTACTCTCAGACATACACCAATACTGCTATATATAATATATATCTATAAGTACTTTAGTATTATTAGTTACTACTTTACTACTTTACTTGTAAGTCCTTATGTAGTAAGGATTTACAAGATAGTAAGTTTTTTTTCAGGTAGTAAAACTTTTACTATTCTCTTGTAAGTCCTTATGTAGTAAGGATTTAAAGTTTACTACTTTTTGATTGCTTCAACATTCCCCTATTAAAAACAATCTTACTTCGTTTTATTCACTCTCAATGGAAGGATTGCCCTGAGTGAAGTCTCAGCCTATGCCATGGAGGTCAAACAAAATAAATCGGGTATTTCTACCACAATTGTATGTGAATGCCTTAGAAGAGCTATTTTTAACCCCTCCAGTATAGCTCCATAAAAATAAATTGAAAATAATTGGTTTTTATTTCAAATTCACTTGATTACTGTGGATGGAGGGTATACACTACTCACATGACCAGGAAAAATAAAAGATACAACAGAATCCTCACGAGCTTAAAAGAGCTTAAAAATAGGTTCCCTGCTTCCTCTTCTTTTATTTATTCTTGGTCGAATCAAATATATGGCGGGGAGCCTGTTTGAAGGCTCTCAAAAGGAGGGTACGATGAGTACCAAAATTGAGTGGGAAAACAATCTGGCTGGTTCAATCACTTTGAAAGATGTGGTTCTTGACTTCAAAGAAAAGGATGAGATCACATTCCGAAAAGGTAGACCAGAGGAATACCGATTGAATTGGTTACAATGGGAAAAAAAGGATTTTGATAATTACAAAGAGCCAGCTAACTTTATCAAATTTCTTGAAGAGCTTCAGCCCGATGAAGAAGATAGAAAAACGTTACTGGAAACTTTAGCGTCTACTCTATTTGGAGAGAACACATTCAAAAAGTTCATTGTGTGGATAGGGGAAGCAAACAGCGGTAAGTTTTTGCTCCAACATATTTGGTCTAAAATCCTTGGTGATTATGCTGGGGTATTCAAACCTAATATGTTGCTTGATGGAAAAAATTATGCTTCATCTTGGCTACCGTTACGGGGGAAATTGGTGGTCTTCGGAGAAGGAGTTCCCAGTAGTAATAGAAAACTATGTGGAGGGAAGATAAAAACTATTACTGGATGTCATGATGAAATAGTCACCTATTCTAATGAAATGATAAAATTTATCCCTACATTCCAGATGATTTTATTATCTAATGAGATGCCACGGTTTGATTCTTTCGACAATGCCTTAGCCAATAGACTCTTGTTTATAAAATTTGATTCGTGCTTTTATTCAAGTAATGAAGAAAAAGAACAAGGCGAGCTGCATGGAGCTAAAGTTATTAAACGATGGGAGGATACCGATGATATCGTGGATAAAATCGTTGCAGAGGGACCGAATGTTCTTATGTATGTTTTGAAAGAGATATATAGAAATCTGGGGAATGATATCTACGAAAGCCCGAATTGTGTTGCTACCAAAAAGGCTTGGATGGAAATAAGCAGCTAACACCAAAATATCCACCAATATGAGGGTTAAATCTCATATTGGTAGATTTTTTTTTCATTTTTAATTGCTTACAGCGTATAGACTTATAATAATTAAAGAAAATCTGCTTTTTTTTCATGTATTTTCAGGGCAAATTCAGCCTAAAATCGCCATAAATGTATGTGGTGTAAACGTTTATGGCGGTTTTCGTCTATTTTCAAAATTGTTACTATTATAG
>JACSEK010000025.1_pt1 | contig 20455 bp, 22 predicted proteins | sample 8225431 | NCBI WGS metagenome assembly JACSEK01 (sample SAMN15704673, study PRJNA253121) | viral metagenome | isolation source: viral DNA from sea star tissue collected in USA, Olympic National Park... | host: Pisaster ochraceus | collected 2013 | reverse complement strand
TGAAAAAAGCATTAGATTGCATCAGAGGTGTCATGGACCGATACCTAAAAATCAGGGAGAACTGCCGGCATTGGCCGTAGTGATGACCCCTGAAGCCCACCGATCTTTAGTCGGTGGGTAGTTCACATGAAAAAAAATAAAATGAAGCGTCACGAAGATAATAAAGCTCAAATGACATGGGGTAAAGCAGTTGTAAAAATTGTAACCGACACGACAAGAGACAGTAATCTAACAAATATGTTTTCGGATTGGTTAGTTGAGGCCGTGAAATCAAAAAAGCACCAATTTTGTACGGTTATTATGAAGGACAAAAGCAGAATCCAATCGGCCATGAAATTTTCTCTCGCCCATAATATTAGCCCTTTTTGTTTCATAGATGGGGGCATTTTTAAGATTAATAAATGGAATTTTGATATCGTATTCGAATCAGATATTTTAAAAATAATTGGCAATAGGAGGGATCGTTTGTTGATTGTAAACGGGGACGGTATAAACATGAAGCAGGCCGATTGTTTGATTAGCCGTACAAAAAAAGAAGCGATCGTTTGTTGCTCCAGACCGTCCCGATGGACTTCACGTGATTGTTGTAGCCCCAAATATTACGAGGTCATTAGTTTTTAAAGTCCTTAATTTTTAAATATGTGGAATTTACCTTAGCCACTGCCAAAATAATGGCCATGACGCACGAAAACAAAATCGTGCAGGGATCACAGGGGGCCGGCAAGACGTATTCGATACTTTCCATTTGGATATTGAAGGCTTTGAGTTCCAATGAAAGTCAAGACTGTACTATCGTTTCAGGTACTATTTCACAGTTGCGTACAGGGGCGGTAAGAGACTTTGAAAAGATTTGCAAAACAAACAATATCGATTACACCTCCCGAAAAAACCCTTTTTCTTTTAGGATCCGGGATTGGACATTTGAATTTTTGTCTGTTGACGCCGAAACGAAAGCTTTGGGAGGGCGGCGCCATCGCTTGTTTTTGAACGAGGCCATAAGAATAGACGAACGCACAGCTAGGCAATTGATCAGCCGTACATCAATCGAATTTTATGCCGATTTTAACCCCGCTTACGAGTTTTGGTGTCATAGGCATTACGTTTATACTCAAAATTGTGATTTTGTTGTTTTGACTTTTAAAGACAATCACCTGATCCCTGAAAAAGAACTAAAAGAAATTATGTTGAGGGCCCCCGGAGGGCCAATACACGATCCGTATTTTTGGGACGTCTACGGGTGTGGCAAAATCGGGGTAGTGGAAGGAAAAATATTTAACTACAGAAAGTACACCGATTTACCGGACGGTAAATACGAAGAGGCAATCGGCGTAGATTACGGGTATGAAGACCCTTTTGCAGTAGTAAAAGTTTTCTGTGATAATGAAAATCGCAAGCTGTACTTCAAGGAAATGTTTTACTCAAGTCGTGCAATGATAGACGAAGTGGGGGAATGTATTGTGACTAGCGATTTATACAATAATGATCCCGTGCTGTGCGATCATAGCCCGGGCCAATTCATAGACGTATTGGTGAAAATGGGAATTCCCCAGGCTATGCAATGCGACAAAACCGACGGGATCGCCGGGGGGATCATGATCATGAAACAGTACCAGCTGTACGTTCATTCGGAATCCCTTAACATGATCGCAGAACTAGACCAGTACGTTTACCGAAAACGGCGTTTTCGTGGCATAGAAGTCTTCGTTGATTACCCAGAGGATGGACAGCACGATCACTTGATAGACGCCATGCGCTACGGGTGTGGGTTCGTTTGCCGTAAATTTCAAAAAATAAATAAGCAAATATCAAACCATAGATAAATATTGTTATATTTATGTTTTGAAAACAAAAAAAGCGATGAAAAAAGAAGAACGCCCCGATAAAGGTATCCGTCCTTGCAATAGGAAAAACCGTAATGTTCAACTTAAACTGAAATTTCCTTTTAAGGCCCTCCCACTACCGACATCCATCCCCAAAAAATGCCTACCAGTTAATAAAAAGAAAACGGATATAATAAAATGGATTGTATCCATGAAAAAAGGAAAGTATTTGCCGATAGATTTTACTATTGAAAACGGGTTTTCCAAAGATTTTCCGGGGACTCTGGAGATTTATTTAGATTATGGACCGGATACTTATAAGTTGAGGGATTTGCCGTCGCAAAGTCGTAAAATTTTAAAAAAATTCATTAAAAATAACCTTGAACACTACAATATACGGAGCATGTTTTCGGCTGAAACCATTAAACGGATTGAAAATGAAATCATTTGAAGAAAATTACTTCCAAAAGAGAAAAGTCTATCTCAAAAGGAGAAAAGCCTACTTGAAAGAAGTGATTAAGTTAGCGGACAAGGCCTTTCTTTGTAACGATTATGAGGAAAGTGCCGGTTTGTATTCCTTGGCCTTAGCGACTTTCCCTAAAACGAGCGTGATCTTTTTTAAAAAAGCTTGTTCTTTCTATTTTTTGAACCAAAACGAGAAAGCATTAGAAGGGTTGAACGAAGCAATATCCATTGAACCGTCAAATGATGAAATATTCCCGGATTTTTACTATTACAGAGCCTGTGTTTATGTAAACATTAAAGATTTTGATAAAGCAGAGCTTGATTATAAAGCCTCGATTGATCACAGTCCCGAAAGTAGCGTGGCATATTTCGGCTTGTGTCTGTTGTATATGATGGTAAGACAGCCGCAAAAAGCAATGAGGTATGTTAGCATTGCCATTTCCAAAGAACCGCGTCCCGAATACATCACGGCCAAGCGTATTATAAGAGAGTACACCGGCAAAGAATACAGTGCAGAACAGCTCACGGCCTTTTAAAAAAGATTGATGAAGTCTCTTCTAAAAATAAGAGTTTCCATAACTGAATAGACAAGCAAAGGCAAGCAAATCCATGCAACAACATTAAACCTAAATGCACAGAGAAGTATGCTAAACATAAAGAAAGCGGCGGACGCGGCAAAATTCTTGATTGACAGTCGGGCCTTACGGCTTCATTTTGCCACACACTGGATAGAAGATACCGAAATATTAAAATATGTTGAGATCATGGACGGACTTTATTTAAAAAATTCGGTGCTAAAGGGTAGTATTACAGGAGACATCAGGATTCATTTTTCAAAGGATATGGTCAAGGAAAACCTAACCACGCCCTGCGAACATATTAAAAAGCGTCCTTGTTTTGTGAAATCCCCCGACTTACCGTCAAAAATATTTCACAATGCGGGGCTCATTATAGACTGTGGGTTTTCGGGAGTTACATTTGACTACAATTCTCGTGATATAGCTTCGGACAAGTTGCTTATTATGATAGCAATGGATAATGGATGGGATTTTTTGTACGCTGATGAAACCGCTCATTTTGGAAAAGGCCATTTAGGAGCCAATTGTAAACTTCCTTGCTTTAATATTTAGTACATGATTAGTTTAAAGGTCAACAAACGTGTTTTTTCAGTACCCAGCTTGTCCGAGCTCACGTTTAAGGACTTCAACCGTGTTATGATTGAGGGGAAGGCTAACGATCTACCATCTTATTTGTCTATATACACCGATATTGGGCTGGATTTGCTTATGAACAGCGATATTGACTCGCTTTCCTTGACCGGGCTTCACGAAAGAATATACAACGTGGACATTAATCAGGAAATACGCAGGAAACGGGAAGCATTTAAGTATGAAGGGCGGCATATTTCGGTAAAAAGCCTTTCTTTCAGGCAGTTTTTTCATAGTTACTTTTTTGATCTTTGTTGTGGAAAGCACAAAACGGGGGATATTACGGATATGCAGCTTTGCGTCTTCTGTTTGGCCATCGCTTTACAGCCCGAAGAGGGCCCTGATATGGCAAAAGTAGAAGATACGTACTCAAAACTTGAGAAAATGGACTGGAGGGTGGTTTTACCGATCGGTTTTTTTTTGTTCAGAAAATCCGTGCCGATGAAAATGCTTTTCATACAATGGTTAATAGTCTTTTTTCTTCGTTTACGGCACCTTCAGGTACGAATACGCAAATCTCGAAAGTACTTGAACAAACCAGGAGCGAGGTGATGATACACATAGTATGTAAAATACTAAACATGCCAGTAGATAGGGTACTGATCTTGCAATTGGAGTTTGTGAAGCGCAATTTGCTGGCCCATTACGCATCGGTAGCGGACGATATGGCGAAACAAAAGGAATCGGCCGAGAGGTCCCGTTCCAAAAAGCATTGAGTATGGATTTAGCACCTTACGGACCCCGTTTGGTGGAGCTCATAAGGAAAGAACTCGAAGCAAAGGGGATAAACGCCACAAGCAAAGCCAGCCGTTCGCTATCGTTCAAGGTATATGATCAAAAACTTGAGATTTGGGGGACATCTTACATCTTGTTTTTGCAGTATGGCAGGGCCCCGGGCAAGCGCCCGCCGTTCGAAATAATAAAAAATTGGGTAATAACCAAGCTGAACCCGCCAAAGGACAAGGTATGGATTATTGCGGATACTATTTGCAACAACATAGCGGCCTATGGTACAAGTATTTTCAAAAACAAAGAAAAAGGCTTGCAATTAGACCTGATCCTAGCCGATATATTTGCTGAAATTTCTAATATTGCAGTAGATTTTCAAACCACCTCTTTTGCTGAATCGATAGCGATGCTTTATGAGGACAAAAAATAAGACATGGCACTTAAACTGCTTGAATATCCGGTAAAGCACGATCCCGCTATCGGGTATTTGAACGTCTTCCCAGCTTACCGCCCATTGTACTGCCGTTTTAGGGCCATTGGAAATACCCACTTAAATTGGTTCATGGAAATTCGTTACATCGTATCGAACGCCGGGCAAACCCCTAATTATTTGGACGAGATCATTAGCAATTATGATCGTTTTCAGGCTTCCCCGGACGGTTACGTTATTGCGAACGTTACAAGGCCGTCGGATTTGATAGTACCGGATTTTTCAGTAGGCAACGGTAAGAACAAATTGGACATTAGCTACAAGATCCAATACCGGGAATCGTACGACGGCTACCGCAACGGCCCTTGGACAAGCCCCCCACCAGTGGGTACGGTTACAACTGATATACCTATTACTTTGGTGCATGCGTCGGTACCGGTTAACACGGGGTTAACGGACGAGGGCATGACTAAGCGGTTCACCAAAGGGTACCCCTTAATGTACTCTTATATCCATTCCAACAAAAACGACAATCTGAAGTATAGAGTCAACCGTGTACAGTTCTTTTACAAGGAGTTGACGGTATCCCAAGGCAACCCTTACGGCGGAGACGCCAACGAGTTCAAGGTAGGGCACGGCGATATCACCGGATTGAACGGGGTTTACATTATAATGGTGGATACCCGTACTTTCCATGAGGACACTTTTTTTGTAGTCGTGAGGGCGGAGGTAACATCAGATAAAAGGCAGTACAATAGCCTTGATTACGACCCTGGCGATTACGCATAAAAGATTTTTCCTTTATTTTTTTTTTTACGTTTCTTGTGTTTAATATTGGGGTATGGCTAAGGTTGTACTAAGCAGGGATATCTATAATTGTGATAGTTATTATGAAGATTTTACCGGTTACGTGGACAAACTGGTTGAACAAATTGAAGCAGTGTCCGAAAATGAGGATTTGGATCTGTGGGTCACTTGCAACGGCGGACAAATAGGGCAGGGACAGCGCATTTGGAACTCATTGATGGAACGCAAGGGCAAGACTATATTTCACGGGGTAGGGGTTGTAGCCTCAATGGCCGCGCATTTGATGGCAGCTTGCGACGAGATAGAACTTGAAGCAAATTCAGAGATAATGTTCCACCGGGCGTATTACAACAGCGATTGGTACGAACCTACCGAAGAAGAAATAGCATCTATGGCCCGATTCAATGTTTTGACCTACACACGTATGGTTGAAAAAGGGGCCGATGAACCTTTCATGCGAAAAGCGTTTCTTTCCGAAAAAGAGGAGGACATTAAGGACTATTGGTTGAGTGGCAAACAGGCCGCCGATCTAGGCATAGGCAAGGCGTTCGAAATAGTGAGGAAAGAAGGCATCCCATCGAAAATATTTGAAAACCGGAACAGAACTAAAAAAGATTATTTTGATAATAAAAGAAAAAATGATAGTTTTGACCGCATGGTTGCCTTAAATTGTGCGAACAAGAAATCAGGTATTATTTCAAAAATTTTAAACATGACCGAAAAAATCCAAACCACGACACACACCCTTTCTAACAAGAATGTAGTAGCGATAACAGGAAAATCTAAAAAGCCTTCAATAGGGGATATAGTGATTTTACTGAACAGTAGCAAGCCTTTGGGCAAAACACTCAAATTGAAAAACGGTATAGAATATACACTTAACGACAACGGGGTTATTACGGGCGAAAAATCACCGTCCCTTCAGAATGCAGACGTTTTACCAGAAGATTTTGAGGCGTTGGGAACACGGGTGGACGATCTGGAAACAAAGGTAGAGGACTCAATATCACGTATTGAGGCATTAGAAAAAATGAACGACAATGCCAATGCTTCAAATACAGCCCCTGACGACAGCACTACAAGCAACGACGCTACAAGCAGCGATGATACAAGCGGTGATGCTACAAGCAGCGATGATACAAGCGGTGATGCTACAAGCAGCGATGATACAAGCGGTGATGCTACAAGCGGCGATGCTACAAATTCTAAAAAAAAGATATTAAATTTGGAGAAAAAATTAAAAAACCTTGAAAATTACCTGAAAAAAACAGGCACTGACTATCAGGTGCCTACTATAGTAAACCAAAAAAGAGAGGGAAGTAACCATGAAGACCCTACGGAATATCGTAGGGGAGTATCAGAAAGCATCGTAGCAAAAAGCGAAAACGAATAAATTTAAAAAATAAAAAAAATGCCACTAGAAATTAAAAACAACCCTTACACCGACCAGTTTTCTACAGGTCTTTTGTGGGAGATGGTAAACGGTAACGGTTTTCAGATGCAAGAGGTACTAGATACGGAAACCGAAGTGGTGGAAGACGTGAAGATTCACTTACCAAGGATCAAAGTAGGAAGCAACCCTTTGCAGGCCAGCATCGATAACCCTACCGCAAGCGATTTTGAGAGCGGTCCAGGCACTGAAATTACCTTCAGTTCGATTACGGGAAAAAACGTTGATTTTAGGGATACGATTAGCCCTAAAAAACTAAGGAAAATCTACAAAGAAATTAGATCAGTGGGACCAAGTGTTGATCTGAAAGCCAACCCCAAGCTGATGAATTCTGTATTTAAACTCATTATGGCTTCTGTTAAGGATCACATTAACAAATTGCACGTTTCGGGCAGGGTAGGAGCTTCCGGTGATCACGAATATTTGAAATTTTACGACGGTTTCACGCAAATTATACATAAAAGCCCAGATAGCAACCTTGTAGGCACGCCCGTGACTATTACCGAGGACAACGTCATATCTGAAATAAACGAGCTTGTCAAAGGGGTTAGCCAGTCGGTTAGGAGCAGGCCTAATTTGGTCTTGTTTTGCACCTACGACATATTTTGCCTGTACCAGACTGCCCGTGCCAACAGCCAAACCGCCATTCCCGTCACGGATATAGCTAGTAATTTCATGCTTACATCGGCGGCCGGCACGAAAATCAGGATCATGTACCTTGACAACATGCCAGCGAATTACATGTTCATCACCTTAGCCTCCAAAAACAAAAATTCAAATTTGGTGCAAGGGGTTTGGACCCTGAAGGATTTTGAAAAAATATTAATGTTCAAGCTAAGCCCAGGGGACATGGATTATCGCTTTTTAGCCCGTATGTGTTTAGGCGTCGGCATCAAGAGCGCCGAATGCGTTTGGTACAAACCAGGCGTAGCGAAAGGCACTGATCTTCCGTTCCCTACTGAATAATAATTTATTAAAATTTTTTTAAGATATAGTTATGAGTATATGTGGAATTTCTGACGGATACGCAGTCAAAGACTGTGTGAATCTAGGTAAAAGCGGTTTAACGGGCGAGTTTTACCTGATCAATAAAGGACATTGGCTAGAGGCTACAAAAACAGAAGACACTACCAACAGGGCAATTACCAATGTTGAACTAACCACCCCCGGAAGCAAAGCATACAAATTTGATTTGACGGCTACCGCCATTTCCCCGACCGTTGAGATGGTAATAAACGACGGGGGCAAAAACGGGTTTAAACATAAGATGACCGTTTTCATGCCCAAAGCAGATCCCCTCATCAAATACAACATAGAGAGCATCGTCAATTTCGGGGCCGTGGTTGCGATTGTTTGCTTAGATTCTGACAACGTTGCGATGGTTTACGGTCCGGACAACGGTCTTGTCCCTATGGGCTGGACTGAAGCCCCCAACGATCCCGCTATTGGCGGCGGTTTTTCATTCGAACTATCCACGTCCAACTACAACCTCGAGAACCGATCGGGCACGATATTTTTTGATGGGGCCAGGGCATCTACATTGGCAAAAATCAGGGCCCTGACCACTGAAGTTTCATCTTAAAACCAATACCGAAAAATGGCAGCAAAAAAACCAATACCGAAAAATGGCAGCAAAAAAACCAAAAAGACCCCAACAAAACCCGATGAACAAAACACGAAAAAACACCCCGAAAGAAACCTTCATTTTCAGGGACGAATTTTTCAAAGGCGGCATTCAATATTTTAATGCCCAGGTGAACGGAGTGCGATTCAAAGCCCGTTTTCGGGAAAAAGTTAGCAAAGAGGTTTTTGATATATTTAACGATAGGCAAAGAAAATTTTGGCTTGTAACGAATATTAAAGAACCGTTGGACAAAGAAGAAACGCAAGACGAAAAAGAATTGCAAGAGAAGCCCGAACATGGGGGGGGGGACGACACGGAGGGCGAGCCCGAACAGGAGGCCAAAGAAGATACACAGGAAAAATCCGTAAAAGGGGAACAAACATCATTTGATTAACTAAAAACAACAACATGATTAGATGGGGAAGAAAAAAGGTAAAAAGAAAAGGAAACAAGGCGCTAGCGTTCAACCCAACCAAATGCAAAACGGACGGAGGCCTAAACAAACAGAGACCAAATACGATAGCCGTGCCGTCATCCGTAATATCAATATTGAGAGCCTACCAACCCACACTTTTTATGGAGATGAAGACATTATACCTTACGGCAAAGACAACCTATACCCCCAGCGCATACTAAAAGCAATCAAAGGAAGCCCGACGGCCAGAGGATGCATGCACCGTTTCGGGGAATTTGTTTTTGGGCATGGCATAACTACCCCGATCGGGGAAGAAGTCGTCAACCGGGACGGCGAGTCACTGAACGATATTTTGTACCATATCCTATTTCAGGGTTACGCTCCCTTTTCGGGGTTTGCGCTACACCTAAATTTCAACCTTTTGGGCGAGATTATTGAAATCTCCTCCGTTGATCTCTCGATTATTCGAAAGAAAAGGGACGAAAAGACCTGCCAAATAGGCAAATGGGAAGCAGGGGGCAATAGTTCTTTTTTGCTTTCAGAAGAAGAGGATCATGTTTTGGACCTATACGGGAAAAATGACCCAATAGAAGGTATCAAAAGAAAAGGCATCAAAGACTACAAAGGCCAGATTTTCTATTTTTGTCCTGGGGGCGACTTTTATCCCGAATCTTTTTTGCAGGCTTGCATCATGAGCGCCGAATTTGAGTCCGATCTACAGCTACAATACGCATCTAACGTGAAAAATGGATTTGCATCTAGCGGCATCTACAAATACGTGAACAACCTCACCGGTAAGGATATGAAAGACAGAGATAATGAGGTGGAAAAGATGATACGGGATATATCGGGGCCGGGAGCTTCCGGATCCATTATAACAGAAAAAGTTACGATGAGCAGGGTCAATACCCCGGCCCCTTTCAAGGCGTTTGAACCTATCGGAATACGCAGTGTAGACGGCCTTTACAAGATTACCCAAAAGCAGGCCGAGCAGGCAATACTGAAAACAGCAAAAATGCCGGACATCCTTTTAGGGGTTTCTAACAACGGGCTTTTCAATACAGCTTCTTTTGCCGATGCAAAAGAATACAAGAACGAGGACACGGCAATGGACCGCAAAATCATATCACGTGTTTTGAATAAAATCAAAAACGCTTCAAAATGGGCTAATTTTGAAGAAATTTCCATTACGCCCCTGGGTACAGAGGAAAAAACAACAAAAACAGGGACATGATACTAGATGAAATCCTTTTCACGCTTGAAGACGTCCGATCAGTCCGACATATATCGGTAAACATTAACGATTTTGAACCTTACGCCCGTGAGGTGCAACAGGTTTATTTGGAGCCTCTGATTGGCCCGAAACTTTATTCATTGTTGACAAAGAACCCTAAAGAAGACAGGTTTATTCCTTTTCTGAACGGTCATGAGTACAAGGATAAGTGTAATTACAACCGTAATTTCAGGGGGGTGAAGTATTTCCTTTGCTACATGTGGCTTTACCGGTTTATGGCCGAGAGCAACGTGAACCATACGCCCATAGGACCGAACGTTTTTGAGGACGATCACGCCAGTCCCGCCCCCGATAATTCCCTAAAAATAGCACGTTCAAATTATATCAGTATTGCCAGGGGGCAAGAGGGTGAAATCAAAGAATATTTGTATTCGCATTCAGCTAAATTTCCCGAATGTGCCTCCGTGAACAAGGAGGAGTACGTTGAGGACACGATCGCTACCTATAAAGTTGTCGGTAACAGGCACGAAAACCCAATACTGTAATGGAAATACAGGCAGAAACCATTTGGCTTTTTGAGACCTCGATACAGGACCCTTATTTTATAGGGGAGCAGGGGGGCGTTACGGTATTGATGCAGGACGATCATACAATCCGCAACCTTACCATTAACAAGGTGGCCTTCAAGATAGACGGGGCTTTGAAAGGGGGACTAAAATATGACATGGATTTTGGAGGCGAGCCTGATTTTCTAGGTCATTTCAACGGTAACATCCGAACGAGCTACCATATTATGTTCAATGTGCCTTTCGGTGACCCTTTGTATTTGCTGAGGCTTTTAGGGATGCGATTTTCGGTAATGTGGCAAACGGGGGATGGCGGTTTGACAGTAGTTTTTGCGCAATTTACGGCCGAACGCCTTTCAATAAACAACCATACGTTGCAACGGGTTACACTATCGACCGTACCAACCCATTCGAACCCCTTCAGAATAATGAACGAACCGTCATTGAATGAAGTGGTGACCGTGCTTGCCCCAACCTGCCAACCAACCGCCGTTGTTGAAGGCGGTTTTGATTACTTTTTTGATATACCACTTAACTAACTGAAGACATGAGAAAGACAAAAACAGCTTTTATAGACTATATGCGAAATTTTTTCAATAGGATAGGCTCTGAATATACCGCAACCCCGCTGATCCAAAAAACAGAGGATTTGGCAGTTAGGGAGATCCAAGCCAAAAGCACTGTTTTTTTGGATCCCAAGATAACCACGGGCAACGCTAACAGGTATCAACCCGATCTTGACAATATTGTTAATATTGATTTTTCAGAAGCAGACGAGTTCCGTATAGGCTTAACAAAAGGCGGCGCGATATATAGTCTGAGTAATCTCCCGGGAAACCTTATCGGTAAACTTAGCATCAATCTAGGCCTAGGCAATGACGTAGATATTAGGTTTAAAAACGAAGCCAACGCATCATTAGGGGTGAGGGTACTGCCGTATCAATTGGAGGACGATAGCGGGTTTCCTTCCGCTACGATTACCCCAGGAAACAACGTTTTCACGATCCAGGTAATAAACGATCATTATATCGTGAGCCATCTTGTGCCAATTGAAAAACCCGTGGCCGCGCCCCCAACCGCACAGGCAGGCACGGTTTTGTCCAGGACATATACATCCTCTTGGCAAAACACTCAACCAAATAACGACCGCAGCTATGGTTGGGGAAATGAAATTGAGGTATCGTATTTGCAATTAGGCGTAGCCCGTGAAGAACTAATTGACTTTACGGTTTTTGTCGAATCTAAAGATGTTACCGTAGATAACGGGCGCATAAGACGGTACAATTTGTTTGGGAAATTTCAAGACGAAAATTACGCATATCTTACAGATACAGGATTGAAAACGAGACTGAACAAAGACTCTCAAGTTCAAAGAACTGAAAACGCAAAACACAGGTACAAAATAACCGTTTTTTACGCATTATGAGTGTTTTTCGCAAACAGGTACCACTGTCTTCTCGCGGGGATGGGCATGGGCGCCTTCAATACTGCCTCGCATGGCTATCGACGCACGGCGGTGTGCGCCAATGGTTTTTCGCATCGTCCAAAAACACAAAAAAAACAGTTTACAAGAGCGTTAAGATAGAAAGCACGGATGACATGCGATCTTACCCTTTGGCCAAAACCGAGACGGTGGATATTTTTGCCGATTCTTTGACCCATCAGGAAATGCTTTACGTGAGCTCGATACTGGAATCGGACCGTGTATTTGCTTTGGGCAATGATTTTACCAAAATCCCGGTATCGATAAAGAGCGGGGAAACCATAGAGCCCGACAAACCAAAGGAATTTGGGGTCAAGGTTACCATTTCGTTCCGTGGAGGGGACGTATTGAATGTTTAGCCTGAACATATCGGGAGAAGATGCGGACCTTACGGAAGGCACAAAGATACAGCTGAACAGGAAGCTGTTCGACCTGAAAGATATTACTGCCAGAGGGCTTGTTTTCACCAACGCCTTCACCTTACCCTATACGGTAAAGAACGATCGCCTGACAGGGCACCCCTCTAGGCTTGCAAGCAACAACATGGCATTTGAAGAGAACCGCCCATTCACGCTATTGCACAACAACAGCATAGTGTCGTCGGGCACGGTCATGATCAATTCGTTCGATAGCAAGAAAGGCATCAAGGTACAGTTGGTTTCCGCGGGCGGTTTTTGGGCTTTGGCCGGTGCCAAAAAGCTAACGGACTTGAACAACCGCAGGGATGACTACGTTTTTCAAGAGGGGGCATTAGATCTGAGGATAGGGGATAGTGTTTTTTCAAATGCCGGTGCATGTTACGAGGTGCAAGGCATTGATTCACGGACCAGCCGCCCGGCGATCTGTTTTAAGGCAGTATTAGACAGGGTTTTTGAAGACTTAAAATATATAGTTGATTACGGTAATATAGAATTTAGTGGAAGTTTGGCATACAATAATAATATTATTATTAATTTATTGTATCTGGGGTGTCTTTCTAACCATACGGATTTTTTTGTTACGGATTATAAAGCGCATATTCGAAATAAGACAGCGGTAACCCAGGGAAGTTTTAATGAGATATTTGTTAAACCAGGGGGCCTAAAGTTTAATAGTTACGAAATAGGGCATTGGGACTATGATATTAGCCATAGTTTTTTAAACGTAAGGTATGCCATCAAAGGATGGGCAAGAAAAATAGAAGACAACGAAGAGTCTAGCATTGTAGTTCATGCCCACAAACAAAAAAGCATTGTCCTTACCGACACTATTGTTCAAAATGGCACTTTTTTTTTAAACGTGATTACCGGTTTATTCGATCAAGGAACGGGCGTTAGATTTGCAGTTACAAACTTGTTAATATTGGACGCTTATTTTTTTACGGTGATCAGTGAGTCTGATATATTTAAGTTTCAGAAAGGGGAAAACGAACGCAAAGAAAAAGAAGCATCGGATGCTTTGGCAGCTGCAAAAGAGGAGGCCAACACGGCATTGGGAGCGGAGGCTAAGCTAGAAAAAATCAAAAAGGTTTTTGAACTATCACAACCGTTCGAACCGGAAAAAATCAATATTGACGGGTACATGGTACTAGGCGATTACAACCTGCCGGGCCAAACCTACAAGAATTTTCTTAAAAATTTGATGGCTTTGTTTTTTTTGGAGCTTAAAGTGGACGAGGTTGCGAAAACGATCAAAGTAGTTGAGGTCCCGGAAACGATGGAAATTAAGAGACGCGACAACATGGATCTTAGTTCTGTTGTGTACGGGGAAAATGGACACCAAACCGGGGGCATGTACGCAGCCAATAACGATATGGGATACGCAAGGGACAATGAATCAAACGATAATGGATCATTTACTTTTTCAATCAAAAAAGGGGATAGCAAATCGGTAAAAAAATTCATTGAAATCAAGGATTATTCGATGAGTGCCTATGCTTCAAGGTCTCCGCTTTTGCATTTCCCTATTTACGATCTGAAAAACAGTAATCGCCAAAGCATCAAAAACAGGATCGTGATTTTTGTACCGCCTAATGGGAATTACGATATTGATAGGGGTGTTTACCTGAATTCTTACTTGTTGGACATGAGCAACATCTTTAATCTATCCTACCGAAAATTTGTTGAAGCAACAAAGAGGGAGCGGACAGTCACGTTCCGTGCAAAATTGACCGTTTTACAGTTTCATGAACTACAGGCCAAACCGGTATTTTACGTTAACCGTTTTAGTTCGTATTTTTTGGCCGTTGAAATCAAAGGTTTTGACGGGGAGAACCCATGCACACTAAAAGCGATCAGATATGGCGGATGATCACAGCAAAAAAGTAGCGCTGATCGAGATTGACATAGACAATAAGGCGGCACAAGAGGAGATGAAGAAGCTAAGTTTGCTGATCATCGAACAAAGCGATGCGGTAAAAGACAACAATACCGCAATATCCAGCCTCAACAAAGCAAACAAGGACCTCGAGGCGCAGGCCAAGGCCGGAACGATTACCCAAAAGCAGGCAGGGGAGGAAATCGTGAACAACAACAAAAAAATACTTGACCTTAAAACCGCCAACCTAAGCCTAAAAGACGGCATCAAAGACCTTAACAAGGACCGAAACTCATCGATCAAGGCCTCCAAGCTCGAAGCGGACAGCCTCGATGCGTTAAGGCACAAGGTTGCGGCTCAAAAGAAGGAGCTCAATGGGCTTAACACTTCCACCGCAGAGGGCAAGAAGCGTTTTCACGAGCTTTCCGATTCGATCAAACTGAACAACCAGGCGATTACCCGTGCAGACCAGGGGGCAGGGGACTTTCGGTCCTCTATCGGGCAGTATAACGAAGAGGTAAAAAAGGCACTAGATAGCAGTGGCGCCATGAGTCAATCGATGGGCGCTATTTCGGGCATTGTGCCAAGCGTCGGCAAAGGCATATCAACCCTTGGGGGGACGCTAAAGGGCGTTTTTGCGATAATGAAGGCCAACCCGATTATCTTTTTGGCCGGGCTTTTGATGCAGTTGTTCAATTTGTTCAAAAAATCGCAGGCAGGGATGGACGCTTTGCGCGTCGCCGGCGCGGTCCTTAACGGTGTGATAGGCGTTTTCGTGGATATCATAGAAAACACCATCGATACGATGCAAAGCTTCATGAAAAAAGCACTTAAAGATCCGGTGCAGCTTCTGAAAGACTTCAAGGACGCCCTTGTAGATAATTTCATTAAATATTTTACCGAGACCATACCGGAAGCAATAAAGCAAGTATTAGGGGCTTTTGCCACGCTTTGGGAAGCTATCATTACGCTTGATTTTGGCAAGGCAGCAGAAGCGGTGGGGCAGTACGCCGACGGTATTTCGAATTTGGTGCCGGGCATGAAGCAGGCAAAGGAAGGCATTGTATCAATGGGCAAGGGATTGTCCGATCTGGAGAAAAAAACAAGGGAAGTAGCCAATAACTTAGCGCGTTTGGAAAAAATGACTATCATGTATGAGAGGGCCCTGGCCGATAACGAGGTAGAAATATCAAAAACGCTTGTCCAGCAGGCAAACCTGAAAAACATATATGAAGACCAGTCACAAAGCTATGAAGACAGGATTGACGCAACCCAAAAACTCGCAAAAATAGAACATGACCAGTTAAACAAGACATTGGCCATACAGAAGTTAGCACTAGCCGGAATGTTAGTCATAAATCAACAGACAAACTCCACAGAAGAAGATTTGCAGAAAGTACGGGACAAGAAAATAGAGATCAACAAGCTAGAAGAGCAGTCCGTCAACCTGCTCACCGCCACGAACAAAAGGGAACAGGCCATCAAAAAGAAAAGGGACGCAGAAGAAGCCAAGGCCGAGAAGCAAAAAGAAGCAGATAAGAAAAAAAGGGAAAAAGAAGCGGCGGACGCCCGAAAGAAAAGGGAAAAAGAAGAGGACGACGCCCGAAAGAAAAGGGAAAAAGAAGAGGAGGACGCCCGAAAGAAAAGGGAAAAAGAAGAGGAGGACGCCCGAAAGGCAAAAGAAGACAGGGATAAACGGGTGCAAGATTTGGAGGCCTCGAACCAGGAGAGGCGCCAACAGCTTCTGATAGACAGCCTAAAAAAAGAAGCGGGCATGGAGCAGGCACGGGTAGAGGACATGAACAACATCTACTCACAGCTGAACGACCTTGAGGCCGAAAGGCACAAAGAATCGCTCGAAAAAAGCCGCAAGTATTATGACGATCTCATAGCGGACGAGAAAACGCACGAATCCGAAAAAAGAGCGCTTTTTGAAGAATCAAAAATTAAAGAACAGGAGTTGGCGGCCGCTTTTGAAGAGAAAAAAGACCAGCTGAAAGAAGAACGGGACGGGCGGATCGCCGGTATCAAGGCCGAGAAGGCCGCCGCCGATAAGAAGGCGGACGAGGATAAGGTAGAAAGCACCGTCAAAGCCCTTGACGACATTAGTTATTATACCCAGGCGGCGGCGAACGTTGCGGTTGGGATTTTCGACGTACAGAACAACCTGATCGAGCAACGGTATTCCAAGCGTTACGCCAAGCTGGAGAATGACCTGAAAAACAATCTGATCAGCGAAAAGACATATGCGAAAAAGAAGGAGGCCTTGGACAAGGGGATAGCCCGCGAGAAGCACAAAATAGCGGTAAAAGCATTTTACCTAGAAAAGGCAAGCGAGGCCGCCAGCATCATCATCAACACCGCAAGGGCAATAACACAAACATTGCCGAACATACCGCTTTCGATCGCTATGGGCGCACTGGGGGGCATACAGTTGGCCAAAGTCCTTACGACGCCCGCCCCGCCGCCGCCATCCTTTGCCGAGGGGGGGGGCGTCCGTTCGGTACTGGACCAGGGGCGCCCGCATTCAGGCGGCGGCTCGATATGGCACAACGATTTAGGCCAATCGATAGAGGTGGAAGGGGGCGAAGCGCTTTTCGTTACCAAAAAAGAAGCCTCGAACCCCGCATTGCACTTGCTTGACAGCGTGAACCGTGCCTATGGTGGGGCCTCAATGTTTGGCCCGCCGCAGGCCTACATGGAAAACGGGGGGCAAACGGCGCCCATAGGGTTGCGCCCTGAAGACGTGGAGGCAATAGCAGGCGCAATACTAAAGCAAGCCAACATATCCGTAAACGTTGAGACCATAATGGGGGGCATTTCCGCAGTAAAAGACGCCGAGCAGGCCGGAGTTGTTTAAAGTTTGTATATTTGGGCGTGATTCAAAAGATAAAGAAAACCCTAAACTTGCTAGCCCACGGGGAAAAGGCTTTTTTTACCTGCCTAACCCCTAGCGAACTCGAAGTTTGGGCCGCTAATTTTAAGTTTAAACAATATTTGTCATTGGTGAACCTAAAGCCCGTAGAAAGGTTTCCGTCTGCCATTAACAGACAGGGCATGGTAGTGTACCGTTTCACCGTGGATATCCAGTTCCTTACCAATTTTAAAAAGGACGATACAAGCACCAAAACCAAAGACAGTCTCATAGACGATATGATCGGTCTTTCAGACAGTTTTTTCATGAACATGCAAGCCAACAAGTGGGGGGTTTTTTCAAACAGTTCCTGGGTGTTCCAGCACACGGTATTAAGGCAGTACCTTAGCGAGCTCATATTAGGGGTAGAGGTACGCACAACATTGGAAACCGCTTGCAACCGCACGTTTATTGAACCTGAAAACAACGATATAGTCCCCGAAAGCCCATGAGCTTGTCCATCGCAACTAAAACGACTTACAAAGCAAGGCACGATCTGGCGCCTGATAAAAAACTTACGGCCACAGAGGTCAACCAGATCGTACGAACAATAAATTCGCAAGGATCTTCGATCGAAAACATAAAAAATTACTTACAGGTCCTTTTTGCGGTTGACGATGAAAACATATTACAGGCGATCAGTAGTATTTTAGAGGAACCGTTTTATCTTGAGGCCAGCCAAAGCCTGGCCATCGCCAAAGCCGGCGCCTACGTGTTCAAGGGCGGGAATGAAGGCCGTACGTTCACCATTAACGACAATATCCAGGGCATGGTAGAGGTCAGGAGCCTGGCCACCGTGGATTTGGCCCTCGAAGGGAAATTCGCCCCCTCTTTCAGCCCCATAATATACCCGAACTCGGCGGTGCGGTTTTTCAGGTGGAGCAGTGACCAAGGTTTTTACATGTACTAATTTAAATTGATTTTTGATATGGTTTTTTCGAAATATTTTTATCTTTTGTGGCTAGGGGTTTTCCTGGGCTTGTTTTTTTGCACCGTTGCTTTTGGGCAGGACGGGAATTTCAACGTTGTAAGGGCAAAGGACTCCATATCCTCCCAGCTGGACGGCACCAACCTCGTATTGCAGGGGAAAGGCAAGGGCGTGGTGGAAGTAGCCGATACCCTGCACATCAACAGCGCGATCGAGATAAGCGGCGGGATGGACGGCGGGCAGGTCATAATAGACGGGAAAAGCCTTATCGAAATTATCGAGGCGCACGGCTTTCAAACCGGGGACTTTACCGGCGGCGGCCTAGTGATCGTGACCGGCGACGATGGGGGCGCAACCCAGTCCGCGCTAAAGGTAACGGGAACGGCCGCATCCCCCACGATATTGATCAGTGCCGGCACGGCACCAGGGGCGGACACGAAGTCGTTTACACTGACCCCGGCAGGGGGGTTCAGCAATATTGCGGATGACCGTGGCCCTAGTATAAGTGGGTACGCAAACCAATTTATAGATGCGGGCTTGAGGGGCGCTTTGCATTACCGTGCAGGCAACTTGCCAACGGGGACGCACAGTTTTTACACCAATGCATACAGGCGGTTCAACATAGCGAAAAACGGCACGATGAATGCTTACGGTAACGACTTTTTGAACATAGGGGGATCGCCCCTTTCAGGTACGGCAGGGGACGATGACGGGGCAGGATCACATGGCGGCCTTGATATAATCGGCAACGGGCTCCAGGAAACCCATATCCAGTTCACACGGGATGATCAGGTGATGACGTTCGGCGCAAAAAACTCTGATCATAGGAAGGGGTCTTATGTACAAGTGGAGGGCATACACGTGGAAGACGGCACTAAACAGGGGGGCAACCTAAACCTAGTGGCCGGCGACGACGGGGCAGGGCATGTGGGGGATATCCACATACCGTCTTTGGATGATGAAGGTTACCTTAAGATGACCGGCGGGGTTTTGGGTACGGCGGAAGCACCACCCGGTGAGAAAGGCGATAAAGGCGACAAGGGCGATCAGGGCATCCAAGGTATCCAAGGGGTTAGGGGCCTCACTGGGCCACAGGGCGCCCCCGGTGCCAAAGGCGACCAAGGGGAGCGGGGAGCGGACGGAGCATCCTTTGAACGGCTACAAGTGGACGAGAGCCCAAACTACATAACCCTAAGCCCCAAGGCAAACGCCTACAATACGCCAAACACGAACACCACCCTTGCCTTGCGGTCTTCCACCGAACACGGTTCGGGCGCCGGCTTTAAGGCTTTCGGGAAGGACGCACTGGACGGGGGGGACTTTCATGTGGATATTGTAGGAAATAATTCAGAATTTAAAATCTTTAAGGACGGTATTGAAAAATATTCGATGGGGGCTTTTGACTTACATACGAAAGGAAACGGTATAAATACCGGAGGAGGGTTTATCGACTCTGGAGGGGGGGCTATAAAAAGTAATGCAGGGCCTATATCTACAATACCAGATGATGGTTTTGGTATTGGTGGCAGTATAGAAGCCGGCAACGCCACATTCCACGGCGACATAAATTTTTTATCTCCTACGATCACCGAATCTCCCGGATACCTTACGGTAAATGGAGAAGGGCTTGTTGGGACGGCGGAAGCTCCCCCCGGTGCGTCCTACACAAAGTTTAAAGTATCCGAAGGCGATAATTTTGTAAACCTAGAAATAACCCCATCCGCCGGGGACAGCCCAAATAATAGTATTTTCAAGATAGTGGCCGGCGAGTTCGATGCAAACGGGGCTAAATTACAGTTGCACGGGAACGATGCTTTGAGCCCGGGCAATGCCGAGCTACATGCCCGGGGCGATGGCGATACAAAGTTGTTTGCAGGGGGGTTTGAAAGGGCAATAATCAACAAAGACGGCGACTTCGAAGTAAAAGACCACCTAAAGCTCCATACTGAAAGGGACAGGAGGGGCGACTTTATCAAAAAGACGGCGGAGATCAAAGGAAACCTAGTACTTTCAAACCCAAACTATGCCCACGCAGGCAAGTTTTTGGGGGTGGACGGGGGCGGCAACGTTACCGCAGTAGATGCGCC
>JACSEK010000024.1_pt1 | contig 20664 bp, 17 predicted proteins | sample 8225431 | NCBI WGS metagenome assembly JACSEK01 (sample SAMN15704673, study PRJNA253121) | viral metagenome | isolation source: viral DNA from sea star tissue collected in USA, Olympic National Park... | host: Pisaster ochraceus | collected 2013 | reverse complement strand
ATGTAAAAGATCGCATAATAACGCTAAATAATCATGTTTTACCTGTTATGTTATCATTCCTAAAAAATATTTTAATTTTTTTGTTAGAATATTTCACAACATTTTCATACGCACTGCTACATTTTATCAGCACATCGCTCATTTTATTGATTGAATTAATCAGTTCATTCTTACTAACATTTATACATTTTGTTAGTAATTCTATATTACTTTTCCTTAAGTTTAATAATAAAGTAATAAAAATTTCATCTAATTTTCTAAAAGTTAGCATAACTAAGCTAAGTACATTTATAAAAAGATCATTAGCCACATTACTAAAATTCGTTAAGCACTTATAATGGTATTATTATTGTTGAACAATGGCTAATATGTCATCCATTTTTATTATTAAATGGTCAATGTTATCTATTTCTAGCTTAGTTCCTAAGTACTCATCGTACAAAACCACTTGACCAATTTTGATATCGTTATTTTCACTATCGTTCCCAACTGCAACTACTGTAGCGAGATGAACTTTATGTTCAGCGGTGTCTGGTATTATAATACCACCTTCAGTTTCATTTTTATTTTTTATTATTTTTAATAAAACCCTATTATCCAATGGCGTACATTTCATTGTTCTACCTTCCTATTATTTAAATTTTTATATATATGAACTTTCCTTCCTTATATATACTTATATATAGTGTTTATACCTTATATATATATAGTATATATATCATTCCATTGCGTGTGTAATGTTTTAACGAAAAATAACTCAGTCAGTTCTTTTTCATATATAATGTAAATAAATTATAAATTATTTATGAATAAAATTAATCCGAAAAAAATTACACCAATTTTTGATTACACAGAAGAAGAAAACGATGAATTCTTATCAGTAAGGGCTAGGAAAGAAGAATTACAGCTCATTTCATTAAAAGCTAAAGAATTCCAATATCAAAAAGACTTACAAACTGTTATTAATAAGAAAGTTCTTTTAGATCTTGTGCTAGCATACCTTACGAGGTTGCATACATTTATGTTAGATCAACCAAACAGGCTTGCACAAGAAGTTCAAGCACTAGCACTTTCAGGTGCATCGCATCATAAAATAGAAAAATTTATGATGGAAAACATAGAATCAAAATTGATTGCAACATATAACTTTTTAAAAAAAAAAGCAGACAAAAATTACCCGAGTTTAAAAAGGAATTTCTAGGTTTACAATCCACTAAAGATTTTATTAAAGAACTTCATGACCTTCCCACTTCAAAAACTAAGTTAACTTTAGTGGAAGTGGCAGAAAAGTATAGAGTACTCCCTCCCACATCAGCCAAATCGGGAGAATACAGGTATTCATACACACCTTATATGCACGAGATAGCAATGCAATGTTCAGCCGAATCCGAAACTGAACGAATTACTTTGATGGGCGGTGCGCAATCTGGCAAGACATCGGGGGTGTTAGAAAATGGATTATTATATTGGACGGATCTTGGTGAACCTTGCAATGTACTTTACCTTTCCGCAACATTGAACTTAGTCCAACAATTCGTCCAGGTCCGAATGGATAACTTATATCGACAAGCTGGGGTAAGGTTGCATAGAGAATTGGTAGATTACGAAACTCAGCAAATTACAAAAACTACGGGTGATCAACTATTGAAGAAAACGGGAGCAGGTTTTGTTCACATTTTCAAATCGTATGGATCAGTTAAGGAATTACGAACATTAGATTTCCGAGTTGTGTTGCTAGACGAGGTGGACGAAATGTTAACGAATCAATCGTACTCCAAGCAAGGTTCAATCATGAAAATTATTGAAGAGCGTACTCATACTTATGCCAACCGAAAGAAAATTGTTATAGCAAGCACTCCATTATTAAAAAGAACAAGCATTGTTTATAAAGCCTTTTTGGAAGGAGATCAGCGGTACTGCCACATTGAATGTCCTTACTGCTACAAAATGCAGAAGTTAGAATTTAAAAACTTGAAGTGGAAGTTTGCTAATGCCGAGCAGACAAAAGTAGATATGCTGAGTGTTTACATGGAATGCATACATAACAAGTGTAAGATAAAAAACAACGATAAAACTTCATTTTTAACATTAGAGAAAATTAAGTGGATACCAGAGAACACTGAACACGCTCAGTTGAATCACAGAAGTTATCAGTTCTCTCAGTTGTACTCTCCAATTGGGATGACTTCGTGGGAAGGATTAGCTCAGAAGTTTGTTGATTGTAAGAACGATGCAGACAACTTACAAACTTTTTATAACACTAACTTAGGACTACCTTATGACGATGTGATAGATAATCAGCGCCCTGAACTATTACATGTTTTACAAGAAAGATATAAAGCAGGCACGCTCCCTGAAGTTCCACGCGACAGTGATATGAAGCCACTAGTTGCCACGATGGGCGTGGATGTCCAAGGGAATCGGCTTGAATGTGAGCTAGTTGGCTGGGGGAAAAATGAGCTCAGTTGGTCATTGGGATATTATGTGATCGCGGGTGATACATCTGCTTACGGTTCGGGAGCATGGGAGAACTTTTCTACATTTTTAAAAGAGGGCAACTTACCCATGAACCCATCACTTGTTTTAATTGACGCAGGTTTCAACACTCCCGCAGTGAACCAATTTTGTAATGGTACTAAAAGAATCCGACCATGTAAAGGTGGTTCTGCTTTGCGGAGTGATAGGTTTCGTCATACCATTTTAACAGGATTCGCAGGATATAACGGTAGCGCACTTGAACATTACATAGTTGACGGAAACATTTACAAAACTAATTTGTATAATAATTTACTACTTAGAAAGCGAGAAAAAACAAAAGAAGTACCGAGGGGCTATTGCATGTTTCCGGAAGATTATACTAAAGAATACTTTAAAATGTTGCAAGCGGAAGAGCAAGTGGCAGAATATAACTCCAGAACGGGTAAGTTTTATCGCTTTATTTTCAAGTCTAGGCACGGTACACGAAGTGAAGCACTAGATTGTCGGGTGTATGCGATGTGCGCACTTGATATATTCGCAAATAAGCTATGCAAGTCAATGAACTTGGGTCTAAAAAGCACCGATTGGGATATTTTTTGGAAAGCAGCCGAGCTACAATACGCAAAGCACCCACCTAACCCGCCAAAGAGTACGATAAATAACGATTCCATCGTTCAATGGCGTACTTTGACTGACAAGTATACAAAGCGGTTATAATTATAGTATATATATAAGAAGCGGTTTATATTTGTTTTTCTTATTCATCGTTTGTAAGTACTTGTAATACAAGGACTTAGCGAGCTTCTTATATATATGTTTACATTCATTTATGAGATTTGCCAAAGTTATATCATCAAAACTAGAAAATAATCAAGTTATATTGCAAGTTGAAGCTATCGACGGTGAGATGGAAGTTATATATTGTAATGCTAACAATTCGTTCACATTACCACAAAAAAATACTGTGGTATTGTTGCAAGAAACTACGCAGAAGAATAAGTTTATTTCACATTCATCACAAAATGATTTCTCACATTTCAAAGATTTAGAAGATGGTGAACTATGCATGTATGCAATTGAAAATAACGAAGTAAAATCTAATATCAAGTTTAAAAAAGAAGGGAACAAAATTATAATCAACGATGGGGATGATTTTTTAGTTTCATGGAACAACTTAAATTCAATTTTAGAAAAAATGCAAACGGAAATAAACACATTATATGATTCATTCAATGCACATAAACATATTGTAAACACAACTGTTGCTGTTGGCTCGAGTGCAGGTACAGGCGTAGGAGAAGCGAGTGTTATAGCTAACCAATTACCCCCTCCAACTGAAAAAAATTATTCAACATTTAAAATAGATAACATACAAGTTAATCAACCTACATAATAATATATATATACATATGCAAGACATAAAAATTGACACAAGCACAAATGATATTCTTATTAAAGATGGCGACATAGTATTAGAAAATTCTATATTATCAGACATTAAGTTAACATTGTTCACTCATAAAAATTACTGGCACAATTTTGTAGAAAAGGAAGAAATAGAAAAAATCGGTAAGGGGTATGTTGAATCGTTAAACGGAACAATAACTAACGATACTATAAACAACATAACTGCAAGGTGTAAGTTAGCTTTAAAGTTTTTATATACAAAATATAACATTAAAGATTTATCAGTATCGGTTGAATCAGTTTCAGTGGACAGGATAACAGTAAAAATTACGGTTATATTACATAATAAAGTTAAGTTGGAGATTATAGTTTGAAAAATATAGCAGACATAGAGCAAGAAATTGTAAATAACATAGAAGAAGAGTTTAATCAAACCATACCCACTGATAAAATTTCATTCTTACGAGTGTTTGTGCGAGCAATAGCATCGCAAATTGCATTACAAAATATCTCTATCGAACAATATTCTAAGGAAATATACCCACAAACTGCTAGTGAATTCGGTTTAAATTATTGGAGCCAACTTGTTAATGTTCGTAGAATTCTAAATACGACTGCAAGGTACGAAGTAGAAATCGTTAAAACTAAATTAGCACTAACGAATGATGAAAACGACATAGAGTATAAGTTTAATTTTTCCGAATTATTACATAACGAATTAAGCTTCGTGCTTGACAATTCGGAAGCGGAAGATGAAAACATTTACATATATAATTCATCCAAAGTTGGGAAAGAAGGTAATGTACCACTTAAAACTTTTTTATTATTTGCAGACAATAACACTAATTTATTTTACACAGCTAAGGTTGTAAAAATACTCCGAGCAGGTAATGATGATATTGAATCAATACCTAAATGGCGAGAACGAATTCTTACAAAGCTCCACACGAGGGATCTCACGGGAACGATAGGATGGTACAGGAACATTGCACTTTCTGTTAGTGAAGTGGAAGAGTGTTATGTGTACACTAATACAGAAACATCAGGCATAGTAGATTTATATGTTAAATTAAAAATAAATAGTGGAGTGGGAGCTAAGCTAAAAGAAATTGAAGCTAAGTTCAATGAACCACAAAATGATTTATTGTATTTATCGCCCAGTTCAGTTTTGAATAAAGTTATTGTAAAGGAAGTTATCGATCATAAGTTAGCAGTTCAAATAAAAGACCTGGTAGAACCTGTTAATGTCATTGAAAATCGCAAACCTTTAGAAGCGGACATAATCTATTCAGAAATAACTGAAGCAATAAAAAATTACTTAAAATCCCGCAAGCCATACATCCCGTCCATAACCGAAGAAAAAAATTCAATTCTTTACAAAAACGAAGTGATTTCAGAAATACAAAAAGTAATTAACACAATTAATCCACTTTTACGATACAAAGAAGTTTTTATTAACACTACTCAATCCAGAATTGGGTGGAACGAAATTGGCAGTCAGATATCCGACATATACAAATTAAATAAGGGAGAAAATGTATCGTTATATAAAAACAAAATTGATTTTTCATACTCTGCAGAATCTTTCGGCCCGATTAGGGAAATTCCTGAGGGAAAATATTCTAGCCAGGACATAACTTCAGTTGAATCGTTAATAAGTGATAATATTTATTATATCGGCGACAGAGCATTTGCTTATAATGACATTAATGAAATTACTTTTTCTAAAAATTTAATTAGGATTGGCGAGTATGCATTTTATCATAACCCACTGGACGAAATAACTATTCCAGATTTTATTGAAATCGGGAATTTAGCGTTTAAGTTCAATTTGGGGCATCGACTACGAGTTAATTTACCCCGCCAGCTATTCAATTCATTTTTGGCCCGAGCGTTGTATGACAGGTTTGATTTATCTGCTTCATTTTCTGATTTAGATGGGGAGGCCTTAATAGTATCCAACCGACCAACCAAAATTAACGATTATGAGTATATTAATAGGTTTATCGAAGGAGTATTAGATTACGCTTACATCCCTGATTTCATAACAATTATTGGCGATAACGCTTTTGCAGGAAATCAAGATATAACGGGAGCAAATTTTCCAACAGGATTAACTACCATTGGATCCAGAGCTTTTGTTAATAACGACTTTCGAGAAGTGGAATTACCAAACAGTGTTCAAATATTAGGTTCGTCAGTTTGGAGTCGTAATTCATTACTAACTACAGTTAGAATGTCGCAAACATTGTTCGAAAGTTTAAGTTATGAAGAATTACAAAACATATTCCCGTCGAATCCACAATTTTATAACTTAGAAACTGGTGTAGTTATGAGCAAGCCCGAGCAAAATTAAAAAAAAACATAGAATTATATATGGACATTATTACAAAAAATAAAATTGTAAAATCGATAAAATCATTATTACCAAATAATACTTTATTAGAAAAAAACGATAAGTCTAACATCTCAAAGTTAATAACTATACTATCTAATCGTTATTCTGTACAACACGAAGCTGTTGAAAAAGTTATCAATGCATTTTTCTTAAATACCGTAGAATCGTTAGATCCCATTGAAACGAAAATTCACTTAGAAAGTGCAATAAGCAAATTACAATCATCATACCAACTTCCGATTGACAACATTATAGCTGATGAAACAGAAACGGTAGTAATAAACAGTCAAAAAGTTGAAAAAATTATTTCAATTGACGAACAAAAGAAAATTGCATTAAACGAATTTTGGAAAAATAAGCATAATTTAACTTTTAATGAGTTAGAACAAACTTACAAAAAATTCGGCTTTGATAATGTAAAAATCCGAAGGCAAACTGTACAAGAACACGAATATTCCCAAATAGCAACTTTTTTAAGAAAAAACTTGTACGAAGCGAGAATGAATCGAACCGAATCACGAATGAACAATGGATTATATGCGATAATGGGAAAATCAGGCAGTATAGATTTTATCTACGATACTTTTGTTATATCTGATAATCCACAATATACTTTACCAGCCGATCCAAAGAAAAGGCGGTTCATGTTCGTTTTAGAAAGTTCACATCTTGACAGCGAAGGGAACGAAGTGGCTAGCAGATTAAAGATTAGAAAAGAACGCAGGCAAGATTTTATTGACTTAACTTTAACAATCAAGCCAGCTTTTGTCTGGTTTCTTTGCAGGATTAAATTTATAACGCCTCATATTCACGATAATGCGTATAGAAATTATGGACTGACGGAATACGAACTGAGTGATGATACAATTTCTATCGGTGCATTTGCATTTGCAGATAACTTATTAGATTATCAAGAAGAACCTTTTAAAATTCCATTAACAGTAAAAGAAGTGAAAATTGGAGCATTCACAAACAATCCAAAACTAGCTTTAATTTCCCTCAGTGAAACATTGTTTAATTCTTACACTGAAATTACAGAACTTGACGAGCGGTTTGGCGAGGGAGTATTATATTTTAATATCTTAACAGGTGAGCAATTTGATTTACCAAACGAGATAGGAGCTAAGAAGTATTTATCGCAAGGGCTTACGGAGTTTACTTTTTTAGACAAGATTACAATCATTGGAGATAGTGCATTCCGAAGGAACAACTTAACGAACATTACATTACCACCCAATTTATTAACTATAGGTGAACGAGCATTTGCCTCAAACGATTTATCAGAAATTACATTACCGACGAGTGTTAGGTTTGTGGGGAACGAAGCATTTTTCAGGAATCCTAACTTGATAAAAGTAGTACTGAGTGAAACTTTGTTTAACACTTTTAATAAGTTAGAACTGTTAAGCAGGTTCGGAGATAAAGCAGAATATTTCACGCATGATGGCACCGCTTTACGAATACCATACCTAGAAATTGCAGATAGTGAATATGCAAACTTAAACATTAATAATTTTGAAATTCCCATTTTGATTGATGTAATAGGAGTTTCAGCTTTTCAAAATAACTTAATAAATTATATTGAACTACCACCTAATTTAAAAATTATAAAAGCGTACGCGTTCAAAAGTAATTCATTATCATCAATACGAATTCCAGAAACTGTTGTAGAAATTGGCAAGCAAGCATTTGCAAACAATAATATTTATATGCGAGTATTTTTGAGTGAAGCATTATTTAATAAATACACTAAAACTGAATTAGAAAATCGGTTTGGATTATATTCAACTTTTTATTCACTAGAAGGAATAGAACTAAAAAAAGTATTAGAAATTCCCACCTTACAATACGACAGGTCAGGATTGTTGGGTGATGTATCACATTTAATATCTGAAGAAATTAGGATTATCAAGCCGTATGCCTTTAGAGGAAATGTAATAACGAGCATTACATTACCACAAAGTTTAAAAAGAATAGAAGAAGGTGCATTCCGAACAAACAATTTAACTTCAATTACCATTCCACGAAATGTGAATTACATTGGTAATAGTGCATTCGGATTAAATTACTTTTTAACTGAAGTAATTTTAACGCGGAAGTTGTTCGATAGCTTTACCGAAGCAGAACTGATTAATCGGTTTGGTGAGTTAGCTCATTATTATGATATTGACAGGCCATTAAACGGTGGAGCGGTGTATGATCAAATTGATGTGAGGACGATTACCGATTATCACTATGCTGATGAAGATATTGAAGGAACTTACAAAGTACCTTATAGTGTACACTTTATCGGTGAGCAAGCCTTTGCAAACAATAACATTAATTTTTTTATACTACCAGAATCATTAGAAGAACTTTCCACTTCATTTTCTGGCAACCCGATAGAAAAAGTTATTATATCAGACGGATTGTACACTTACTATCAAAGCCGATTAAGTGAATTCTTTGGCAATGAAGTTGAATATTTTAATCACGATAACGAACGCTTGGGAGGAATAATAACTACAATTACATCCCGACAATATTTATCAAATAACATACGAGGCGACGCAAGTGCATTCATGCCACAACACTTAAAAATTATCGAAAGCGAAGCATTTTCAAACAATCCAATTTCATCAATTACCTTCCCAGAAACATTAGAAGAAATACATTACCTAGCATTTCTAAGCAATCGGTTTGTCGAAGTTATACTACCTGCCAGCGTAAAAGTTTTACAGGAACAATGTTTTACCTTCAACCACGGGCTGACAAAAGTAGTAATGTCGCAAGAACTGTTTGACTCATATTCAACCGAAGCATTAAAAAGTCGGTTTAAAGACAATGTAGATTATTTTACACATGATGGAACTGAGCTTACAAAAACGGGGGATGAACTTTTACAAGTAATTAAAATTCGAGAATATTTCAATGATTCACTAAGAGAAGATCAATCATCCAAAGTGCCTGAGGGAATAATCACGATTTGGGATGAAGCGTTTTACTACAACAAAATTACATCAATTACTTTACCTAGCACTTTAGGTTATATAGGTAGGCAAGCATTTCAAAATAATTTACTAACTGAAATTACTATTCCAGAAAATGTATACTTTATTGAATCAAATGCTTTTTATGGTAATCCAGATTTGATAACCGTAAGGATGAGTGAGAAGTTGTTCAAAAGTTTAACTAGTGGGCAACTTACGAGCAGATTTGGGAGAGCTGCGTTATATTATAATCTTGACAATGAACCCCTTGGAGCGATAAGTGAAAATGCTATTATTCGACAAAAATCTTTTATAAATATCGGTCTTGAAAATGATGTGTCTAACTTATTACCTCACACAATACGAAGAATTGAACGATTTGCATTTGCGAATAACCAAATACGGAGTGCCACGCTTCCACAAGCGCTGGAAGTTATACAAGTGGGAGCTTTTTATTCTAACAGGTTTTCAGAAATTACGATACCAAAAAATGTTAAGTTATTACAAGATTGGGCATTTGCAAATACGCAAGTGGGATACTTCCTTTCCAGAGTGGTTATGTCATTAGAACTGTTCGATTCGTTTTCTTCAACGGCTTTATTGAGTAGGTTTGGACCGCAAGCGTCGTATTTTACCCATGAAGGAGTGCAATTGATTAAAGATCCCGATAGTGAACAAATTACAGAAATAACTATTAGGCAGTATGCTGATCAAAGATTACGACGAGATCAAAGTGATAAAGTGCCAGAAGGGATAATTACAATTCGTAAGGAAGCATTTTTTGATAATTCAATTACGGGAATTACTTTGCCAAGCACATTAGAATTCATAGAAAATTTTGCATTTAAACTTAACAGGTTTAGAACAATTATTATTCCAGAAAAAGTTTATTATGTTGGTGAAGGTGCATTTGAAGGTAATATTATAACCCGTGTAAAAATGACGAAAAAATTATTTGATGTAATGACAACTGACGAGTTGGAAGAGTGCTTCGGCTCACAAGCAGCTTATTATGATTTTAACACCGACTTATTATTACAAAAATAAATAATTATATAAATAACTTTAATTAGAATATAATTAAAACTAAAGAAGGTACATAAAAAAATTATATGATAAACTATAAAGGCGATTTACCGAACGGCACTCCAAAATTAAATATTATTGACAACGATGGAAATTATCCTTCAGGAAAATTTAGAAATGAATCCCAAATTGATAACACTGCAGGTACTACAATCCGAGCAGAGATGTTCAATGAATTGTACGCACTTCCTTATTATCTTATGCAGGAGCACGGAATGAAGCTTTTCGGCACAACTGTTCCGTCGAATGAGGAAGAATTTTCACGGGGATCTTCCCACACAGGATCTGCTGATACGCGCTTAGAAACTTCTCATGCAAACAGTTATCAAATGTGGCAACTGTTTGAAGAGTTCATCAGGCCAGTTGGAAAAGTATTTTTTGAATATCAAGCACTGTCCCCGTTGACAACTTTATATCCAGATTTAATTTTTACTAGATCACCGAGTGCTTACCGAGGATGCTTTTTCCGAGTAGAAAATAGTGGAACTGCAACGGGAGTTGCAGGCACTAACAAATGGAGCGCTGGCGATAATCCTCCACATATAACGGAGTGGATGATGCCTGGGATTTATGGGGAGTTATACTTGCCAATGGGATATTTTTCAGATGCATTCGATAATAAGTACATTGTAAAGGGAAGAGAAAATTCAATTCCTGATGCTACATTAGGAATATTTAGAGATGTACTCGAAGTGAATCAAGGTGTTGCAAATTCAGTAAAAATTGGCTCAAGCGATGTAGGTATAAGTAGCATATTATTAAATCAAAACACTGTTTATCGTTTATATCTTGCGTTAGCTTTGATAAAAGACAAATTGCAAATAAATAAAGATGATAACCCTGAACTCGACGATTTAATTCAAATATTATATGATGTACTCCCTTTTACAATCGCAGGTTTTACTCAGCCCACAGGGAAAGAATTAATACATCAAATTACAATAAATTCCGACAATATGCCACACACTGCAGGCCACACTTATGATTATTTATCAAAAACTTCAAGCGGTGCGATACAATTAGACGAAAGACTACCTGCTAATGAAGTAGAAATTGCACCCAAGCATATGACAATGCGAATGTACATTAAAACAGGAACCATTTTTAAGCCACAACAATAAAAAGGAAAAGGAAAACAAAAAAATATGAAGTTATACAAAATACATAATAATGAGATACTACATGAACTTTACGGAGCTAAATTAACTGATTTGAAAGGATACGAAGCAATATCAGAAGAAGATGCTAATAAGTTATACAAAAAATCATTCGACGAAAAATTGGACAGGATAAAGACTGAACATGATAAGATCGAAGCTGAACATTCAGAAGAGATAATCCAATTAAATAATACTATTAAAGAGTTATCAAACAAAACTGAAATAACTGATGAAGAACTTGATTCATTAAACAACTTGAACAAAACATTAAAAGCTAAACGATCCGAAGTACAAAAGAAAAAAACAACTGCACATGATACAATCATGAACGAACTTACAAAAGAACAAAAGTTTGTAAATGATTACATTGCTGAACAAGTTAAAAAAAGTAAGCAACTACGAGATAAAACTGAAAAAACACAACGAGAACAAACCGAAAGAATACAAGAAAATAAGAAAACATTTATTCAAGAAAATATTCTTGCCAGGGAACGAGCTGTTGAAAAAGTAAATTTGTCCGACATGAGTTCAGAAAAAAAGGTTATAGAAACGAAAAAGTATACACAAGAAATTGAATACTACAAAAGGTTATTAACTAAAATATAATTATGTACACCATAGAATACATTTTAAACAAAATTAACACAATTGAAGAGCAACTTGACACTGGCATTCAATCTACCGAATTGAACACTAATCAGTCAGTTCATAAAGTAGTATATTCAACAACTGGATTAGAACGGAGCCTTTGGCGATGGAAAAATAAATTAAAGCAATTATACCCAACAGAATATAAAAAAATGTACGGTAGTACTTATTTTTATGGAGTTAGCAACAGGAGATAATACAAAAAAAAGTATTATTTATTATATATACATATGTTTATAAAAACAGCCACTAAAATATTAGAAAAAAATAATGTATCGTACATTAACAACACGATTTACCCGTCGAGAAATATTGTACAAAAGAAAAAAGTCAGTAAAGCAATACAAACTTTGCATAGGCACAATGTAAGTTATCGTGATTCATCTTACAAAACTTTTTTTAATGGAGCTAAATCTCCCGCAATATTGAAGCATCAATCCATAAAAGGATTGGACTTCCTGGCAATACAACAAAAAAGTTATGAAATATTCATTGATTCCGTGTTTGCACAATCTATGATAAAATCATTAAAGTACTTTACAGTTAACTCAGGATTACGCTTACAAAGTACGCCATCTTCCACAATCCTTAACAAAACGAGTATTGATGACATAACTCAGTTTTCATTAACTGCACAAGATCTTTGGATGAACTGGAGCAGCACTAATGAAGCAGATTATCATAAAAAATATTCTTATAATTCATTGGAAGGAATGCGAGCTGAACACCTTTTCATCTTTGGGGAGTACTTTTATATCAGACGAGTTGAAAAAGATAACCCACTAACAATCCAACTTATTGATCCACGAAACATAATCAACCCAACCTTAGACAAAGTATTGTCAGTAAGAAAAAAAGGTGGCGACATTATAAACGGTATTGAAATTGATAAAAATGGTAAAGATGTCGCAATATATATAAGGACTAAAAATAAAAATTACTTACATCACCTTACAACTAGAGTTCCATTTGTTGAGAAAAACGGCTTCCAACGAGTGTGCCATTCGTTGATAAATCATGTAGACATCATGAACACTCATCGTGGCTTACCCGTATTGTCTTTAGTATTACATGAAATTGAAAAAATGACAGATGCTGATTTGTTTGAACTAGATTCTATGGCAATGAACTCATCCATTGCAGGTTTTATAACTAATAACTTAAATTACGATGTAGGCAGTGCATTTCCTACGGATGCTGAAAACTTAGTTTCACAAAACACAACTTCTGCAGGCGTGCCAATTGACCATTACAAAACTACTTATAAAGAGATTAAGCAAGGTGGAATGATGCTACAAAACTTACCGCCTGGCACAAACATTCAACCTTATGACACCAAGCGACCGAATGCCAACATGACAAATTATATGAATTCAAAAATGGAATATTTAGGAGTAGCCTCAGCAGGAATACCGCTTGAAGTTATTAAGCAAACCTTTTCAGATAACTTCAGTGCAAGTCGCGCAGCTACTGACCTGGCCTGGAAGGTATTTACCTATTACAATAAAAATAATTTCATAACACATAACCAATTAGATTATGAAATATTTTTAAATTATTATATTGCAAGTGGAGATTTGAAAGTGTCGGAATGGGACATTATTCACAAAAGGAAAGCCTGGTGCAATGCCGTATGGCATGGTCAAAGCAAGCCAACTTTCAACCCGTTGCAGGAAGCTAAGGCATCTCAAGTTTTGTTAGAAGAAGGCTTAACGAGTAGGGAAATTGAAAGTCAAAAATTCAGTGATACATCAGCAACTGAAAATGTAAGAAGATTAGTTAACGAAAACATTCAACTTGCAGAAGCGAACAAAGTACTAGCAGAGCTTGTTAACAAAACAAAAAACGAGGAAGTAGAAATTGAAGATTCATCTAAGAAAAATAAGGAGTAAACAACAAAAATGAGTAAATTAAGCAACACATATTTTTTTATCAACACGAGTAAGTATAACGAGTATGAAAAAATGATATCAACTTTATCGTTGACGACTGAGAAAGTATCTGCACAGGAAATGAACAAATCGTTAAGATTAAAAGAACAAAACACTTATTCATTAAAAAATGAAAATAATAAAGTTATTGCAGTTATGAATATTAACGGAGTATTGTTTAAATCCTATAACATGTTATACAGTTGGTTCGGTATTGAACATTCATCTTACTCCCAAATACAATCTGATCTTAAGCACATTGAATCAGACAATTCAATTGATGAAATAGAACTCAGGGTAAACTCACCTGGCGGAAATGTGGAAGGATACTTCGAAACTATTCGAACACTGCAATCTATAACTAAACCGATTACGGCGTATATTGGTTCGATGGGGTGCTCAGCGGCTTATGGCATTTGCGCACAAGCTGACAAAATATATTCAGAAAAGTGGAGCGTTGTTGGTTCCGTTGGAGTGATTGCAACATTTACAAAATATGATAAAGAACTTGAAAAATACGGTATTGAAGAGTTCACATTCCGTGGTAAGCAATCACCCAACAAAAATCCAGATCCCGCAACATCTGAAGGGAGTAAAAAAATACAAAAGCACATAGACGAACTGGGAGAATTGTTTTATCAATCCGTTGCTGAAGGGCGTAAGCAAGATTACTCATATGTTTTAAAAAATTACTTAGCAGGGGATGTATGTTTTGGGAACAATGCTAAAGCAAATAACATGATAGACACTGTGATTGATGAAAACAATAAAGAAAATGATACAATTACATTATCAAGCAATGAACAAGTTGAAAAATTAACTGTTGAAGTTGTACAAAATAAAAAAATAAAAGGAGAAAATATGGAACAAGAAAAAGAACTTACTACGCAACAAAACGATAATACTTCAAATGAACAAGTTATCAACAAAGTTGCAGAAGTAAGTAAAAATAACAATTCATACAAAGAAAGCATAAAAAATCTTTGTGAAAAATATCCCGATTTTGAAAACAAAATTATCAAAGGTGCATATTTCGAACAAGATGTGTTAGCAATAGAAAATGATATTCTAAAAGAACAATTAACCAATGTCCTAACTGCCAAGTCGTCAAAAGAAAAATCTGAAGAGGAATCTCAATCATTTGCTAAGGCCGAGCTTGACGAAGCTACAAAAAATGAAGTAGCTGACTTTGAACAAGGTGAAGTAGCTACTGAAGACAATAGCAATCCACTTATTGCAGTAGCTAATGACATGTTAAAATCAGAATATTCATTAAATAATCAACAAAAGGAGAGTGCGTAATGATCCCATTAGAATCACAAAAGAAGTTCGACACTACACCATCCGTCGTTGGCGATGTAAGGACTACATCTATCACAATCAAAACTGGTGAAAATATTGAAATCGAAAATAATTCTTTAAAATTACTTTCACGAGGAGTTGACGGTAAGTTCGTCGAGTTCAAAGATCTTGATAACTCACAAGGTGGAAGCCGCCCTTCAGTAATATTAGACACATCAGTTGACGCAACGGCGAGTGATAAAACAGCTAGAGTTTATACAAAAGGTACTGTTTTTTCTAACAAAATAAAGTTCGAAGGTGCTTTATCGCTAGATTCCGTCCTGGATGGTAATGCGAAAAAAATCTCTGTGAGAGATTATTTGCAAATGGTAGGGTTCAATTTAATTGAATCAGGGACATATGAGGTATAAATTATGGAAAATATAACAATAGCTGAAAAGTTCAAAGCTAATTGGAGCTTTAATCTAACTCAAGCACAGTTGGACATCGCGCAAGGTGGACAATCAATATTCAATCAACAATTATATAAGTACGATGAATATGGTGAAGTTCTTGAAGAAGAAGCATTAGAAAAAGTAGAAGTGATAACTAAAGATATAGCGCGAGGTACCCCTTCCGTCGCAGATGATGTAAAATCCGTTCAGTTGGGATTAAGCACTAAATCTTCTAAAATTTATCCACTCATCCAATCACAATCTCATATTACAGGTTCGCAATTGAACAAGCGGATTCCTGGCTTAGAAGTGCCATATTCAGATTCTAACCTAAATAAGTTTGCCAAAACATACTACTTAGCACAAAGAAATTTAACGGTAATGCTTGAAGAAATATCACGCACTGCAGAAACTATGTGCTGGGAAGTATTGCAATCTGGAAAATTGATAACTCAAAATGGTACACTAGATTATAGGAGATCACCTAAGCTCACAGGTAAAACTGTAAAGGTGGTGTGGAGTGATAATGCTTCTAATCCTCATGAGGATTTGGGAAATGCATTAAAAGTATTAACGCAGACGGGAAAAAATGTTAACTCTGGCATGCCACTTGCCATAATGGGCGACAGTGCATGGGAGAACTTTAAAAATAAGATAAGAGGAATGAAGCAACAGGACGGGATCAAGTTGATCGACACAAACATCGCACCGTTCGATGCACCAACTGATTCTGCATTTCTTGGAGCGAATGGGTTTGAATATCAGGGATGGATTATAACCTCATTCGGTGGTAAGAAAATTCACTTATATACTTATCCAAAGTACTATGCATCCACTCCTTCAACAGAAACTGATTCAACTACTCCGTATGTGTCAGATAACCTTTGTACAATAATGTATTATCAAAAAAAGTACTTCCAAATGTTTTATGGAGCGAACGAGAACATGCCGTCTGCAAATGATGTGGGCAGTGCATTCTTCGGAACAATCCCAATGCCACTAGCAGACACTACTGCGAATGGAATTGGTTCATCTTTTATTCCCGCAATTGCAATGGACTTAAAGTTTAAGGTTTATGATTATGACAAGGGCGTAGGCATGCTACTAGAAGTCGCACCACTGCCAATCGTACAACATAGAAATTGCGTAGTGAGTATTGATACATCAGTTAACACTTCACCCATAGGAGCGTAAAAATGAAAAAAGAAAAAGAACTTAAGTACAAAGTAAATTCAGAAACGCTTTTTATATTAGGTAGGACTTATCGTAAGGATGATATAATATCAGCTGAAGAATTGGAAGGTTTTAATCACATTAATGTTTTAGTGAATGAAAAATCATTACTAGAACTGTTGGTGAAGAAAGAAAAACCTGACAAAGAAAAAGATAAGGTTAAGAAAGACAAGAACGATAAAACTATCGATGATGATGTATCTATATCATCAGGTGATGACGGTCAGCTTTAATTTATAAACTTTATGGACATTATAAATATGCACTTAAACACGATTGAACGACATGTTAAGTTGTTCGGTCGTGAGTGCATATTTAACAAAAGTACTCCAAAGGAGTTCACTATAATAGCAGTGTGGAACGACATAAGCACTCTTAGTACAATGTCAGAAATCCCATCTGAGAAAGTGTTAGGAGCAGTGAGTTCGTTATATGTGTCCAAGAAAACCCTGTCAGAACTTGACAAAGACATCTTCGAAGATGATACGGTGTACGGGAAAATAAGTTTGTACAGTGAACCTAATTATTATAAAATTTCTGAGATATTTTATGATAAGCAATTACCCGCACTGCTATGTTTTCTTAAACATGTTGACGATTTAAAATGGAAGTAAATTATGTCAAGAACATTAAAATCATTTTTAGTAATTGATCATTTCAAAAACACTTTAACATCGTCATTAAGCGAAGCTAATGCACAACTATGTAAAATAACAAATTATAACGCATTCCACTCATCACATGAAGATAAAAAATATGTAATAAGCATATACGCTGACAACTTCAGTTCACCTGATTATACGAGGACTAACATTGAATTAATAACTAACGCTGTGTGTGATTGTTATGTAGTTATCGGCGCTGATGATAATCAAAATGCAATGCAAAATGCAGAACTTGAAAGTCAAAAGTTATTACAATATTGTTATTCCATTTTGACTAATTCTACAAATTTAGACTTACAAGTTATTGACGATGACGGAACGGAACACTTGCTGTCAAGCTTTAAACTTAACACAATTGAAAAAATTGAATATAACGACGACATAAAACATGACAGAATTTTAAAAGGATGGCGTATAAACTTTGAATATGGCATGGACGAAGCAATAGAACATGAAAAATTACAAGACATACTTAGTAATTCATTTTATATTAAAGTAGAAAGCCTACCTAAAACTGAAGAGCAAGAACAATTAGAAAATGAAGAACGAGAACGGATAGAAAATGAACGATTAAACCGAGAAAAGTTAAAACGAGAGCGTGAAGAACAACAGCGCTTAGCATTGCTGGAACAAGAGCGCTTAGAATCCGAGCGATTAGCTCGAGAGGAAGCTGAGCGATTAGCTGAACAAGAGCGGGAACGAATAGCGCTAGAAGAACAGCAACAACTTGAAGAAGATGAGCGCCAAAGGTTAGAAGATGAAAAGCAACAATTAGAAACTGAACGCTTAGCACGAGAGGAAGCCGAGCGCTTAGCTGAGCAAGAACGAGAACGCTTAGCTGAAGAGTTAGAAGCGAGGATTGAACAAGAACGGTTAGATAGGATTACGATATACGAACGACAATTTTTTAATCAAGGGTATACGAGGTATACTATTCCCGATTACAAAGAAATAATTGAAAAGGAAGCATTCGCAAACAATGATTTTGAAATAATAACCATTCCTAAAAATGTACGAATATTAGGTGAGGGAGTGTTCGCGAACAATCCAAGATTGCGAGAAATAACATTAACCGAACAATTGTATAACACATATACCTTCGGCGAATTAACTAATCGGTTCGGCGTAGTATTATATTTCACTCATTCAGGTGAACAGTTAACTTCACCAACTGAAATACCCGAAAATCAATATGCAAACCAAGATATTGTGGGAGACATTGGATATCGATACTTTCCTTTTAATTTATCGGTTATTGGTAAGCGAGCATTTTACAATAATCAAATATCTAACATGCGGTTTCCAGAGGGGTTAAGGTCAATAGGTGATGAAGCATTTTCTAATAATTTATTGACGAATATTTCAATTCCTGATAGCGTAGTATCAATAGGTGATAGTGCATTTGCAAACAATCCTAATTTGTTAACCGTACGCATGTCATTAAAATTGTTCAATTCGTACACTGAACTTGAATTGATTAATCGGTTTGGTGAGCAAGCAACTTTTGTATCTTTAGTTGGATTCACATTAGTGAAAGTAATTAAAACACAAGAATTTTTTGAAAACATGATATCAGGTGATGCGAGTTATTTACTCCACGAAGGAGTTGTGAAAATTCGTTCACAAGCATTAGCTAATAATAACATCTCATCCATAACTTTACCATCCACATTAGTTTCAATTCGAGATAGTGCATTTGAAAATAATTACTTAACCCGCATTACAATTCCTGATAATGTGAACTTTATTGGAAGGAATGCATTTGCAAACAATCCTAACTTAACAAGAGTAATAATAACGCAAGATTTGTTTAATACATTCAATGTTGACGATTTGATTAATCGGTTTGGTGAAAATGCATATTTTATAACAAAAGATGGCACATTACTAATACCACCTAAATTAAAAATAATTCAAAACTTTAGGTATGCTAACATACTAGATTCGGTTAGTATTTCATTTCCCAATTCAGTTGTAGAAATTGGAGATAATGCATTTAGCAATAATAGTGCATTACAAGAAATAACATTACCACCAAGATTATTAACGATAGGATTTGGTGCATTTTCAATTGAAATTGCTAAAGAGAATACAGGCCTTAGTGAAATAATAATACCGAAAAGCGTAAACAAAATAAAAGATTTAGCATTCCTTAACCACACAAATTTAACAAGGGTAATAATGAGTGAGAGGTTGTTTGATAAGTACACTGAAAATGAACTTGTTAATAAGTTCAATGCTTCGGTAGAATATTTTGACCACGACAATAATAAGCTAAAAAAATTAAGCTCTATTTCGCCTGGTCAATACAGGTCGAGGAATTTAACAGGTGATGTTAGTAGGTTAGTTCCAGAAGGAATAACAAGGATTAAATCATCAGCCTTCCAAAATAACAGAATTACTTTTATCACCTTGCCAAGCACTCTTGAACAAATAGAATCTAACGCATTTGCAAATAATTACTTCACTGAAATTACTATCCCACCATTGGTGGATAAGCTAGAACCAAGAGTGTTTGCAGACAATCCATATTTAGTTAAAGTAATTTTAGAACGAACTTTGTTTGAAAGTTTTACTGAGCAGGAGTTAGTTGAAAGGTTTGGCGAGGACATAGAATATTTCACTACAACAGGTGAGTTGCTTAATCCCCTTATTAAAATAAGAGATAGCAAATATTTGTCAAAAGGTTTCTTCGGTGATGGTAGTTATTTAATACCTGACGGTGTTATAACAATAGGGAATTCAGCATTCCGATCAAACGAATTTACTTTTTTCACCTTTCCAGAAAGCTTAGCACGGATTGGTGAACGAGCATTCGACACGAATAATTTATCAGAAATTACATTACCAGAAAATGTAAATTTTGTTGGCACGAGTGCATTTGCAAACAATCCAAGATTGCTAAGAATAACAATGACTAAAAAATTATTTAAAAGCTTCCCAACCATTAATG